>LFIK01000940.1_pt1 | contig 22564 bp, 16 predicted proteins | sample 643401 | NCBI WGS metagenome assembly LFIK01 (sample SAMN03777447, study PRJNA286221) | soda lake metagenome | biome: soda lake; feature: Kulunda steppe; material: water; isolation source: sample T5-Br brine of Lake Tanatar-5 | place: Russia: Kulunda steppe | collected 2010-07
ACTCCCAAGGAGCGACGACCCTGCATCCCTTCTTTTTCCTGGACCCAGTGTCCCTCTTTTGTGTCGTTGCCAGACAGGCTGTCACGAGCTGGGTGCTGTTGCACGCCACGTTGTTGGTGTCGGAGCACGTCGACGCGCACGTCGAGACGTTCCATCCGATCGTCTTCCCATCGCAGGTCGCGAAGGCGTTGACAAGGCGGTGCAAGTGGAAGCGGAAGGGAAACCCACAGGAAGGAGCTCGCCAGGAGGGATGGAAGATCCAGGAGAAATCGAGGCGCAGACCCCTGCGGAGTTTTTGTGGTTGGTGTTCATCCCTCTCGCCGTAGGAATGGTGTTCGTGGCACTCACCTGCCTGCTGAGGACAAAGAAGGCCTACGAAAAGACCATTTATGCACCGATGCTCCTGCTTAACGAGAACGAGGAGGGGACTGGTGACAAACACGGCATCCAATACATGCCGAAAGGAGCCTTTGCTTGGATCAGAGAACTGTTCAAGTACGATGAAAACGACGTATTGAAAGCCAGAGGGGCGGACAAAGCCGTTTTCTTACTGGTCGAAAAGTTGATTATCAAGTTGGCTGTCATCTTCAGTGTCCTCGGATGGGCCATCTTAGCGCCCATCTACTTAACCAGTGGTGGGACACTGCAACCATCCTTCGATGTTTGGTTCAACAAAGTATCCCTCTCCCGTGTAGAAGCGAAGTCATCCAGGCTCTGGGCTTCCATGGTCATGTGTTATCTCTTTTCCTTTATCACCTTCTGGTTCCTCGTCAACCTGACACAGAAAATTGCAAAGATCAGGATCCAGTCCTTGTCCATTGGCGAATGGAGCATCAAGGCTTTTTCAACCCTTGTGAGAGATCTGCCTAGCCAGCCTCCTGAAGACAGTAAGGAAACCGTGGATGATGCGAAAGACCCATCATTGTCTGCCTCAAAGACATTAACTTTTGCAAAGTCCCTGAAATCATCCCTCATGACCAGCAGCAATCTCAGAAGAGAAGACGTCTTCCGATTCTTTGAAGCTGAGTTTCCAGAGGAAATCGTGCAAGTTTCTTGCGTGCCGACTGATACCAAAGAAGTTGAGAAACTGTGGATCCGCTACCAGAAGAACCTGAAGAAGCTGGCTAGGGCTAAAGCCGACTACGAAATCAGTGACGGGCAGGGCTTCTTGATATGGAAGAAAAATGCTCCAATGTTAGATTCCTCCGTACCAAAGCAAGCAAAGAAGTTGGAAGAAATCAAAGAAAAGTATATACACTACATGGAAAAGACCTCAAAGATGAAAGTTGAGCTGGAGAAATTGCAACAGGAGGCACTGGACCAGCCAGTTGCTGCAGCTATTGTAACTTTCAACTCGCGCAAAACTGCAGTCTTAGCTGGTCAATCTTTGCATGCTTTGGATGGAAACCTGTGGTTGACCTCTCCAGCAGAAGAACCAGAAGCAATGGTCTGGTCCAACCTATCCCTCAAGAAGGGTCAACGCTATACGGCATCTAAGCTTGTTACTGTTGTGTTGATCTTGCTGATCTTCTTCTGGATGATTCCGGTCTTTTTTGTCGCTTCATTGACCACACTGTCAAATCTGGAGAAGTGGCTCCCATTCGTGAAGAGCCTACCTGAATGGTTCCGTGGCTTTTTGCAGGGTTTCCTGCCAGGGTTGGCATTGCTGCTGTTTAACCTCCTGCTTCTACCGATCTGCAGGTTTTTGACTTTCATGGAAGGTGTACCAAACTTGTCAACGCTCGAAAGCGGAACAGCAACCAAGCTTTTCTTGTTCAGCGTTTTTAACACGTTCTTGGGAGTCACAGTCATGTCCAGTATTTTGGCAGAGCTGGATACTATCTTGGACGGAGGTTTGGATTTCATGGACGTTATCAAGCTTCTGGGAGAGGCAGTGCCAACTACTGCGATATTTTTTATGAACTACATCCTACTCCAAAGCTGGATAGGATGGCCCCTTGACCTCTCACGGGTTATCAACATTATCGTGTATCATATAAAAGTGCGGTTCCTTTGCAGAACAGTGGAGGACATCAAAGACACTGTTGCTGCAGACGGGCCACTCTTTCCCCGAGCAATCAGCAAGAATCTTTTCATTTTGCTTGTGGCAGTTGTTTTCAGCACAATACACCCTCTTGTTCCGCCGTTTGCTGCTTTGAGTATGTTAGTTGGTTACTTTGTGCATCTTAACGACTTCTTGTTCGTGACTTCCAAGAATCAGTATGAAAGTGATGGTTTACTGTGGATGCCCATCATGCAGAAGATATGTTGGATTTTGGTGCTAGCGCAATTGACGCTTGCAGGCGTTCTGCTGCTGAAAGAATCTCCAATTGCTGCAGGTTTACTGATACCGCTGGTTTTCTTGACGTACGGTTTTTATTCCTACGTTTATCAACGGTATGGTAGGGTCATGTTGTTTGTGCCTCTGCAAATCGTGTCTGATCTGGATCGGCGCTCGACAGACGGTGTTGGTAGGCTTGAGAATGAGTCAGGAATGGCCGATGCCTTGGAGAGGCAATCTACCTCTCCTGAAGAATTGCTGCAAAGAGGCTACCACATGCCTTGCATGCGTCCACCCGAGCCCCTGCACCATGAGGTGGAGCCTCCTCTATTGGATGCTCCTGAACTTCCTGAAACGTGGGCCACACCACCTACGAAGTAATCCGCCTGCACATTGTTCTCCTTCCTCAAATCACCACAATTCTCTTGCACCATGCTTTCCCTCGCTGTTCTTCCTTCTTCTACCTGGATGACACGGTGTGAGGGCCGATGTGGTGTGCATGTGATCCTTCACTTGGTGTCAACAGAGGTTGGGGTTGCTGTCCATGTCCTGAGGTGGCTTCCTTGTCGTGGAAGATGCGTCGGGGTGTCGGACAGGTGTGAGGTCCGTTCGCACGTCGATCGTTCGATTGCTGGTTTCACATGGCGGCCTCCTTGAGGCACGTGCTGCTGCTGCAACGAGACGTGGACGTTGCAGCGAGGTTCTTTCGCGACGGATTGGGACTTGCCGTGCGAGCATGGGGACAGGAGTGGGCGGAATTGGAAGCTGGAAGCACGCGCATCGCATTCAAAAAGGTGGACAGCGAAGCACATCGCACGTGTGGATACACGCCATTCCTTTCCTTCGACGTGGAGGACATGGACGTCGTGGTGCCGAAGTTGTTGCAACTCGGCGGGACGCTCGACGGACCCATCAAATACCACGCACACGGCAAAGTGGCTGCGTTGCGTGCGCCGGACGGTCCCATGATTAGCCTCTTTGAAGCCAACGTGCCGCATGCGTCTAAAGACGTGCCTTGATGGACAGACCAGGGTTCCAGAAGCAGACCATGGATAGATTGGACGCCTCGTGTCGCGGCTTTGCGTTGCTGTCGTGGCCGTTCCGTTCTCCAAGATCACGGCGGCTTGTTGGCGTCGCATCCTGCACTTAGCGATGGACGGGAATCGTTCCACATCACCAGTTGGGCGTCTAATGCTCTCAATTCTTCCAAGATGCACTTCATGTCGTCTCTTTTCTTCGCGAGCTCCTGCTGGAGCGCTCGTTTCTTCGCTACGAGGGCCGTGGGTTCGGACGTAGCCTGGATCGGTGCGACGCACGCATCACGCACGGCTTCCCTCGCTTCTGCGTATCTCTTTCCTGCCTTTTCCACGCCTTCTGGATCTTCTTCGTGGCGTGCAGCGGCTTCGAAGAGCTCCTGAACGCGCTTGGCGTACGTCTGCGTCGCTTCCATGCCGGCTTGACACCGTTCCACCTTCCTTCGTTCGTTCCCAATTACGACGTCGGGTCTGTCCCTTTCATCCGTTCCCTTTCCAACCGAAAGAAATTCTCCGATGAAAAAGCCGTGCTTCCCTTGTGTTGTCGGTCTGCGGATCCGATCGAGCCCATCCAGGTGCCATCCAGGGAGTTTCTTCTCTCCAGGATCCGCCATCCACCGCATGGGCTGGATCGGTGTTTTATGTTCCCTTTCGTTGTGAAGTTCACAAACCAAGGGGATGGACTGTCTCTTGTGTTCTTCATGGCCCACCCAAGCGGATGCATCAACGCCACGTGGGAACCGTCTCTTCACGCTCGTGCCTAGACCACCACCACCAGCGACATGAAGTGTTCATCCTTTCGTTCCCACCACCCATTCCGATGCGACATCTGGGTCCCATCCGTCGTGGCAAGTGCGTCGTGTGGATCGATGGATCGCACCATGCCACACACGCACTCAACCCACACACAATGCACGTGAATGCCTCGTCCCTGGAAGAGAAGAAACTCCATGGAACGACTCGTTTGGTCCGAACACAGCAAGCGCGTGTCGGACGTGCGACGGCCCTTCCACCACGCATGGCGGCGAAGCGCGTGTGGAGAGTGGCGCAGTTCGACTGGGAAGAGCAGGAGAAGGAACGAGGAGAAGCGAAGGTGCCACTGGAAGAAGTGGAAATCAACGCGTAGCGGTGGGTGTGCTTGAAAGGCCACGCCACAAGCGGTGGCTGGACAAGACGAATTGGAAACAAACGACGACCGTGCAGCAATCAGATCCGTCGCTGCAGAAAGTGACCTGCGATTCGTATACCTGGAAGGAAAGTGCTGGTGCAGTGATCTGCAAAGTCGTTCCGGAATCGGAGGAGAGCTGAACCGACAGCAACGTCGCGACGGGCCGTCGACATGGCGACCCGTGCCAGCGTACAATGGTTCCCAGGACACATGGCGAAGGCCACGAGAGCCATCCAGCAGAGGTTGAAAGCTGTGGATGCGGTGGTGGAAGTGAGAGATGCACGTGCGCCGTGGGCTTCGGGGAATGCAACCCTGAACGAGATGCTGCGACACAAAACGAGGATCGTAGCCTTGCACAAGGCAGAACTCGCAGATGCCAATCATTTGCACAGGACGATGCAGCAAATGCGCATGGAAGGCATCGATGCAATGGCAACGAGTCGGCTCAAGCCAAAGAGCATCGAAAAGCTTTTGCATGCCGCGAAGGAAAGATTGGGTGAGAGGTTCCCCAACGCCCACATGCTGTTGGCCATGGTGGTAGGAGTGCCAAACGTGGGCAAATCCACACTGATCAATACCATGAGAAGTCTCAGCGAAATCAAAAGGACCAGCAAAGCGGCCGTAGGACCCCTCCCAGGTGTCACAAGGGATCTGGCTGCGTTCCAAATCGGTACGAAGCCCATTGTGTATCTGTTGGACACACCCGGTATCATGATGCCCAAAGTGGCAGATGAAGAAACTGGATTGAAGCTTGCATCCATTGGTGTGATCAAAGATTCCATCGTCGGAGAAGAGAAAATTGCCGAATTCCTGCTTGAAATGCTCTCCAAGCATAAATCCGTGCACCAGAGACTGGGAAATCTGACATTGGACCACTCCCGGACAAGACTAAACAAGAGGTCGTTGTCAATTGCGATGGATGCAGAAACGGGGGACAAAGTCAATGTGCTGATGAATGCACTGGGAGGGGAAAGAGCAAACCGTAATTTTCGACCTTCCACTTGTCGTCAAATCGTTCGTCTGTTTCGAGAAGGGAAGCTGGGACAGATCTCCTTGGATGTTTTGCCGTGATCAGTCCATCCCAGTACAGACAAGGCACTGGCTCTTCATTGATTCCTTCCCAATAAACCATGGCATTGCCATTGGATGGTTCAGTAAAGGCATTGAAGGGATCTTCTTCCATCAGACTTCATCGGCATCCAGACCCATCATGGACATGAGGCTGTATACGACTTCTTCGGCCTCCTTCCTGCGCTCATCGTCGGATTTTGTGGTGTTGGAGGCCTTGGCAGAGCGGATCCTTCGAATCATGGTTTCCATGTCCAACCATGAATCGTCTTCATCGTCCACTTCGTGTTCTGACCCACTGTGTTCCTGTTGCTCGTCTTCCACCTTCAGGTAACTTGTCCTATCTTGTTCCTCGGATCCTACTCCGGCCTTCGGTTTCATACCAGGCCACGTCTCGGACGCGAGTGCTATTCTGACCCGTTCAACGCCCGAGCACCCTTCGTCTTCTTGGTAGAGTCGTTCGTCTCTCTCTTCTTCACCGATGGCGGCGAATACGAGCTCGAAACCAGCGTCCACGCACCAGTGGAGTTCCTCCTGCTGCTCTCGATTGAACTCCGATCCGACGTGACACACGCAAAGCTTCACATCTGCATCGGTTTCGTCTTTCCACGTCTCGTAGCTACGCTTGATTTCCTGGAACGTTCGTCTGTGTCCTTCTTCGTAGACGAGCACGATGGCTTTTGCACCACGCACGACCGTTCCAGCTTCCAGCACTTCTGCAACGACCACTCGCGTATCCGCAGCGTAGTACGCGTTGTCGATGGTCCACGTTCCTTCTGGCACGTCGTTTGCACCCAGGTGGCGTGCGAATCGCCTCGCCAGCTCCGCGTCTGCGCCGACCACGGCCACTTTGCCTTCCATGCGCCTTGCTTCGTGGTCCGTCTGCTGGCTTTCCGACAGATATCGCTACCATCTTCGATTCATTCGAGATCTCGACCGCCAAGATCTCGATCGTTCGACGCCCGGACGGGACCCGCCGCTTCGAAACCTTCCATGCGATCTCGATACGTCGATCGAGATCTCGACCGCCAAGATCTCGATCGTTCGACGCCAGGACGGGACCCGCCGCTTCGAAACCATCCATGCGATCTCGATACGCCAATCGAGATCTTGGCGTTGGAGATCACAGGCCAAGGAGAGGGGGGCGATCGAGGGACGTCGAGGGGAGGTGGGCAAGAGCGTCCACGAGGTGCAGAGGCGCGGATTCCTACGTGGCACACGCGTGGACGAACGGTGGCACGAGGGAGGTCCGAGGGGAGACGCCATGCTCCTGCTGCCCCGCAGCGCCGAGGAGGTGGAAGCCGTGCTGGACGTGCTGGCACACAACGTCCATTGGATCGTGGAGACGGTGCTGGTGGCGGCCATCGCCGTGTTGATCCTGCAGAAACAATACAAGCCGAGACGAAGCAAGCCACTCACCGAAGAAGTGCGTGTGGCAAGAGAGACGCACGTGGAGAAAAGACGATGCATAGACGCGAAGGAGACGGTGCTGACCCCTCGAGGACGTGGAAACGATGCAGGAAGTGGAACAGCTGTGCGAAGAATGGACGCCAGAACCGCTCTGTCCGCCGCTCAAAGCGTGGCAAAAGCAGCTCAAACCGCCCGTGCTGTCTTCGTACGTGGCGAGACAACCGCGGAGGAACCGAGAGATGGAAGCGCCGAACGACGAACAGGTGCTGACCGTGATGCAACGGACGAGCAGGGAGTGCGGAAGCACCTGCGTCATAGAAGGACGCCCGGTGAAGAACTTTGCAGAAACCAACTTTCTTGGCATGCAGGAGCGTGAAGACGTGAGAATCGCCGCGAAAATAGCCATCGAAAAGTATGGATGCGGATCGTGCGGACCCAGAGGATTCTATGGAACGATCGATGTCCACTTGGAGCTGGAAGAAAAAATTGCTGCATTCATGAAAACGGACGAATCTATCCTGTATTCGTATGACTTGGCTACCGCGGCGAGCACCATTCCTGCATTTTGCAAACGAGGGGATGCCATCGTTTGCGACCAAGCGTGCAACTGGGGGATCAAGAATGGATGCACGCTCTCCAGGAGTGCCGTGAGGTACTTTCAACACAATGACATGGAGGACTTGGAGACAAAGCTCAAAGAAATTGTCGAGGAAGGAAAAGCATCTGGTCGTAAGAAGCTCAACAAGCGTTTCATAATCGTTGAAGGCATTTGCAGCCAAAATGGAGACCTCACTCGCCTGGACAAGATCATGGAACTGAAAGAAAAATACAAGTTCAGGATTCTGGTGGATGAAAGCTTGTCCTTCGGTGTTCTTGGACAAACAGGGCGTGGTGCAGCTGAACACTTTGGAATTGATCCTTCCAGAATAGAAATAATCACGGCAAGCCTTGGCAACACATTGGGGTCAGTGGGGGGCTTCTGCTGCGGCACGAACGAAGTTGTAGACCATCAGAGGCTCAGTGGGGTGGGATATTGTTTCTCGGCCTCTTTACCACCATACCTGGCAGCTGCAGGTGTGGCAGCCCTCCAAGCCCTGCAAAACAGCAGGGAGGCTTTGATGGAAAGGCTTAAGGAGAACATTGCAGCCTTGAGGATGCACTTCCTCAACATTCATCCAAAGCTCAGACTCTCTGGGGACCCACTTTCCCCTCTGGCATTCCTCCACCTCGAGGAGCAAGGAATGACCGACGAGGAAAAGCAAGAAAAGTTGCAGCAAATCTGCGATGTTTTGCTCTCTAATCACAACATCCTTCTGGTCGTCAATAAGTTTTCGCACCTCGATAAGAAGCACGGAGCATCAAGCCTGAAGATCGCCGTGACCTCCAGTCACACCATTCAAGACATCACATACACAGCCACCTCTCTTCGTGCGGTAGCTCGAGAGGTATTATCTATGTAAGAGCACGTGGCTTTTTGCCGATTTCTTCCATGGTAGCCCCTTACTCCTTCTTCTTGCCCTTTTTCTTGTTTTCCTGAATGGCTTTGAACTTGAGCTCCATGCGTTTCACCTTCACCATCATCTTGACCATCTGGATCAGATTGTTGATGATGATAAACACCATGATCAAGAGCATGGGTCCTGAATACACGACCGAGAGGAAGAGTCCTGTGCGGTCGAAGTACGCTTGGGTGGCGAACTTCTTCCAGTGCCGATCCAAGAGCGTGTTGAGGTTCTCCGCCCAGTACACCATGACGAAGAGGAGGAAGAAGAGGAACGTTTGCGCACTCAAGTTCTTCCTGGTGATCAGGACTACGGTGGCAAGCACGATTTCCATCGCAATCAATCCGACCAGCCACGGTTCGCTCCAACGCACCGAGTGCACGAAGTGCATCACGTCGTCGTAGAACGCCTTGGGATTGAGTCCTTCTCGCATTTTTTCGCGGATCTGCTGCATCAGGTCATGAGATACCGTCTGAAGTTCCTCCAGGCTCGAAAAGGCGCCGCCGTTCTCCATCGCGGTCCACTTGGTCGCGCGTTGCAAGCACGTGGTGTCGCTCGCTCCTGCGCACTAGATGCATCCACGAGCTTCGACGAGCCCTTCCTTTCGAACCCGAAGAGAAACCGGTTTCAAAGGACCGTCGATTGGGACGAATCGAAGGTCGAACCGGTTCGATCGGATGGACGAGACGTCGAACAGTCCAGTTCGAGGGACGGGAATGGTGGAAAACAAGGTGACTGGAGCATTGGCCACCACCAATGCAAGACATGTGATGGACATGATGGACGAAGGAACGTCTGTGGAGGGAAAAGGAAGCCTTGCTGCAACAGGAAACTGCGCCCTTGAAGCACATGCTGCACCAAAAAGGTACGATTCATTACAACTGTGCTGTGCCGCAAACGGATCCAGGTTTCCCCCCAGAAGAATGGCATGGATCCAAGCCTGGGTTTGCAGCCAATTTCTTCTGTGCCACGGCCACAAGCATCCCGCAGATGTGTGCCTGTGCATTCCAAAATCAAGCACATTACCACCCTGCCCATGTCAAGCACAGCCACGGATGTATTCGATGGCAGACTTGCATATCGAAGTCATGTTGGCTTCTGGACCGTAGACTTCAATAGGGATGCCAGTGCGCTCTCCTAGTGCTCTCATGTTCTCAAGCGCTGCTGCATAATTTGGCCCTCCGCGTCGAACGTAGATTCGCATCCCGGATGCCTTGATCTTCTCCTGCTTCTCCTCCATTGCCCTGATGATCCCTCGAAAAGTAGCCGCAACGTCAGTGAAGTTGGCAATCCCACCTCCTACCAGCAGGGCCTTGCCACGCCCATCTGGATTTGCTGTCGCACAATCTAAAAGGATCCTAGCATATTGCAGCGTTTCTTCTTCGCTCGGAGCCCCGCTGTATTCGGCATAATTCCCGAGCTCCTCTGCATATCCTAGATCGCCCACGGTGTCTGCATAGATAACGATCGCACCGCCACCAGCCACCATCGTCCACACCCTTCCCTTTGGATTCAAGATGGAGAGCTTCAAGGATGCACCCGTCTTCTCGTCCATTTCGTGTACAGCGGTCTCTGCAGGACTCATGGTTCGACCAAAGGGCAGGGGAAACTCGATACCTCCCCATGTCTTCGCATTTTTGAATGCTGCAGTGTCGTCAAGCTCCATTCTCATGTCCAAGGGAAAGGGATTGCCTCCCGCATCCAAGGTGAAGGGATTCATCTCCAGTAGAGTCATATCCACGCCTCGGAATACGGTGAAACAGTTTTTCATGAATGCTTCCACTTTGGGTCTCAGGGTTAGCGGCAGTGTATTGATCAATGGTGCCAGCGCATCCGTACTGAGTTCTTCACCGCTGGGCACAAAGATTTCCTTCACTAGATCCCAGTTTTCTTCGATTTCCACTCCTCCTGCTTCGCAAAAGAGGATCGAATCTCCCAATCTCTTCGAGTTGATCGACAGGTAATACTCCACTTCGTGCGGCATGAACGGTTCGATGATGAAGGTGTTGACGTTTCCTTTCATCTGTCCGACTTCGACCAGCTTGTTCATTCTTTCCTGGACGAATCTCTTCGCTTCCTGCAGGTTCAAATCGAGCCCAACCAGATCGTTCTTCCCTCTCTGTCCGAACAGCATGTCTGGTTTGACCACGAGTTTGGTGCTGTGCAACCATTCGTTGTCCGACACCATCTGTTCCCAATCGGTGTCTTCTTTCACCTGCACGGCTCGATGGTGGACTTCCATGTCGCACATTCGCTTCATCTGCTCTCGCAGCACGCGTTTGGCGTCGTATTCCCGCACTTTCTTGCGCGCCATGGCGTCCTTCTCCGACGAAGCGGACGTGGAAACTGGATCGTCGATCCAAGGCGCCGACAGTTTCGAGGATTCGAACCCGAGATCTGAACCCGAACAGACCCGAACCCTTGATTGGGGATCTTCCGAATAGAACCGAGGTTCGATCCGAACAAATCGGAGGAAGTCCCGGTCAGCTGGACGTCCAGGTCGCGAATGGACCGAAGAGGGGTCCTGGACACACCCGACCCTGTTGTAAAAAAGGGTGAAAAAAAGGACGAGTCGGATCCGATGGTTGCAGCAGATGTGGTGGATGGAGAGGAGTGTGGCCAAACCAGTGCAAGATGGCGTTCCAACCACGGTGGACAGGATGCACACGTGCACATGCAGCCCCAGATGCAGGCGGAAGGTGGATGAATGGGTCCTCCTGGCCATTCCCTTCTACCACGCGATCGTCCTCGCCAAGCACTCGCACAGGTTGGAGGTATGATGTGTGCCGATCCTTGGAACAATTACACGTGAGATCAACTGCATGACATGCACTTTCCATCCGTTCCTACCGATGGGTGCATGTCCGCATCCCGCGGCCTGCCGGCGCAGGTTGCTTCCCTACAAGCCATCTGCATGACGGAGGCCCACGTCGAACGCATCGACCTTGATGGCCTGCTTTTCTATGTGTGGCGCTGCCTTCTCGTAGGATCGGAATCCATGGTTCCTTCACGAGCACAATCCAAGAGCACCCCGGCATGCGTCAAAAGCATGTGCGAATGCACAACTCTTCGTGTGCTCCGTGGTCTCCTACGCTCCATCAAGTGCTCCAAACTTCATGCAAACAACGTCCGAGGCAAAGAAACTCAGGTTCTTCTCTCGTATCTTCTTTTCGATGCTTCCTTCCAGGACACGGAATCTCGGGAGCTCCTTTCGACTCCGCTGGCGCGTCTGGCGTCTTCGACCGTTCCCTTATTCCTGTGCGTCTATCCATTCGCTGTACACATCGATGGGTGCACTCAAGGAGTTTACGGCGCAGACGAACGTGGCACCGCAGATGGAACATTCGAGCTTTCCCACGCCTTGTTCGAGGCTGATTTTGCACGTGACGCACTTGGCGTGGTTGCAGAGCGGACAGTCGAAGGCCGTGTCCAGCTTCGGCTGCGGTTTCTTCGGCGGTGGCGGCGCAGACGACTTCCGTTTTCCCTGCGCGTGGTCCCGTGTGCTTCGTCAGCCGACGTCCGATGTTCTTTTCCTTCGCTTTGCGCGCGCAAGCGCACGCACCATCGCGTGTGTCGAGCCGACGTCTTTTCACCGAAGTTAACCGATCGTGTGGGTTTCGTGCACGTTGATGGCTCACAAACCGATCCAAGGTACAACTCCTACTTGGCTGGTGAAAGCAAGGCAATTTGCTCGTGGAAGGAAGAACACCAAACGTGGATGGTTTGTCTGCGTATGTAGTCTTCCTTGTTGTAGAGATATGTGTTTGACTCAGAGTAGAAAAGTGGATGCTCCTAAATACCGCCGAGTCTCTTCCACCCAGAAAGAAAAAAGACACCGTTGGCAGGCATGGAAAACGAGCGAACAATCGTGACCTTTTGGCACTCTAACAAATGAATGCACGTATGATATCATGTTTGAGTCTTGGGTAGGGATCGAAGAAGATGGAGATTCATACACTATATCTCCTAAGATATTGGCATTGCTTGTGATTCAAACATGTGGTGAAAAGATGCATGAATTTACAATGAAAAGCCCTTCCTTTGCAACTCGCCTCGCCATTGGAATTGGAGCCATTTTCGAGGATTTGGCAATGTACGAGAAGAGCTAGCTCTAGCCTTGGAGGAGTCGATACATCCTTTACAGTGTTGCATGCGACTGTGTCGCTACAGCATACTCCTAGTCGAATTCAATCATACACCAATTGCATCACGTTGTGACAATCCTCTCACTACTCATTCCTCGAAATTAATGGGATGAACAACTCCTTCATTTGCATGGTACGCCGACTTGTTCGACTACTCAACCATGAGAACGGTGAATAAATGCCAAGTGGATCACTTGTCCTTCAAGGTGAAGGGGAAGCATACCCAACCGGCGGTCAAGCTTAAACCCGTGTTTCGAAAGCTCGAAGTTTTGCTTGAAACGTTCCTCTCACTTGGATAGAAATGCAACTAGTTGAACCCCGGCTGGTCTGTCCCGAGGACATCCCGGATGTTGTATTGGGTAAGGCCTCAGCCTTGTTTCTTGCGTAGGACACGTGTTAAGGTAAAGGGCAAGGCTACGAAAGGAGTGAAGAGTACTTGGGAAAGAAAAACCAAGCTCAAACTATTCCATTGCAAATTAAAAAGATGCAATGGGCCAAATGAAGCATCACACAAGCTTTTGGATCTCTACCAATGCAATCTTGGCAGACTCTTGTTCCGCAACCAGACGTTGCAACTTCTCCTGGTTCTCCTTCTGCAGCCATTCAGGGACCTTGGCCTCGTATCCTGGCGCAGCAAGCTTGCCCCGAAGAGCAGATACCTGCTCTTGGATGGCCTTTATTTTCTTCTCCATCTTTGCGCATTCTTCAGCTGGATTGATCACTCCAGTCAACAGGAGATACACACTAGACGACTCATTAACGATCTCCACTGCACAGCCAGAAGGGATCTTGGACGCATCATCCACTACCACCACCTCTGAGGAAGAGCTGAGCGTAGTGACAACGCTTGCATTTCTACTGACTACTTCTCCAACCCTCTCAGCCCGGCTCAGCAAGTACAGGGATGGCCTCTGCTTTGTAAGTCCATAGTTCGACCGTATGCTTCTGGCTACTCTAACCACTGCATCTAGAATGCGCATCTCCTCCTCTGCTACCTCGTCTTCAAGGGACGAATTCTCCTGAGGAAAGGGTGCTACTACGAGGGAGTCCAGCCTTGATGTAGCATCAGACTTGGGCAACCTCTGCCAAAGCTCTTCTGTCACATATGGCATGAATGGGTGCAATAAACGCAAACCGTTCTCCAAGCAGCACCATAACGTTTCTCTAGTGAGCCGCTTCTGCAGATTGCTTTCTTCGGAATCCTCCCGGGCCAATGTTGGCTTCATAAGCTCAATGAAAACATCACACAGCTCGTACTGCCAAAAGTTGTACAATGCTGTGGTTGCATCAGAAAATGTGTAATCTGATAAAGCCTTGTTGACCTGCACAGTTGCAGCATTCAGTCGAGAAAGGATCCATCTGCACTCCATCGGAGCCTGTGAAAAGTCCAACGATAATGGGGGTTTGAAAGTGTCTCCCAGGTTGATCATGGCAAATCGAATCGCATTCCACAACTTATTGCACCAGTGCCTGTAAGCGACAACACGATTGATGTCCAAGTTTACATCGCGGGCCTGGGAAGTGTAGGCCAGCAAGGTCATGCGCAGGGCATCTGTTCCACACTCGGGAATGCCATTGGGGAAGTCTGCTTTTTGGCCTTCTGTAGCCCTTGCAATTTCTTTGGGGTCTAAATTTCCCGTGTACAACGTTGCATGAAGCTCATCAAGCGTAATGCCTTCAATCACCTGTACTGGATCAATCACGTTACCAAGCGATTTTGACATTTTACGTCCATGAGCATCCCTCACCATGCTGTGCAGATACACGGTATTGAAGGGGATCTTGCCTGTCAGCTTCATGCCCATCATCACCATGCGGGCAACCCAGAAGAACAAGATATCATGGCCTGTTTCCAGGAGAGAGTTTGGATAGAATGCATCCATGTCTTTAGTTGCAGTTGGCCACCCTAAAGTACTGAAGGGAAAGAGGCCGCTGCTGAACCAGGTATCCAGAACATCCTCGTCCTGCTCCAAATGGAATGAACGGCCAGGGAAGAGTTCCTTTGCCTTTGCCTCTGCCTCCTCTTGCGTCCTCCCTGACACCCAATGGTCTACAAGCTCAGCCGTGGTGCCCGGTTTTCCAGCTTTGCTCTCTTCTCCATCAAGGACCACATAATACGCTGGTATGCGATGCCCCCACCACAGCTGTCTAGAGATACACCAGTCTCGAATGTTCTCTAACCATCTAAACCAAGTTGCCTCAAACTCGCGAGGAATGATTTTCAGATCCCCATCTCTCACGGCTTTGCAAGCCTCGGCTGCCATGTCTGTGCAGTTCACCCACCATTGCGGCTTGAGCATAGGCTCGATAACATCCTTGCTTCTTGAACAAAGGCCCAATCTCATAGGATTGTCTTGCGTACCCCTGTACAAACCCTTTTCTTTGAGTGCCTCAACAACGGCAATCCTGGTTTCAAACCTCTTCTGGCCTTCAAACATGCCTCCATGTTCGTTGATCATGCCTTCATCTGTAAACACATTGATGAATTCAAGACCATGCCTCTTGCCAGTTGCAAAATCATTGGGATCGTGGGCAGGGGTAATCTTCACAGCACCAGTGCCAAAGCTCATGTCCACCAGGATAGCATCTGTGATGATGGGTAAACGCCTACCGCTGAAGGGGTGGATGACAAACTTGCCATGCAAGTGCGCATAGCGCTCGTCCTCAGGGTGCACAGCTACAGCAGTATCACCCAGCATTGTCTCAATACGGGTGGTGGCAACAACAACCTCGCCATTGCCATCCTCAATCTGGTAGGCAAACGAAGTGAGACAGCCAAACTCGACAGGTTCTGTGTATCCGGGTACCTTCAGCATTGTTCTCCCAGGGATGTCTATATAGTCTACTTCAATGTCTGAGATAGCTGTCTTCAAGGTGCAATCCCAGTTCACAAGCCTGTTCTCCCGATAAATCAAGTCTTCGCTGTGCAGCCGTACGAATGCTTCACCCACCGCCGTGGAGAGTTGCTCATCCATGGTAAAACGTTCTCGAGACCAATCCAGAGAGCAACCAAGCCTTCTCATTTGCCTGCAGATCCGCCCTCCATAATCATCCACATATTTGTAGACCTCCTTGAGAAAATTGTCTCTCCCAATGTCATGCCTGCTGATCTGCTGTTCTCTGGCCAGTTTCTTTTCCACCACAGTTTGGGTGGCGATGCCCGCATGGTCCGTCCCAGGAAGCCAGAGCACTTCGTATCCGCTCATACGTTTCCATCGAGCCAGTGCGTCTTGTATGCTATCGGTGAGTGCATGTCCGAGGTGCAATGTTCCCGTCACGTTGGGTGGTGGGATGACCATGACGAACTTGGGCTTGTCGGACGCCGGTTCGGCTTGGAAGTATCCACAGCTTTCCCACCAGTCGTACCATGCCGCTTCGACGAGTTGTGGATGGTATCCTTTTTCCATACTTTCTCCCATGGACTTTTTCGCACCTTTGGGAGTGGCTTTGGCGACTTCGATGAGCCTTCGGATCTCTTTGGCTTCCGCTTCCTTTTCGGCCTTCTTCCGCTCGGCGGCTTCTTTGGCGGCCTGTTTCTTGGCATTGTCTTTTCCCGCGTTCGCTTTCATCTCCTCTTCCTTGGCCTTTTTCTTGGCAATGGCCGCCATTTTCTTCGCTTCTTTGGCAGCTTTCTTCATCATCTTCTTCTTCTCTTTCTCTTCGTCTTCGGCCTGCGCCGCCACCTCTGTTCCCACCGCTTCGCCTCCGTCCGATCTTCCAGCGCCTGTTTCTCCTTCCTTCGTGTCCATCCTCTCCATCTCGCGTGTCATGGCCTCCGTTTCCTCCGCCATCGCCGTGCAAAAGACGCGAAGGCGTCGACGATCGCGCACGAATGCGAACCTCGTCGACGAGGTCGGACCCCACCACCCTCGAAGCAGATGCACCCATCCGCAGTTGCACCCGCGTTCGCCCTGGGGATTCCACCCAATGGACGAAAGGGGTGCATCTGCGGAAAAGGGTGTCGGACGGACCCTCTGTGTTTCTCTCCCACGTCGTTCGGGGGGGAAGACGAGGGGGGGGCGTGTTGCTACAGGGGCGGATAGCCGAGCTGGGCAGGTCGGTGTGGATGGGAGGCACAGTCGTGGCGGGAAGCAAAGGCGTGGAACGAAGCAGCAGAGGCGACGCACGCGATGCGGGTCGCGTGGACATGGAGACGTGAGGATTGCACCGAGACAGAGTGCCCTGCGTCACACCAGGACCTGCGTCGGATGGACGGCCCTGCGCACCGCAATTTCCACCCAACACCGTTCCTTTCCCATCCATCGTTTCGGGTCCCAACCCGACGTTCGACCGTTGGGACGTATCCAACGGTCTCTTCTCGGGTTCGAAACCGATACCATCCCTTTCGAAACACGAATCCAACCGTTGGGGTTCATCCAACGGTCTCATTTTCGGATTTGAAACCGAATGGAGTTGGTTTCGTTTCGTTTCGGAAAGGACTTTGGAAGGGAGTGGCGAGAGCGATGGCGCGTCGTCTGCCGCGCGCGTCGTGTCGCGTGCGAAACGTGTGCGTCCTTGCGCACGTGGATCATGGCAAGACGACGCTCACGGACAGCCTGATCGCCAGCAACGGCATCATCCATCCGAAGATGGCGGGAAAGCTGCGGTATTTGGACAGCCGAGACGACGAGCAGCAGCGTGGCATCACCATGAAGTCCACCGCCATCGCTCTTCTGCATGCACCGCGCGAGTGCCAAGGCGAAGGATCGGATGAAAGGGTGCTGGTGAACCTGGTGGACTCTCCAGGACACGTGGACTTCTGCTGCGAGGTGTCCACGGCGGCGAGGATCAGCGACGGCGCAGTGGTGCTGGTGGACGTCTGCGAAGGGGTCTGCATCCAAACACACGCTGTGCTGCGACAAGCGTGGGAAGAAGGGTTGAAATGCTGCCTGGTGATCAACAAGATCGACAGGCTCATCGAAGAGATCAAACTCACACCCATGGAAGCCTACGTACGGATCCAAAGGGTCATCTCCCAAGTCAACAATATCGTCTCTGGATTCGATTCCGAAAGGCACTTCTCCGAAGCAGAAGCAGTCCTGGCTCATGCGGAAGCTTCGGGGTCTTTGAGAGAGACGCAGGAATCGACAGAGGATGATTCGGAAGAACTTGCTTTCTTGCCTCAAGCTGGCAACGTCGCTTTTGCTTCCGCCTTGGATGGATGGGCCTTTCGCACCAGGGACTTTGCCAAGGCATATGCAAAAAAAATGGGATGCAGCGAAAAACAGCTGAACAAAGCCATGTGGGGTGACTACTACTATTTGCCCAAATTGCAAAAGATCACGAAGAAGAAACCGAACACAACAGGTGCAAGGCCAATGTTCGTGCAATTCGCACTGGAACCGCTGTGGCAGGCCTACAGCACCGCGATGCAGGTTGAAGGGATTACGAGCAAGAATCCAACCGAGGAAGCCACACAATGCACTGCACTCCTTCAGAAGATGGCAGGATCGCTTCATCTGCTAATAAGCGACAAAGATCTCAAACAAGGGAGTATGAGGCAATCCCTGCAGGCCTTCCTCCGTGCATGGTTACCTCTGGCCCCTGCAGTAATGGACATGGTCGTTGAGCACTTACCCAGCCCTGCCGAGGCTGCACCGCTACGCGTGGACAAAATTTATCCTTCCTTTCCTCTGAATGCCGGCGAGGATCCTACGCTGGCCAAGAAGAAAGAAATCAGGAACGCAATAGCCAGCTGTTCAGGGGACAATGAAAGCGAAGTAGTTGTCTACGTATCCAAAATGGTGGCAGTTCCCACCTCTTCCCTCCCTCAAAAAGAAGGGGAAAACTTATGGCCAGACGATGCTTCCACAGGCGAGTCCTTTATTGCATTTGGGCGAGTGTTTTGCGGGTTGCTTAGGGAGGGGCAAACTCTCTACCATCTTCCTACGGGGAAAGACAAGGAGACGAACCGTGGGTCAGCAGAGGTGACTGCCAAGGCTTTGTTTCTCATGATGGGCCGAGGGCTAGAAAGGCTTGATTCCGTTCCTGCTGGTCATGTGATCGCTATTGCAGGATTGGGCGACACGATCCTGAAAAGTGCTACTTTGTCCACGTCCTTGCACTGTGAACCTTTCCTTCAGATGAAGTTCCAAACCTCTCCTATCCTGAAGGTTGCTGTTGAGCCAATGAAAGCTGCAGAATTGCCGATTCTTTTGAGAGGACTGCGTCTGCTGAACATGTCGGACCCGTTTGTTGAGATCTCAGTCGAAGAATCAGGCGAGCACGTGATTGGGACAGCCGGCGAAGTACATCTTGAGAGGTGTCTGAAGGACCTCAGAGATTCTTTTGCATGTGTAGAGTTGGCAGTTTCCCCTCCTCTCATTATGTTTCGTGAATCGGTTATGGGGCGAGCAGAGGACGTGCAACTACAGCATACAAGCAAACCAATGTCTAATGTCTGGGTTGAGCAGAAAACCCCGAATGGTCTTTGCACAATCAAGGCCAGAGCATTGCCCTTACCCCCCTCCCTAGCACAAATATTGGAGGAGAATGCTTCTACCTTGCGGGATGTGTTCATCAATGAAAGTAATGCTGTAGATGGCTTGGATATTTTGCGCAGCAAAATGTCGAGTGTGCTGGAACAGGAAAAGCATGCTAGGCAGTTCATTCAACGTGCATGGTGCCTTGGTCCGCAATGGATGGGACCCAATATTTTACTTGCCACTTCTGGGTACACTGGGCTTGGTCGTCCTACAGTAGCCAGAATGCTTGGTTTTGCTCCAAGCGATTCACAGGAGGTTCCATCTCCCACAAAGTCAAGCTCTGAGACGCCCCCAGATGGTAAATTTGAGGCCATACTCGAATCCGGAGTGACGGCAGGATTTCAGGCAATTGCAGCTGCGGGCCCTCTCTGCGAGGAACCACTTTGGGGTGTTGCCTTCGAAGTGGCAGTGGAGATGCACGAAGGTGAAGATGGGACAGAACCTGACCTTGGTGAGGAGCAATATGGCCCCTTTTCAGGTCAAGTGCTGGCTGCGTCACGCTTAGCCTGCTCCAAGGCAATGATGGCTGCTGGGCCAAGGTTGGTGGAAGCGATGTTTTTGTGCGAAGTCGCCACGTCTTCTGAAGCTCTTGGCGGAGTGTATGCAGTGCTAGGCCGTCGCAGAGCCAAGGTGATTCGGGAAGAGATGCGGGAAGGTTCAGACTTTTTCACCATTCATGCCTACTTGCCTGTCGCAGATTCTGTTGGTTTGGCAACGGAGCTGCGTCGCAAAACAAGTGGCGCAGCGAGTGCACAGCTCTTGTTAAGCCACTGGGAACGTCTTCCTGTCGACCCATTCTTTAAGCCCCAAACAGAGGAGGAACGCGAGGAGTTTGGTGAGGCAGGAGAAGGCATCGGAGCCCCAAACATTGCCAAAAAGATGATTAATGGTGTCAGGAGACGGAAAGGATTGCCAGTGGAGGAGAAGGTGGTTGAGTCAGCCACTAAACAGAGAACACTTGCACGAAAGGTGTGATCAACCACACTCCGTACAAATAAACATTTCTTTTCATCAATTCTGCTTCTTGCTGTCTTCTTCGGTGGATGGAAAACTCTTTTGGAAAACATCACTTGACTTGCCATGTTTTGCAGTTGGGGATAATCCTTGCACAGCCTTACCGGCTGTTTCCGCAAGGCTGTTGAGTGCCGTGCTTGTGCCTGTCATTGCCATTGACTTTTTCTCCTTGAAATTCCTGAGTTTCTCAGCTATGATGATGCCCAGCGTAAGCCTGTGTTTATTCAACACCATTGCGATGTGCACCAAGAAGTTCAAAATGCTCTGAAACGCTCTCATGACCTTCAGCGAAGGTTCTTTCAATAGGTTCCAGTGGTTAGAAGAAGGCATCACTGCAGATGTAGCAGCGACTGGGCGTTTGAAAGTGTGCACTACTGACAGAAGTGACCTGGATGTTCTGGCTGTGGTAAGAAAGACCCCTTGTAAGTTCGCCAGTATAATCTGCAAGACTTGTGCTACAATTGTCCACAAGTCGCCCAGCCAAAATAGTGGAACAGCCACGAGAGCTTGACCAACTCGAACGAAAGGACTGATTACTGCAGCAAAAACGGTCAGGACGAGGCTGGTGACTACATATACAAGGTTGAAGAGTGGGTTGAGAACTGTCCAAAGCAAAGAACCGAAATGCTGCAACCAGAATGTGAAAATCACTATTCCTTCTTGTAGGACACGTAGCACGACTCGTCCCACACCCTGGAAAGGTGCTGCAATGTACCTCCCCAGGGGGTGGAGGACACGAGTTACTGCAGAAAGCTTCAGGAAAAACCATTGGAACAAATGAGATTTGGCAGCTAGGTACGTCAGAAGCATCGACAAGCGCAGGCTGGCATGGAGTTCGAGCCAGTCTGTAAGGGGCTTAATGTACATGCTCAGTGCACTTCTCAATCCGGGAATGTTCTTGTACAGATCATAGAACCCCAGGACCATTGAAACAGTTGACACGGCCATGAACAAGATCTTTGCCGTTGTTCTCATCCAAGGTCTGTAGTAGAGCCCATACAATGGAAGGAATATGGCCCACGCAGGTATCCCAGATTCACAAAAACGCAGCAATCTTGCGTCGTTCTGCACCACCCTTTTCAGACCAATGGGAAGGAACGGTGAATCAAAGGTGGCTGCTATCGTCTTTGAGTAGTACACTTGTACGCGCACGGCAAGGTCAGGATCCCTCTCCCTCTCCACCTGACACTGCACCGGCGGGAGCTTCTCCCAGTCGCATGGATCGTTGCAGCTATTGTTTTTGGGCGTCTGGATTCCGAATTCATCGTTTGCCTTTCCTCCGCCTTCCTTGTCTCGATCCTGTTGGTTCAGTCCATAGTAGAGGTAGAATTGGTCCAGGTCTCGAAACTCTCTCTTGATCAATTTCGCACATTCAAAGACGAGTCTTCCATCGAAGCAGAGTGGATTGGTGTAATCCATGCCTGTGACGTCTCGCCACGGCACTTCGAAGGCAATGACGCGGTACGCTACGCGTCCTCCTTGGTCTCGGAACGGAGAAGCAGGATCTCTTCCGAACACTTTCTTCCACAGGACGCCTTTCTTGCTGAGCATATCGGGTGCTTCGTGCAGATACGCCACGTAGAGGAATCTCTCCGACTCCACGTCCACGTGAATGTGCAGCTTTTCGTGCTGCCAAGACCTCCACACGCTGCAGCTCCTGGTCAGCAACTCCTTATCCCACGGCTTCGACACGTGCAGGTTCGCGTTCCTACCCTTCCGACACGCACCCGATGCTCAGTCCTTGCAGCTCGTACTCCTGCGAGGACGTCGTGGCCTCGTAGGCGCGTCGCATGCGCTCCAAATCCGCCATCTTTGGACGCACGTGCGACGCGAATCGCGCGTTCCATTGCACGTCCCGACGTTCCTGGGACCCACCCACGTGGGCGCACGTGAAAGCATCACGCGCAGAGGATGTACGAGATCTCTACCAATGCCTCGACGCATCCGGAAACACGAGTCCCGAGGGGTACCTCCCGATCAATTGGAACGAAGTGTTCCAACGAAAAGGGAACATTTTCTCCTTTGATTGGACGGTTCGCCGAAAGGAGCACCTCGGGCGAGTCGATGGTATTCACGACCATTGTAAGCTTCGCAGAGGATGGTCTTGATAACAAGATGCAACGAGGAAGACGGCATAGGATGGGAGGTGTGGAGCAAGGCAAGCGAGGGGCTGGCCCTGAACGTGGCCGTTTTGTGACGACCATCCGTGCGAAGAGCTGAGGGCGGGTTCCCCGCGGTATGGAAGACGTAGGATTCCAATGCAAAAATTCATTTCGCCCTCCAATTGCCCGGTCCTTGCAAATCTTACGGCTCTTCACGTGCAAGGACCATACCCAACAATCGAGCCAAGCTTCGAGAGGTGCGCGAAGCATATCGAATAAATTGACGATGGTGGTGGAAAACCTTCTTGTGCCTTTGATCCTTGAGCTCGCATGGTTGGTTTCTACCATAAGAAAC
>LFIK01000941.1_pt1 | contig 22546 bp, 23 predicted proteins | sample 643401 | NCBI WGS metagenome assembly LFIK01 (sample SAMN03777447, study PRJNA286221) | soda lake metagenome | biome: soda lake; feature: Kulunda steppe; material: water; isolation source: sample T5-Br brine of Lake Tanatar-5 | place: Russia: Kulunda steppe | collected 2010-07
GCGCGAACGATCTCGTCGATCGCCAGCACGGCCTCGGCGCGCTCGATCTTGGCAACCACTCCCGCCGTGCTGCCGGCTTCCCGCAACAGGTCACGCGCCGCATGGATATCGTCTGCCGAGCGCGGGAACGACACGGCGACATAGTCGACACCGATGGCCGCAGCGACACGAATATCGTCACGGTCCTTGTCGGTCAGCGCGCCAGCCGTCAACCCGCCACCCTCGCGGTTGATTCCCTTGTTGTTGGAGAGTGTCCCACCAAGTTCGACCCGGCAATGCACACGGCTGCCATCGACGCGCAACACGCTCAGCACGATCAACCCGTCATTGAGTAACAGTCGATCACCGGGGCGAACATCGCCGGGCAGCGCCTTGTACGTAACTCCCACGCAGCGGTCATCACCGGCGTCGGCTGGCAGCGCGACATCGAGGCAGAAATCGGCCCCGGCGGCCAGTTCGATGACGCCATCACGAAACCGCTCGATGCGAATCTTGGGGCCCTGCAGATCTGCAAGCAAAGCGATATCACGCTCAACAGAACTGGCCGCCGCCCGGACGCGTTCGGCAAGCTCACGATGCCCGGTCGCCGTGCCGTGCGAGAAGTTCAGACGCACCACGTCAACGCCGGCGAGAAACAGCGACTCCAGCATCTCGCGGCTGTCCGACGCCGGACCGAGCGTGGCGACGATCCTGGTGCGCCGGAGCGGACTCATCAGCGATCAGCGCTTCGTGCCGAGGCAGCCATCTCGCGCTCGACGCGCGACTTCAGCTTCTGACCGGCCTTGAATGTCACGACCCGACGTGCGGTAATGGGGATCTCCTCACCCGTCTTCGGATTACGGCCGGGACGCTCGCCCTTGTCACGCAGGTCAAAATTGCCGAAACCCGACAACTTGACGTTCGTCCCAGACTCCAGGCTGGCACGAATCTCCTCGAAAAACGTTTCGACCAGTTCCTTGGCAACACGCTTGTTCAGCTGCGCCTCGTCAAAGAGACGCTCGGCCATATCTGCTTTGGTCAATGCCACGACAGTCAACCCCTCATTCGTACGCCCAGTTCCACATCAAGAGCGCTGAGTATCCTTTCTACCACGCTTTCGCCATCCTCGTCAGTCAAGGTTCGGGCAGAATCCTGCATGGTCAGCCCGACCGCGAGGCTTCGGAATCCTTCCGGCACTCCCTCGCCACGATACTCATCAAACACGATCACGTCCTGCAACAAGCCCTCGGCCTGGCGTCGAATCGTCGCCACCACCGCCGCTGCCGAAACGGCATCGGCGACCAGCAGTGCAAGATCCCGTCGCACCGACGGATAGCGAGACAGCCCTCGATAACGCGGCAATCCGCCAAGCTGCAAGACATCGGCAGGCAGTTCAGCAACAAACACCGGCACATCCAGCTCCAGTGCGCGCGCCACACGCGGATGCAGCGTGCCCAGCCAGCCCTGCTGGCCATCGGCAAAGCGCAGCACAGCGGCCTGGCCGGGGTGCAATGCCGGATGAGTGCCAACCTCACACTGCACCGGCTCGGCGTTTTGGCCACGCAGTGCAAGCAGACCTTCGACAACGCCCTTCAGGTCGAAGAAATCGACCTGCCGCCCCGGCGGCAGCGCAGCCCACTGCTCGGGCAGCGCACGCCCACACAGCGCAAGCCCGAGCATCGGCGTCTGCGCCAACGTCGGAAGCTCGCCACGAAACACCACGCCAGTCTCGAAAAACCGCAAACGGTCCTGTTGACGATGCAAATTGTGGCGAACGGCGCGCAGCAACCCGGGCAGCAACGTGGTGCGCATGGCGGACAGATCCGCCGACAACGGATTGGCGAGCATCACCGGCGCGTGCACAGGGTCGAGCTGGCGTTGTTCATCCGGATCGCCGAACGCGTAGTTGATCGCTTCGTCGAAACCGAGAGCAGTCAGATAGCTGCGCACTCTGGTCAGGCCGACATGCTGTTCAGGGCGAGCAGCAATCCGCGCCGGCGCGGCCGGGAACCGGGGCGGAATCCGGTCATAGCCGTGGATGCGTGCAAGCTCTTCGATCAGATCCTCTTCGAGCGCAATATCGAACCGCCAGCTCGGCACATCGACCACCCAACGGCCTTCGTCGGCTGCAGCATGCACGACGAGGCCGAGCCGACGGAGGATGGTCTCGACCTGCTCGGCCGGGAGCGACACGCCGAGGAGGCGCTCGATGCGCGCCTGGCGGAGCTGAACCTGACGCGGTTGCGGCAGATGCTGATCGGCCACCGCCTCGTTGACCGGACCGGGGTCTCCACCGGCAATGGCCAGCAGCAGACGTGTGGCGCGCTCCATCGCCTGACGCTGCAGCGCCGGGTCGACCCCACGTTCAAAGCGGTGAGAGGAATCGGTATGCAGGCCATGGCGGCGCGCTCTGCCGATCACGCTGGTCGGCGAAAAAAAGGCGCTTTCGAGCAGAATATCGCGCGTTGTCGTGCTGACCGCCGATGGCTCACCGCCCATGATGCCGGCCAGCGCCAGCGGACCGCTGGCGTCGGTGATCAGCAGCGTCTCGGCGTCGGGCTCAACAATTTCGCCATTAAGCAGTGTCAGCTGCTCACCCGGCACCGCCCGCCGGACCACGATCGACTGATCGATCCGGTCGAGATCAAAGCCGTGCATCGGTTGCCCGAGTTCGAGCATGACATAGTTCGTGACATCGACCACCGGCCCCAGGCTGCGGACGCCGGAGCGGCGCAGCCGTTCGACCATCCAGATCGGCGTTTCCGCCGTTGGATCGACACCGGTGATGACACGGCAGAGATAGCGCGGGCAATCCTCGGGGGCGTCGAGCCGGACCGGGACTCGGCGATCATGGGTCGGCGTGACCGGGTCGTCCTCCGGCGCGCAGAGACCGCTGCCGGTCAGCGCCGCAACCTCACGGGCGATGCCCAGCATACCGAGACAATCGCCGCGGTTCGGCGTCAGATCAACATCAATGATGGTGTCGTCGAGCGCCATCGCATCACGCAACGGTTCGCCCGACGTCAGCGTTGACGGCAGCTCAAGCAAACCGCCGGCGGCGTCACCGAGGCCCAGCTCGCGCGCCGAGCAGAGCATGCCGTGCGATTCGACCCCGCGCACGCTGGCACGACCAATGGTCACGTCACCCGGGAGCCGGGCACCAGGCAGCGCCAGCGGAACAGACAGCCCGGGACGCGCATTGGGCGCACCACACACCACCTGCGAGACAGCATCACCGTGGCGGACCTCGCAGATCTGCAAGCGATCGGCATCCGGATGGGGCGCGCAGGCAACAATCTCACCAACCACCACGTCGGCCAGAGGCGGCGCCGCATCCTCGACGGCATCAACCTCCAGCCCGGCCATGGTCAGCAGGTCAGCCAGCGTTTGTGGTGGCTGATCCACCGACACCCACTCGCGCAGCCACCCGACACTGATTTTCATGCAGCCACCTCACCCCGGACAGCGACACGGCTTCGCGCCGGACGCCCGGCACAGCAAGCTATCAATCGCCGCATTTCAACGAAACTGCTTGAGAAACTGACGGTCGTTTTCGAAAAAAAGCCGCAGGTCATCGACCCCATAGCGCAACATCGCCAACCGCTCCACGCCCATGCCGAAGGCATAGCCGGTGTAGCGCTCGTGATCAATGCCGCAGTGTTCGAACACTTTGGGGTGCACCATGCCGCAACCAAGCACTTCAAGCCAACCGGTTCCGCTGCAGACGCGGCATCCCGCCCCGCCGCAGTGCACACAGACCACGTCCATTTCCGCCGACGGCTCGGTGAACGGGAAGTAGGAGGGGCGGAAGCGCACCTGCAGATCCTGCTCGAAGAACGCCCGGGCAAAATCGTAGAGCGCCCCCTTGAGATCGGCGAAACTCACCCCCTCGTCGACCAGCAGACCCTCGACCTGATGGAACATCGGGGTGTGCGTCAGATCCGAATCGCAGCGGTAGACACGGCCTGGTGCGATCACCCGCACCGGTGCGCCCACGCGCTCCATCACCCGAATCTGCACCGGCGAAGTGTGCGTCCGCAACAAATGCGTTGCATCGACATAGAACGTATCGTGCATCGCCCGCGCCGGATGATGCGCAGGAATGTTCAGCGCTTCGAAGTTGTGATAATCATCTTCGATTTCAGGGCCCTCGGCAATGTCGAAACCCATGCTGGAAAACAGCGCGCCAATCCGCTCCAGCGTGCGCGTGACCGGGTGCAACGCCCCAGGCAGCTCTCCCCGCCCCGGCAGCGTCACGTCGACGCGTTCCGCAGCCAGCTGCCGATCGAGTGCTTCGACCTGCAAGGCGTCACGCCTTGCATCAATCGCAGCCTGCACCTGACGCTTGGCCTCGTTGACAGCCTGCCCAGCGGCCCGGCGTGCGTCGGGCGGCAACGTCGACAAGCGTTTCAGCTGTTCGGTCAGCACGCCCTTGCGCCCGAGGCAGGCAACGCGTTCCTGTTCGAGTTCACGCAGATCCGCACAGGCGTCGACTGCTGCAAGACGCTCGTGCAGCAGGACACTCAACTGCTCTGACTGATCACCACTCATCGCCGACCCGGCCCCCCACCAGCCCGCAACGCTCGACGCCCGGACCGCACACGAAAAAGGGGAAGAGCCAAGGCCCTGCCCCTTTCCTGTCCTGTGCAGTCAGGCACGGGACGACCGTCCATCAGGCTGCCGCGGCAGCCCGCGCCCGTTCGGCCAGTACGGCAAAGCCTGCCTTGTCATAGACAGCGATATCGGCAAGCACCTTGCGATCAAGCGCGATACCAGCCTTGTTCAGGCCATCAATGAAGCGGCTGTAAGACAGGCCGGACTGACGCGCGGCGGCATTGATGCGGGCGATCCACAGCACGCGGAACTGACGCTTGCGCTGACGGCGGTCACGGTAGGCGTACTGACCCGCCTTGATGACCGCTTGTTTGGCGACGCGATAGATGCGGCTGCGGGCGCCATAGTAGCCCTTCGCCTTGGCCAGCACTTTCTTGTGTCTGGCGCGGGCGGTTACACCTCGTTTGACTCTTGGCATCTCGGGCTCCTCAAGCGTAGGGCAGCAGGCGGTTGACCATCGGCACATCCTGCTCGGCAACCGGCGTGCAGCCACGCAGGTTACGCTTCCGCTTCTGCGCCTTCTTGGTCAGGATATGGTTGGCAAACGCCTTGCTGCGCTTGAACCCGCCGGATCCTGTCCTGACGAAGCGCTTGGCGGCGCCCCGGTTGGTTTTCATCTTGGGCATCGGACTGTCTCCCGTTGAAAAAATAGGGGCCGGCATCGTGCCGGCCGTGGTGTTTGTGCCGCAGGCCGCCCGGACGAACCGGGCAACGAGGTCAGTCAGTTCTTTTTCTTCGGCGCCAGCATCATCACCATGGTGCGACCCTCCATGCGTGGATGCTGCTCGACCGTGGCGATATCTTCGATGTCTGCCTCGACCCGCTTGAGCAGGTTCAGCCCGAGATTCTGATGCGCCATCTCGCGTCCGCGAAAACGCAGCGTCACCTTTCCGCGATCACCGTCCTCGAGGAAACGCCGGAGATTCCGCACCTTGATCTTGTAATCGCCCTCGTCGGTCCCAGGCCTGAACTTGATTTCCTTGAGCTGGATCTGCTTTTGCTTCTTACGGGCTGCCTGATGCTTCTTGCTGAGTTCGAACTTGTGCTTCCCGTAATCCATGATGCGGCAGACGGTGACTTCCGCACCGGGCACCATTTCAACCAGATCAAGCCCCTCTTCCTCGGCCTTCGCCAGCGCACTCTCAAGGGTGACGATACCGACCTGCTCGCCATCACTGCCGATCAGGCGAACACTGCGCGCATCGATTTCATCATTGATACGCTTGTCATCCCCAGAAACTGCAGCTTTTTTCCGACTTTTCACGACGATAGCTGTTACCTCCTAAACTGGACCAGAGCGATCACGGGCACCAAGCTCCGACTTCAACAGAGCAACCAGGCCATCGATCGCCAGACTTCCCAGATCCTTCCCGTCGCGGGCACGGACAGCAACCTCGCCGTGTTCCATCTCGCGGTCACCAAGCACCAGCATGTACGGGACTTTCTGAAGTGTGTGTTCGCGGATTTTATAGCCGATCTTCTCATTTCTCAAGTCAAGCGCGGCACGGAAGCCCAGCTCAGTCAATCGGGCATGCAACTGACGAGCGTAGTCATCCTGTCGCGCGGTGATGGTGAGAATCGCCAGCTGGTCCGGCGCGAGCCACAACGGCAACGCGCCCGCATGCTCCTCGAGCAGAATGCCGATGAAGCGTTCGAACGATCCGAGTATGGCGCGATGCAGCATGACCGGCTCACGGCGCTCGCCGGTTTCCGAGACATAGGTAGCGCCAAGCCGTCCGGGCAGCGCAAAGTCGACCTGGATCGTACCGCACTGCCAGACCCGCTCAAGCGAGTCCTGCAGGGCAAACTCGACCTTGGGACCGTAGAACGCGCCCTCGCCCGGCTGCAGGGTGTAATCAAGGCCGGCGCTGACCAGCGCGGTCTCGAGCGCCGACTCGGCCTTGTCCCAGATGGCATCGGAGCCGACGCGCTGCTCGGGACGCGTCGACAGCGCGATGCGCACATCGTTGAACCCCAGATCGCCGTAAGCCTCGAACACCAGCTTGATGAAGGCAGCGACCTCGGACTGCACCTGCTCCTCGGTGCAGAAAATGTGCGCATCATCCTGCACGAAGTGCCGCACGCGCATCAGACCGTGCAGCGTTCCCGACGGCTCGTTGCGGTGACAGGAGCCGAATTCAGCCATCCGCAGCGGCAGATCGCGGTAACTTTTCAGCCCCTGATTGAAGATCTGCACATGGCAGGGGCAGTTCATCGGCTTGACCGCATACGTGCGCTTTTCCGATTCGGTGTAGAACATGTCCTCACCGAACTTCTCCCAGTGACCGGACCGCTCCCAGAGCGTCCGATCGACCAGTTGCGGCGTGTGCACTTCGTGGTAGCCGTGCCGGGTCAGCAGGCGGCGGATATAATCCTGCAGCGCCAGATAGATGCGCCAGCCACGGTCGTGCCAGAACACCATCCCTGGCGCCTCCTCCTGGAGGTGGAACAGGTTCTGCACGCGCGCGATGCGACGGTGATCACGCTTGGCCGCTTCCTCGAGACGATGCAGGTGCGCCTTCAGCGCCTTGCGATCCCCCCAGGCGGTCCCGTAGACGCGCTGCAGCGTTTCGTTCGCCGCATTGCCTCGCCAGTAGCTGCCGGCCAGCTGCGTCAGCTTGAAGGCCTTGCAGAACCGCGTGTTCGGCACATGCGGGCCAATGCACATGTCAACATATTCCTGGTGGAAGTACAGCGCCATCTGCTCGACATCCGGCATGTCGGCGATCAGCCGCAGCTTGTACTCCTCGCCACGCTCGCGAAAGATGCGTTGCACGTCATCGCGCGGCAGAACCCGCTTGATGACGTCGTACTCCTGCTCGATCAGCGAGCGCATGCGGTCTTCGATACGCTGCAGATCATCGGGCGTGAAACCCGGCGGGTAGTAGATGTCATAATAGAAGCCGTGATTGACGACCGGGCCGATCGCCATGCGGGCATCCGGATACAGCTGCTTGACCGCCTGCCCAAGCATGTGCGCGCAGGAATGGCGGATGATCTCCAGCCCTTCCGGATCGCGTGCCGTGATCAGCGTCAGTTCGGCATCGCGATCGATGAGGTCGCAGGCGTCGCACAACGCGCCGTCGACGCGACCGGCAAGCGTCGCTCGCGCAAGACCGGCGCCGATCGATTCGGCAACAGCCATGATCGTGACCGGCTCGTCGAAGTGGCGGTGCTGGCCGTCCGGGAGGGTAATGACTGGCATAGGGGAAACTCCTGCAGTGGTGACCCATACGCAAGGCCACTTGAAAACGGATCAGAACGCGCCGACAAGACCCTGTCGACGCTGATGACCGCACGGAAGGCTACGCGCTTCCCCCGTGGTTTGCAATTCACTCACGGTGCGCCGACAGGCGCACTCAGCAGAAGAGATCGTCATCATGTTCAAACACGCGCTCACGATCGGGCACGCTCGCGGCATCCGCATCGACATTCATGCGAGCTGGGTGATCATCTTCGTCCTGCTGGTGGTCGGCATGTCGGCCGGCTTCTCGCAGCAGTTTCCGCACTGGTCGGCGGTCGAAGTCTTCGCCACTGCAGTCCTGACCGCGCTGATCTTCTTCGCATCGATCGTCGCCCATGAGCTGGGCCACAGCCTGGTTGCGATCCGCCGCGGCATTCCGGTGCATTCGATCACCTTGTTCATCTTCGGCGGTGTCGCCGAACTGAGCCGTGACAGCGAAAGCGCAGACGATGAACTGTGGATCGCACTGGCCGGCCCGCTGGTCAGCGCCGGCCTCGCTGCCGCGTTCCTGATCCTGGCATGGGTTGGCGCCGGACTGTATGAGCCGATCCCGGTCGCGCTGGGGTGGCTCGGCCTGGTCAATCTCGTGGTTGCCGTCTTCAACATGATTCCTGGCTTTCCACTCGACGGCGGCCGTGTGCTGCGCGCGCTGGTCTGGAAGGCCAGCGGCGACGCGCGCAAGGGCATCAACGTCGCCGTCATTGGTGGGCGACTGGTCGCCTACGGCCTGTTCGCGATGGCGCTGCTCAACATTCTGGTGCTCGGCAACCCGCTCGGCGGGCTGTGGCTGGTCCTGATCGCCTGGTTCCTTTTGACCATGGCGCAGAATCAAGGGCGGATGTTCGACATGAAGGAGCGGCTGGGCAAGGTCACCGCCCGGCAGCTCAGCAGTCACGAACTGCCGCTCGCCGTGACCGGAACCAGCATCCGCGACTGGATTGATCAGCAGGTGCTGCCGACTGGCCAGCGCGCTTTTCTGGTGCAGAACCCGGACGACGGCATCGGCATTGTCAGCTTCAGCGACGCCCGCAAGATCCCCCATGAGGCTTGGGCCACCACGCCGATCGACGCCATCATGACGCCGCGCGAGCGCTGGATCTGGGTCAGCCCGGACACGCCGGCGGTCGACGTCCTGCAACGCATGACAAGCAACGATCTCAACCAGCTGCCGGTCATGGCCGACAACCGCGTGATCGGCTGGATCAACCGCCAGCAACTGCTCGCCAGTGTCGAGCTGTATCTGGCTGTCGAGCCGAAACAGACGGCGTAGGCGTGGCGATCGCTGCCTGTTGCGCGGTCTGACCATGTGCCTGCGCGGAACGAAAACCGGCAGGATCTCGCCTGCCAGGCGGGAGTCGGCTAGCCGTCGCCGTTTTCGAGACGGATCGGCTGACCATGAGGCGTCGCATGCGCCGCTGCCTGCCATGCCTGGGTCAGCGCAGCAACTGTGGACGCATCGGCGATTCCCTGGTTTTCGAGCATCTCTTCGAGCGCCGCAGCCCAGGCACGCCAATAATCGTCGTCGCCGTCCTGCGCGCGCTGCAGATGCCGGCCAAGCAAGGCCGCCCACTCGCTCCACTCGACATGTCCGACCTCGTTCATTGCGACCGTCAGCGCGAACAGCCGCGCATGCCAGGGTTTTGCAAAAGGGCTGCCGGGTTGTGGCGCGTCAGATGCGTTCAAGATGGCTCTCCCAGACATCAACCGAGACCTCGGTACCCGGCTCGGCATCCGGCCCCCACAACGTCTCGCCGGCAAAGACCACCGTATACAGCCGTTCAGCGGCCAGGTCATTGCCATGCGCACTGGCGTCGGGGAAGACAAAGCCGCCACGGTCGGCCTCGATCCGCCCCACATGCCCGCGCACATAACGCGGCAGACGTGTGTGCGTTCGCGGGTGGATGTTGCGTGCGCGTACGCGATCGCCGGCGCGAAACAGCGGCACAGCGTCGACAGGCCGATCGCAGGGAGCGCCGCGCGCCAGCACGGTCAAAACCCGCTCAGGCGTCAAGCGCTCGACCCGCGGCGGCGGCTCGGACACCACGCCGAGGGCCAGTTCCTGCGCGGTGATGAGCCGGTGACGCAGCAATAACGTCTCGAGCGCGCGCAGCCAGATCTCGTAGTAACTGGCCGAATAATAGATCGCCGGCGGCAGGCTTTCACGCGCATGACGGCTTTCATCGATGTTCCAGCACCCCAGAGCGCCGGCACAGAGCGTCAGCCCCAGCACACGGGGCTCCCACGCGGCATGGAACAACGGCTCGTCGACATCCGGCTGCACCGGCCCGAACCCCATCATGCCACCGACATCATGCGGCCCGTTCATGCCGGCGTCCGCGGCAGACCCGCGCCAATCATCGATTCGCGCGTCACCAGTGCGGCCAGCGCCTCTCGGTTCAGACCCTCCGTGCCGGCAGGGCGTCGCGGTATCACCAGATAACGCAGCTCGGCAGTGGAATCCCAGACACGCACCATCACCGTCCCGGGCAATGAGAGGCCGAACTCGCGCAGCACGGCACGCGGCTCGATCACGGCGCGGGAGCGATAGGCCGGTGACTTGTACCAGCTCGGCGGCAGACCCAGCACCGGCCACGGATAGCACGAACACAGCGTGCAGACGACAAGATTGTGCACCTCCTCGGTGTTGAAAACCGCCTGCATGTGCTCGCCCTGACGGCCGGAAAAGCCCATCGAGGCGATGGCGGCGGTCGCATCCTGCGCCAGCCAGTCGGCAAAACCGGCGTCCTCCCAGGCCCGCGCAACCACCAGCGCACCGTTACGTGGACCAACCTTGTCTGCATAGGTGTCGATGATGGCATCCATTGCCGCCGAATCCACCAACCCCTTCCGGGTCAGCAGGGTTTCCAGCGCAAGCGTGCGCGCCTCCATCGACTCGAGGTGGTTGGCGTGATGGTCGTGGTCATGATCATGCGACATTGCTGCAGCCCTGCTGACAGAGAATCTGCCTGCAGAGTAGGCGCAGTAGCGGGATGAAGGCAAGAACCGGCCAGACGACTCAGGGCCGCAGACGTCGGGCACCGTCAAGCGCAAACACATGCACCTGCTCGGGCTCCACTGCAAGGGGCAGGGTTTCACCGGGCGCGACAGCAGCGATACCATCCAGGCGAGCGGTCAACGGTGTGTTGTCGGCGCCAAAGTGTCCGTAAACCAATGTGTCGGCGCCGAGCTGCTCAACGACATCGACCACCAGTCTGGCCGCACACTGCTCGGTGGCGGCGGGCAGGAGGTGTTCCGGCCGAATGCCGACGATGACCGATTTGCCCGCATGAACAGCCAGCGGCTGAACAAGAGGCAGGTGATCACCGCCTGGGAGCTCCACACCGGCCCCATCCCTTGTGAGCCTTCCCTGCATCAGGTTCATCGAGGGTGATCCAATGAAGCGGGCGACAAAGACAGTCTCGGGATACCGATAAATCTCGATCGGTGATCCGATCTGTTCGATCACACCCTGGTTCATCACCAGCAGGCGATCAGCAAGCGTCATCGCTTCGACCTGATCGTGAGTGACATAAACAGATGTCACCTTGAGTTTTCGATGCAGATGCTTGATTTCAAGACGCATCTGCACACGGAGCTTCGCGTCCAGATTAGACAGCGGCTCGTCGAAAAGAAAGACTGCAGGATGACGAACGATGGCACGCCCCATGGCGACACGTTGACGCTGGCCTCCCGAAAGCTGTCTTGGCTTTCGCTCGAGCAGTGCTTCAAGCTCGAGAAGCTTCGCTGCCTCATCGACTCTTCGACGGATCTCCGGCTTGTTCAGACCAGCAATGCGCAAGCCATAAGCCATGTTGTCAAAGACGGACATATGCGGATAAAGCGCATAGTTCTGAAAAACCATGGCGATATTGCGATCCTTGGGCTCCAGTCGGTTGACGACCCGACCAGCGATATCAATGGTTCCTGTGGAGATCTCTTCAAGACCGGCAATCATTCGCAACAAAGTCGATTTTCCGCAACCGGAAGGCCCCACGATGACGACGAACTCGCCGCGATCAATCGCCACAGAAACTCCATGGATGACTGGATGCTGACCGTATTGTTTGGTCACGTCTTGCAGTAAAAGCTGGGCCATGCATGCCTCCAGATGCGTTCGCTTGAAAAGATCAACCGGCGGCCAGCCAAGCAACCATGGCCAGAGTTGGCACGGCAATCGCTGATCTCGACGATTCAGCACGCATGCGCTGATTCATTTTTCGGTGTCGACCAAACCCTTGACAAACAGTCGCTGCATGATCAGGACAACGATCACGGGTGGCATCAAGGCCAGCATCGTGGTCGCCATGACAAGATGCCAGTGCGGCTGTTGATCGGCGACATTCACCATGCGTTGTATCCCCATCACGATCGTGTAAAACGATTCGTCGGTGGTGATCAGCAAAGGCCAAAGGTATTGATTCCAGCCGTAGATGAACATGATCACGAACAACGCAGCAATGTTGGTGCGACTGAGCGGTAGCAGGATATCGAGGAAAAACCGCAATGGCCCGGCACCATCCACACGTGCTGCCTCGGCAAGCTCATCAGGAACAGTCAGAAAAAATTGGCGGAACAGGAATGTGGCAGTCGCTGACGCGATCAGAGGTATCGATAATCCCACATAGCTATTCAACATCCCCAGGTTAGCAACCACTTCGAAGGTCGGCAAAATGCGCACTTCGACCGGAAGCATCAACGTCATGAAAATGATCCAGAAGAAAAACATGCGCATCGGAAAACGAAAATACACGATTGCGTATGCAGAAAGGATTGAAATAACGATTTTTCCGACCGCAATTGCCAACACCATGATCAGACTGTTCCAGAGCATCGTGCCTGCGCCAACTCCACCCGCGGCACGAACCCCGGTGGTCAGCACAGTGGCATAATTATTCAGCAGTTCGCCACCAGGCCAAAGGGGAGTAACCCCGGAGACCAACGCTCGACCTTCATGGGTGGAAGCCACGAAGGCAATCCAGATCGGAAAGATGACTAGAAGCGCTCCTGCAATCAGGATCGCATGACGTAACAAAACGAACCAGCGCCGATTCTCGACCATCAATATTGAACCCTGCGTTCAATATACCGAAACTGTATAACCGTCAATGCAATGACGACACCCATGAGCACGACGGACTGCGCGGCTGAGGAACCAAGATTCAGGCCGATGAAGCCAACGCTATAGACTTTGTAAACCAGAATTGTCGTTGCCTGACCAGGGCCACCTGTTGTCGTCGCATGAACAACACCGAAGGTATCAAAAAAGGCATACACGACATTGACAACGAGGAGGAAAAAAGTGGTCGGAGACAACATGGGAAAAACAATTGTCCAGAACCGCTTCCAGGGTCCTGCGCCATCGATAGCCGCCGCCTCGATCAACGAGCGCGGTATCGCCTGCAACCCAGCAAGAAAAAATAAAAAGTTATAACTTATCTGCTTCCATGTTGCCGAAATGGTTATCAGTATTTGTGCATCAATTCCTTGCAATTGATGATTCCAGTCATACCCGAGACCACGCACCCAAAACGCAAGGATTCCGACTGACGGATTGAAAAGAAACCACCAAAGCACACCGGCAATGGCTGGAGCCACCGCATATGGCCAGATCAGCAATGTTTTGTACGGCGAAGCACCTTTGATGACTTTATCAACCATGACAGCAAACAGGAGTGCAATCGCCAACCCCATAAACGTCACGACAGCACTGAAGGCCAATGTAACCTTGAAAGAATTCAGGTAAAGCGGATCAGAAAAAAGACGAATAAAATTTTCTATCCCTACAAAATTCGTACGCAATCCAAACGGATCCTGACGCAGCACTGACTGGTAAAGAGCTTGCCCTGCTGGCCAGACGAAGAAAACCAATGTGATAACCAGCTGCGGGAAAAGAAGCGCAAGAGGCAGCCAGAATCCTGAAAAGGTCGTTTTTTTATGCATCCGGCAAGTTCACCTGATCAGCTTCAACCAGAAGCCATGACCGACGCGGCAAACCCTCACCCACATCGGGGAGGGGTTGCCGCAGGTGTCAAAACCCATCGAGACAGCGCTCAGACTGATACAGCATCAACGATTATCGGATTCAAATTGGCGCAGCAAGCGATTACCCCGTTCGACAGCGCTGTCCAACGCCGCTTGAGCTGACTTGCTCCCGGCCCAGACTTGCTCGAGCTCCTCGTTGATCACGTCACGTATCTGCACAAAGTTACCGAGACGAAGACCCAACGAATTATCGGTCGGCGGATTCAGCGTCATTTGGAGAACCGAGGTATCAGTACCAGGATTCGCCGCATAATAACCCTGTTCTGCAGTCAACTCATAGGAGGCCTGGGTGATAGGCAGGTAGCCGGTCTTCTGGTGCCACTCTGCCTGCACGCCCGGCTCGGACAGGTAGTTGAAGAAAGCAGCAACGCCCTGATAGTCAGCCTCGGGCTTGCCTCGCAGCACCCACAGAGTCGCGCCTCCGATGATCGAGTTCTGCGGAGCAGCAGCAACGTCATCGTAATAAGGCAACATGGCAACTCCAAACGGGAAATCGCTGTTCGCACTGACTCCGGCATATGCCGCCGACGAGTTCATGTACATGGCACATTCCCTCGAATAAAACTTGGGCGCCGAGTCCGAGCGCCGACCACCGTAGCCAAACACTCCACTTCCTTGCCACTCAGCCATGTTTTCGATATGACGAACATGGAGTGGGCTGTTGAACATCAACTCAGCATCCATGCCAAGAAAACCATTGGCCTGCGTTGCGAAGGGGGCATCATGGAGTGCTGAAAAATTCTCCAGCTGCACCCACGACTGCCAACCTGTGGTAAATCCACAGCTAGCTTCACCGGAGTCGATAATCATTTGTGCAGCTTCTTCAACCTCACTCCAGGTGCGCGGTGGCGAATCAGGGTCAAGACCTGCGGCTGAAAAAATTTCCTTGTTGAAGTACATCACCGGTGTAGAACTATTGAACGGCATGGACAACATATTGCCTTCGGCATCGGCATAGTAGCCAACGACCGAAGGCAGGTAAGCATCAGGATTCCAGTCCAGCCCTGAAGCGTTCATCAGCTGATAGACAGGATAAACAGCACCTTCAGCTGCCATCATCGTTGCAGTACCCACCTCGAACACCTGTACGATATGGGGCTGTTGACGAGCACGAAATGCAGCAATTGCACCGGTCATTGTTTCGGTATAGTTCCCTTTATATACCGGGTTGATCCGGAAATCGGACTGAGACTGATTGAAACCATCAGCAACCTCGTTGAGACGCTCTCCCAACTCACCACCCATGGCGTGCCACCACTCGATGGTGACCTGACTGGCGGCAACAGGGACAACCGCTGTTAGCAGCATCGCTGCCAGTGACATGACCTTGAATTTGTACTTCATCGCGACCTCCAGGTGTTTGTAGCAAATTTATAAACAACTTACTGATTGATTGTGGCAATATGATGACGCGGATATGACAGCTGCCAACACGTCATAAATCTGCCATGAATTGCACGTATGCTGATCAGCAAACTTGTATTTGCTCTCCAAAAACTACCTGTATCCTTTTATCCGAGAAATATCAATGTTATATAACTTTCAGACAGCTTTGCATGCCAAAACAAACAACTTGCACCTACCAGCAGTTATTGGTCATCGAGGAGCTGCTGAAATCGCTCCCGAAAACACTTTGTCTAGCCTGCGTCTGGCGCATTCGGAAGGGTCCAGAATGGTCGAAATCGATGTCTGCTTGAGCGCAGATGGAGTCCCGATCCTGTTACATGACGCGACGCTGGACCGCACCACTTCAGGACAGGGCTTTGTGACTGAATGGACCGCAAATGCATTGCATGCCCTGGACGCAGGGTCATGGAAGAGCCAACACTTCCTCGGCGAATCAGTTCCCACGCTGCATGACGTCATCACGCTTTGCATGGAACTCGATCTGGAGCTGAACATTGAAATCAAGCCCAACGATCAGCAGGACTCGCAGACTGCGAGAGCCATCGCCGCTGTTTTGCAAGCCAGCTGGCCCGATACGCTTGCATTGCCACTCATTTCATCATTCAGTCTTTCCAGCCTCATTACCATGCGCGACGAAGCAGCGTTTTTGCCACGCGGCATACTCTTCGAACGTCGTCCTGATAACTGGAAAGAACTTGCGCACAGCGTTGGAGCCAAATCGATTCATCTCTGGGAGCGCACAGAGACGCCCGAGTCGATTGCGGATATTGCCAGTGATGATTTCCTGATTCTGGTGTATACAGTGAACGACATCGCTGCCGCAAAGATCTGGCTGGACTCCGGAGCAAACGCTGTCATTTCTGATTGTCCGGGCCGCATCCTGCAGAATCTGACTACCCATCAAACAGTTGACAAATAATTATCTGCTTTCAACCCATGTTTTTTCTTATTGTCTCGAAGCGTGTGCATCCTTACCTGAACAAATACTGACCAGACCTTATTGGACCACAAATCATGAAATTCATTCATCTCACCGACACGCATATCGTTCCCGAGGGTCAGCTGCTTTATGGCCAGGATCCGGCCCTTGTACTGCAGGCTGCCGTGGCACACATCAATCACCACCACCCGGACGCTGCATTTGTCGTCATCACAGGGGATCTGACCGAGCGCGGGGAACGTGCAGCATACGCGTATCTGCGAAAGACACTTGCCTCACTGACGCCTCCCTGCCATCTGGTCATCGGCAATCATGATCGTCATGACCATTTTTTTGAGATTTTCAAGCAAGCCCCTCAAACCGACAGCGGTCATCTGCAATATATCGTTTATCATGAGCATTGCACTTGTATTATGCTCGATACCGTCAAGCCCGGAGAACCTGGTGGTGAGCTGTGCAGCACACGACTCGACTGGCTGGCTGACATGCTCGAGCGACATGCGGACGATGACATCTTTCTGTTCATGCACCATCCACCGATGGATGTCGGCATAGGCAGCATGGATCGCCTGGGACTGTCCGGCCGCGACGCGCTGGCCAAGGTATTAAAAGCACACCGGAATATTCGCCATCTGTTCTGCGGGCACCTCCATCGCCCCTTGCAGGCTGTTTGGCAAGGCATCCCTGTTGCCTGCCAGCGCAGCACCAGCCATCAGGTGGACATGCTCATATCACCGGAAGAGACGACGATGGCGAACCTTGAACCACCCGCTTATTCGGTGGTGCTGACCAGCAGCTTCGGGACCGTCGTGCATCTCTGCGATTTCACCGATACCAGCCCACGGTTCAATTTGCGAGACCCTGTAATGATGGCGGCGCCCGACCAGGAAACCCTTGCTCGTATTGCGCATGAATCCACACGTTGAGACTCGATCAGTGCGTTGACAAGCTTCAGCCATGCAGTGCAACAATGCTCGGCGGATTGATCGGATGCGGTGAGCGGTGGCAGTATTTCGGGTTGCTGCAAACGGCTGATCAGCCTTAAGGCTTTCAGCGACAGATAACAGTTAACATGGCTAGTGAGACGATCACGTTGATGCCGACAGCAGTGCATGGCGACGGTGCGCCCCCCTCCCGGATCAACTCGAGAAAGACAACGCATGCTCGACACCACGCACATCAACCGACAGATGCGACATTTCGACGGCCACGATGCGATCTGGCTGTTCGGCTATGGCTCGCTGATCTGGAAGGCCGATTTCCCCTACCTGACGCGCCGCCCGGCGCACATCCTCGGCTGGTCTCGGCGCTTCTGGCAGGGCTCGCATGATCACCGTGGCACGCCCGACGCACCGGGACGCGTCGCCACGCTAACGCGCATGCCCGACGCCCGCTGTCACGGCATGGCATACCAGATCACGCCCGACGTCCTCGCGCCGCTCGATGTCCGTGAGAAGAATGGCTACCTGCGCGAGCTCATCACGCTGCGCTTCGACGACACGCCTGGTGATCATGCGGAAGGGCTGGTCTATCTCGCCACCGAAGACAATGCCGCATTCCTTGGTGACGCCCCGCTGGACGTCATTGCGCGGCAGATCGCCCATGCTCAGGGCCCGAGCGGCGCCAACCGCGACTACCTGCTGCATCTCGCCGCCGCACTGCGTGCACTGAATGTCGTCGACACGCACGTCTTCGCCCTGGCCGAACGGATGCAACAACTGGCTGAGCACAGTGATAAAGCGGAGGATGGCTGACATGGTCGGCAGACGCCTGTGCACGGAGCAGGAGGCAGTCAAACGCGGCTTCGGCAGCCGGGATGCTGCGCGCAGGCGTCAGGTCTTGCGCGAAACGCTTGCAGCGTTTGAACGTGCTGAACCGGCGGATCGGTATCATCGACTTGCCAACGAGAACCTCGATCGCTGGCGCGTGGGGCGCAGCGATCCGGAAGCGCGCTCAACGCCGCGGATCGAGATTCACCCGAGTGACTGGGGCGAGCTTACCCGCGCACTCACCGTCGAGCACGGTGTGTGCATGGCGGTGCTCAACATGGCGAATGCACTTGTGCCGGGCGGCGGGTACGTTGAAGGCGCCGCCGCTCAGGAAGAAAACCTGTTCCGGCGTACCAATTGCCATTTCAGTCTCGCGGCAAAGACCGACCCACGCACGCCGGATCGATACAATCCGCAGATGACCCGACTGCTGTCTGCCGAGGACGGGCAGGTCTATCTGGATGTGCAGCAACCACGCGTCTGCATTCGCGGGGCGGAAGATCGGTCGAGGAGCGACCTCGGCTATGCCTGGCTACCGGACGATGCAATCTTCCCGTTCTATGAACTGCGTGCAGCTGCTGTGGACCTGCGTGGCGGAGCGAATTTCGATGCTGACGCCATGCGGCGCAGAATCACGGCGCAGTTCGATACCTTGCACGACCACGGAATCCGCCATGCAGTGCTGGGAGCGTTCGGCTGCGGCGCATTCGGGAATCCGGCGCGACGTGTCGCCGAGCTCTACCGCGATCAACTCTTCGCTCGCGCCGGCCAGTTCGATCTGGTGGCGTTTGCCATCTTCCATGCGGGCTATGGACCGGACAACATCACGCCGTTCATGGAGGTGTTCGCGCGCCCTACCCCCTGATACCAGCAGATCTGCAACAGACTCGCCACTCGCCAGCTCGGCATCGATCGCACGCGGGCAGTGTCAACCAGTCAGCCCCAGCCACGTTCCGATCAGAAAACCGGCACTCCCGACAACACTGCACAGCACCATACCCCAGGCGATGTCGACCACCACGACGCGTAGCGGCCAGTTTCGAAGCGTCGCGAGGTTGGTCAGATCGTAGGTTGCATAGGTGAAGAAGCCGAACAACGCGCCCCAGCCTGCTGCCCACGCCAGCGACGCCATCGCGAGGCCGGGCAGCACGGCGAAAATCATGACCCCGACCACATAGATGCCATAAAAGATGAACGCAGCCGGCCAGTTGACCGTCGGGCTCAGGAACGCCCGCAACGCTGTCTGGTAGAAACCTCTGGCCACCACGCCCAGCCAGAGCAGATCAACGGCGAGAAAGACCACAAGCGTCAGCACGTACAACGTCAGATACAGCAAGAAATCCATCGTTTATCTCGACAGTTGATCGGATTGATGTTGTAGGGAGATGGTTACATTCCGGCTTGCGAGGTCAGCGGCGACCCGCGTCACTGACCGCGAGTCGACCCATCGTCATGCTCGTGATCGGGGCTATCCGTTGACCGCTGACGGTCGGTTCGCTCGGAATGCATGACTGGCGCGTCAGCGGGCGGTTGGTCTGCCGCTGCGTAGGCGGTGTATTTCAACGCCCGCCCGCGCACCCGGTCAGCGGGGTATTTCTGATCATTGCGGACGATCTTCGCCTGTACCGCGCAGGCGATATCGATCCCCAACTGATCAGCGAGTCGGAGCAGATAGATCTGTACATCGGCCACCTCGTCGCGAATCGCAGCGAGCGTTTCTGCCTCCGGCGCCCGCGATTGCGCCTCGGTCATCCACTGGAAGTGCTCCAGCAGTTCGGCGACCTCAACGCTGAGCGCCATCGCCAGATTCTTGGGGCTGTGAAACTGTTCCCAGTCGCGTACGGCAGCAAATGCGCGCAACTGCTGTTTGATGGCCTCCTCGTTCATCAATCCCCCATCTTTCCGCTTACAGATCCTGATCGGACGCGATTCATCGGCAGTGCAATTATGCACATAGCCGTGTCGGTGAAGAAACCGACGGTCGTTCTCGAGCCACACCCTGGAACAAAGCGATCGGCCTGCCCTCTCAATCTTGCAACCAATTGTTCATGACCAATAAATAGCAAAGATCGATGAACGGTCATTCTTTCGCCAATCTGTCAGCAACCCTTGCATGGTCAGTGACTCATCGGCTTTACAGTCAGTTTGTCACCAGGTTTATCCACAGTTTGTGTGGACATCGGCAAGAGGGTCAAACTGGTCAGTGACTTGCGCATGAACGACGGCTGTTGAACATGACAAGCCAGTACCCCAGCGCCACCTGCGCCATTGGCGCTGGTGTACGCTGTGCGCCTCAACGCATGTGGCGACACCGTGGTGTGGAGCTTGCAGGGTGGCAAATACGCACAATGAGCAGCGAAGCAATCGCACTGGTGTTGCTGGCGGCCGTCCTGCATGCGGCCTGGAATGCGCTGGTCAAGGCGTCGGGTGACCGTAGCGTCACACTCGCGCTGATCGCGCTCGGGCATCTGCTGCTCGGCATCGTGATCGCGCTGAACACGCCGCTGCCGGGCTGGGAGGCCTTGCCGTTCATCGTGGTGTCGACAGTGATCCACTGGGGTTATTACTGGGCCATCTTCCATAGCTATCGACTCGGCGATCTGAGCCTGATCTACCCGCTGTCGCGTGGCCTCGCTCCGCTGTTGATCGCGCTGAGTGCGGTTCTGATCATCGGCGAGGGGCTGACGGTGTCGGGATGGACGGGGATCGCGGCGATTTCCGTCGGCATCGCCCTGCTCTCTCTGGGCGCATGGCGGCGTGGTGTCGACAGACTGGCGTTGTTGCTGGGACTGCTGCTGGCGGTCATCATCGCCAGTTACTCACTGGTTGACGGTATTGGCGCACGGCTGGCGTCCTCTTCGCTGTCGTACATGGCCTGGCTGTTTATCCTTGAAGGGATTGCCGCTGGTTGGCTGGCGTGGCGACGCCGGCAGGTCCTGCGGCGGCTGGCTTTCCGGCAGTGGGCCGTCGGCCTCGGCGGCGGGGTTGCCTCGGCGCTGGCTTATGGTCTGGCCATTCATGCGATGACGCTGGCACCGGTCGCTCTGGTCTCGGCAGTCCGCGAGACCTCGGTGGTAATTGCTGCATTGATCGGCACCGTGCTGTTCAAGGAACGACCGATCGTCCCGCGTCTGCTCGCCGCCTGTATCGTCGTCGCCGGCGTGTTCGCCATCGCACTGTGGTAATCGCCTCACCCGGACCGGGTGAGCACCATGAATGATCAGCAATCGAATGGATTTGTCCCCACGCTTGGTAAAGCAGCCCAGTCAGCGACGATCACCGCTGGAACATTCCCTCGGCATGATGCTCGGCCAGGAAGAAAAAAATGGCGTCCGGATTTCAAGTAATGGGGCGAGCCGGGGGGCGGTATCCGCCCATGCAACCACAGGGGAATCCGACCCGCCATGTGTGAACTGCTTGCAATAAGTGCCAACATACCCATCGATCTCTGCTTTAGCTTCAACGGGCTGGCGCGGCGTAGGGCTCGAGAACACCCCCGGCGAGCGCCGTTTGGGCCGCCGCGGCTGAAGGATGCCGACGTCACCGTCGACTTTCAGGTTGTCACCACACCGCGTGATGTGGTCAGAGTCATCGCGATCGAACCTTTGACGAGCGACGAACAGGAGGAAACAGCGCCACACGAACTCACCACCCGGGCGCGACGCTCAGCAAGTCCTCGACTGTGTCAGCATCGAAAATGGCATCAACCCATGCTTCCAGCTGCTCGATGCCGGCCTGATCGATTCGTGCCTGCGCCCAGTCGGGGACGTTCCCATACTTTCTGACGATCAGTCCAGCAAGCATCTGGCAGGCTTTCTCGCGCCCTTCCTGACGCCCCTGCTCCAGCCCTTGCTCCAGCCCTTGCTCGAGGCCCTTCTGGATCCAGCGATCCGACCACAGCTTCCGTTTTTCAGCCAACATCGTGCAGACTCCCTCCAGCCCCATGGGCTGTGCCCGTCACTGCTTCAGTTCATCATCCGTCATGTCCGGCGCATGGCGCGGCAGCAGGACCTGACGGATCCAGACGATAAAAGCATCCTGCAGCGAGGTCTGCTCGTCAACGCGCAGCCATTCACTCAGGCGCTGTAACACAGCGAGCACATCTTCCTCGTCGCGGTTGTGCTCGAGCCGGAACAGCGCATCGACCACGTTGCGCGATCGCAGCGTCCAGGCCGGATCGTCAACAATGCGCCCCTCGTCGATCAGCAGATAGCGCAGCGCCGGGCAATACCGATCGGGCCCGCCCGGCACCCGTTCGAGCAGGTCGGCAATATCGACCGGTGCCGTCCAGCGACCGTCACCGTTGTAGAGCACGATCGGCACCACCGGCGGCAATGACGCCCCCGGCGTCTGCCGCAGCAGATCCTGATACAGCAGACCAACGTACGTCATGACGCGCACCGCCATCAGCCGGTCGACACTGCTCTGGAATTCCAGCAGCAGATAGACATACACCCAGCCGTCTCCCCAGCGCACGCGCCAGACCCTATCGCTGAAGCGTTCACGAGCAGATCCGGTGACGTACGATCCGTTGACCTTTTCCAGCGACGC
>LFIK01000942.1_pt1 | contig 22542 bp, 19 predicted proteins | sample 643401 | NCBI WGS metagenome assembly LFIK01 (sample SAMN03777447, study PRJNA286221) | soda lake metagenome | biome: soda lake; feature: Kulunda steppe; material: water; isolation source: sample T5-Br brine of Lake Tanatar-5 | place: Russia: Kulunda steppe | collected 2010-07
AACTGCTCCAGAGTTTCCAGGGCGCTGAAGTCGATGCGGTTCACCGCGCTGCACACCAGCACCACGTGCCGCAGATCCGGCTGCTCGGCCACCCGGGCGGCGACAACCTGCTCCAGGATGGCCGTGTTGGCGAAGTACAGGCTTTCATCCACGCGTAGCAGCAGCAGGTGCGGCCAGGTCTCCACGTTGTGTCGGTCCACGTTGCGGAAGTGCTCGGTCCCCGGCACACGCCCTACCGCCGCGGCATGCGGGTGGCCGGTACGCCAGAGGAAGACGCCCAACGACACGGCCAGGCCGAACACCAGCCCCAGTTCGATATCCACCAGTACCACGCCCAGGAAGGTCACCCCGAGAGCGACGCCATCCGCCCTGTCGAAGCGCCAGGCGGCCTTGAGTGCGTGCAGGTCGATCAGCGGAATCACCGCCACGATGATCACCGCAGCCAGCACGGCCAGCGGCAGGTAGCGGAATACGGGTGTGAAAAGCAGGGCGGCCAGTGCCACCAGGAGGGCGGTGATGACGCCGGCAAGCTGGCTGCGCGCGCCGGCCTCGAAGTTCACCATGGACCGCGCAAAGCCGCCGGCCACCGGCATGGTGCCGGTGATCGCGGCGCCGGCGTTGGCCGCCCCCAGGGCGATCAGTTCCTGGTTCGGGTCCACGCGTTCCCGACGCCGCCAGGCCAGTACGCGAGCCACGGAAACGCTCTCCACGTAGCCGACCAGGCTGATCACCAGTGCGGCAGGCAGCAGATCCCGCCAGTTGTCGCCGCTGAGAAAGCCCAGTGACGGCATGGGCAGCCCCCGGGGGATATCCCCCACCAGGTTGAGCCCGGGCAGGGCGTGCCCGCCCAGGGCGGATGCGCCGGTGGCGCCAAGCACCACCACCAGCGGCGCCGCACGGCTGGCAACCAGTGCGAGGCGCGGCGAGACGCCAAGACGGGCCAGCCAGTGCACCAGGGAGCGACGGGCCAGCCACAGTAACAGCAGCGCGGTTCCCCCGAATACGAATGGGCCGAGGCTGAGCTGCGGCAGGCCGATGATCAGCGTGTACAGCTGGGTGAGCACATCGGCATCCCGCGGAAGCGGAATGCCGGTCAGTTGAGGCAGCTGGCTGACGATGATCACCACGGCCGCGCCGCTGGTAAAGCCGGACAGCACCGGGTGGCTGAGGAAGTTGGCCAGTTCGCCGAGGCGCAAGAACCCCATCAGCAGCAGCATGCCCGCGGACATGGCTGCCAGCAGCACCGCGCCCTGCAGCCATTCCGCGCTTCCCGGCTCGGCCCCCATGCCACCCAGGGCGTTGGCCACCAGCAGTGCCGCCACCGACACCGGTCCTACCGCCAGCGTGCGACTGGTGCCGAAAACCGCGTAAACCAGCGGTGGCAGTATGCCCGCGTACAGGCCCACCACCGGTGGCAGCCCCGCCAGCAGCGCCAGCGCCATGCCCTGCGGCACCAGCAGCAGCGCCGTGATGACGCCTGCCAACAGGTCATCCTGCAGCTGCCGTCCGCGGGCGTTCGGCAACCATTCCAGGATGGTGAACCATTGTTTCAGTCTGGGTGAGGCCATGCATGCTCCTGCAGCGGCCCGCTGGGCCGGCGGCGGATCGTCCTAGGAACCGCATTATACCCCGGTGGGTATTATTTTTTCAGCCGTTGCGAATGGCCTGATACGCGTCCAGTGCGGCCTTGCGCGAAGCGCTGAGATCCACCAGGGGCTCCGGATACGTCCCCCCCAGTGTAACCCCGGCCTTGCGCAGAGTGGATGCAGGGGCCTCCCAGGGTGCGTGCAATGCCTGGGTCGGCAGCGCTTCCAGCTCCGGCACCCAGTGCCGGACATAGGCGCCTTCCGGGTCGAAACGCGCGGCCTGTCGCACGGGGTTGAAGATCCGGAAATAGGGTGCCGCATCCGCGCCGCAGCCCTGGACCCACTGCCAGCCCATGCTGTTGCTGGCCAGGTCGGCGTCCACCAGGGTATCCCGAAACCACCGTTCGCCGCGCTGCCACGGAATTCGCAGGTTCTTGGTGAGCAGGGAGCCGACGATCATGCGCACCCGGTTGTGCATCCAGCCGGTGTGCCATAGCTCCCGCATGCCGGCGTCAACGATGGGGATGCCGGTGCGTCCCTGCTGCCAGGCGCTGAGCGCCTGCTCCTGCTGTTCGGCCCATGGGAAATCCTGAAAGCGCCGGTCCAGTGGCTGTTCCGGCATCTCCGGATAGTAGTACAGCAGGTGATGGGCGAACTCCCGCCAGCCCAGTTCGCTGAGAAACGCCGTGCCGCCGTCCGACCCCGCGAGTCCGGTTTCCTGGACCGCTACCCACACCTGCCGCGGGCTGATTTCCCCGAAATGCAGGTGCGGAGACAGGCGGGACGTGCCGGGGACCCCGGGCAGGTCGCGTTGCGCATCGTAGGGTTCCAGCCGTGATTTCAGAAACGCGTGCAGTGCGTCGCGGGCACCGGATTCACCGGGCTGCCAGCAGGATTCGAAACCGCGATACCAGGGAATCGGTGGCAGCAGGCCCAGTGCGTCCGGCGCCAGGCCTTCCGGCCACTGCTCGGGCGAGTGCAGATCGGGCGCCGGCAGGGGAGCTGCGGGCGGCGGCAACTGGTTACTCGCGCGCCAGAAGGGGGTGAACGCGCGGAAATTGCCGCCATCCTTGCGCTGAACCTCCCAGGGTTCGCGCAGCAGGTTGCCGGGAAAACTCTCGACCCGCAGTCCGTCTTCCCGCAATGCCGCCTTGATCCGGCGGTCCGTGCGAATGCCGGCGGGTTCGTAGCGGCGGTTCCAAAGCACAGCTTCCGCGCCGGTCTCGCTGACCAGGCGGCGCAGCACTGCAAGACTGTCCTCGCCGCGCCGGATGATCAGGCGCGAGCCGGCGTCCGCGAGGGAGTGCTGAAACGCCAGCAGTGACTCATGCAGCCACCAGTCGCTGGCCGCACCGGTGGCGTGGTCGCCGTCTTCCTCGGGCGCGTGGATATAGACAGGAATGACCGGGCCCGATGCCGCGGCCTGGCTGAGCGCGGGGTTATCACCCAGCCGCAGATCGCGGCGGAGCCAGACCAGGCAGGGTCGGGTCATGCAAAACCCTGAAGGGGCATGCCGCCGGACATGGGCGGTATGCTTCGGCCAATGATATTCAGGGCCGCATCGATGCGGGGTACCGGAATGAGATGCTTGGCGTCCGATTGCTCCGCCCAGTCCGCCGCGTCAGCCAGCAGGAAGACCGGAACCCGCGCGGTTTCCAGATGGTGAACCAGACCATCCGGCGGAGTTTCCGTGGTGCCGGCCAACACCAGGGCAGTGCAACTGCTGACCGCAAGCGCATGGGCCAGCACCTCCAGCGAGACGTCGCTGCCGAGCAGTACGCACCGGTAGCCGTGCCGCTGGGCGGCTACCGCAAGCAGTAGCAGCGGGAGTTCGTCACAGTTGCCGCCCGGGGCCGCAAGCAGCAGCCGCGGTCCGCTGGCATAGGCGCTCTGGTGATGCAATCGCGCGGCTAGCTTGTTCCGCAGGAACGTGCGCAGCAGGTGGTGATGCAATGCGGCGCCCACATCACGATCGGCGGCTGCCTGCAGGTCGCCGAGCAGCGGCAGGGCCAGTTTGTCGACCACCCGGTCCACCGGAAACAGCGCCAATGCGGCCGCATAGGCCTGCTCCAGGCGCTGTTCGTCCGTGGTCTTCAGTGCCTGTTCCCAGTCGCGCCGCAGGGACTGCCAACCGGATTGGGCGGAAGGCTCCGGCGTCTCGTCCGCCGCCGGCGCCGCCTGCTGGCCGTCCAGCACCGATTTCGCCTGGCTGATGGGAATGCCGCGCTCCAGCAGCATGAGGATCTGCTGCACCCGATCCAGGTCCCGCTCCGTGTACAGTCGGTGCCCCTTGGGTGTGCGCTGTGGCTGGATGAGACCGTAACGGCGCTCCCAGGCACGCAATGTCACGGGGTTGACCCCCGTCATCGCGGAAATGGTACGGATTGGATACAGCCCCTTCGTCAACGCGTGTCGCTCCCGTCGTCGCGCCGGACGCTCCAGTGCAATGTACAGGTATTGTATCAGTTATTGCTGGCGATCACCCAGCCCTTGAGCAATTATTTTTGTCGGCGTCGTTCGAGGGTCTGGTAGAGCAGGGGGAACGGCGTGTCGTCACCCGGGGGCTGGTGGTGCTCATCGACCACGCGCCAGTCGGCGGGATCGAACGCCGGAAACCAGGTGTCGCCGGGGATTTCTGTCTCCACCCAGGTCAGGTACAGCCGGTCCGCCTGCGGCAGGTACCAGCGGTAGATCTCGGCGCCGCCGATGATCATGATCTCCTCGGCGTCGCCGGCCATGGCCAGGGCCTGCTCCGGGCTGTGCGCCACCAGGCAGCCATCGGCCCGGAAGTCGGGATTCCGGGTGATGATAATGTTCACGCGATCCGGCAGTGGCCGCCCGATGGACTGGTGGTTGCGCCGCCCCATGATCACCGGCTTCCCCGTGGTCAGGCGGCGGAAATGGCGGAGATCCGCGCGGATGCGCCAGGGCAGGTCATTGTCGCGGCCGATGACACGGTCCGGCGTCAGGGCAGCGATCAGGGCAATCCGTGGTCTCATCGTCGGTCACACCGCCACGGGCGCCTTGATATGAGGGTGGAAGCGGTAATCCTCCAGCGTGAAGTCCGGGTACTGGAAACAGAAGATGTCCGTGACCGCCGGGTTCAGGCGCATGCGCGGCAGCGGGTAGGGCTCGCGCTGCAACTGCAGATCCGCCTGTTCCAGGTGATTGGTGTAGAGGTGCGCGTCGCCCAGCGTGTGAATGAACTCCCCGGGCCGCAACCCCGTCACCTGCGCCACCATCTGGGTCAGCAGGGCGTAGGAGGCGATGTTGAACGGCACGCCGAGGAAAATATCCGCGCTCCGCTGGTAGAGCTGGCAGGAGAGCCGACCGTCGGCCACATAGAACTGGAACAGGGTGTGGCAGGGCGGCAGCGCCATATCGTCGACTTCAGCCGGATTCCATGCGCTGACGATCAGCCGGCGGGAATCCGGATTATTGCGGATCTGCTCAACCACGCGGGCGACCTGGTCCAGCGAGCCACCGTCCGGCAGGGGCCACGAGCGCCATTGAACGCCATAGACCGGGCCCAGATCGCCGTTCTCGTCGGCCCACTCATCCCAGATGCTGACACCATGCTCCTTGAGGTAGGCGATATTGCTGTCGCCACGCAGGAACCAGAGCAATTCGTGGATGATCGACTTGAGGTGAATTTTTTTCGTGGTGACCAGCGGGAAGCCGTCGGCCAGATCGAACCGCATCTGGTGCCCGAACACGGAAAGCGTGCCGGTACCGGTGCGGTCTTCCTTGCGGACTCCCTCGGTGCGCACGCGGCGCATGAGATCCAGATACTGCTGCATGCGACTACCTCCCGGGGGCAGGCACGTCATTGCGCCGGTAAGCCAGAACCAGCAGGAGCGCGCCACCGGCGATCATGGGCAGCGAGAGCACCTGTCCCATGGTGACCCAGCCGAAGGCCAGGTAGCCGATATGGGCGTCCGGCATACGGGCGAATTCGACGATGAAGCGGAACACGCCGTAGAGTACGAGGAACAGGCCGGACACCGACATGGTGGGCCGTGGTTTGCGCGAGAACAGCCAAAGCGCAACGAACAGCACCACGCCTTCCAGCAGGAACTGGTACAGCTGCGATGGGTGACGCGGGTCCGGACCCAGGGGGGCGTATACCATGCCCCAGGGCAGGTCCGTGGGCCTACCCCAGAGTTCCCCGTTGATAAAGTTGCCGAGGCGCCCGGCGCCGAGCCCGATGGGCACCAGGGGCGCCACGAAGTCCATGAGTCGCAGGAAGGAAACACCGGTTTTGCGCACGAACAGCAGGCAGGCGATGATCACGCCAAGCAGTCCGCCATGGAAGCTCATGCCGCCCTCCCACAGGCGGATCAGGCGTAGCGGGTCATCGGCCACCTGGCCCATGTCGTAGAACAGGATGTAACCGATCCGCCCACCGAGAATCACGCCCAGCGCCACGTAGAGCACCAGGTCTTCCATCTGCGGCGGTCTCACCGGTCGCCAGGGCTGTTTCGCACGCACCCGCCCGAGCCACCAGCCGGCCAGGAACCCCACGCCGTACATGAGCCCATACCAGTGGATGGCGAGCGGCCCCAACTGCAGGGCGACAGGATCAATATCCGGATAGGTCAGCATGGACGAGGATGGTAAAGCATAAGTCCTGGCTGGGCTATCGTGCCCGGTATACCGGATCGGAAACGCTTGACCGGTAAAGTCGAGGGCTTCGAGTCGGCTGGTGCTGGGCGCCCTGTGGTCGGACGCGCCGTGAATACGTCCGTGTAGGCTTGTCGGCCGCGTCCATGCGGCCGACAGTCCGACCACAGGGCGCCCAACATCAGCCTCGGGTTGCGAGAATCGGAGCCCGCTGTAGCCGTGGTTGGCAGTGCCAGCATCGCTTGGCCGAGGGCCGGGAAGGCTGATGCGGACTGTCGGCGGCATGGACGCCGCCGACAAGCTACAGGGATGTATTCATGCGTGTCCGCATCAGCCTTCCCGGTCCTCGGCCCGATCGAAGCCGCAAGGGTTCAGCATTAACTCGGCTTAACCCTTGCTCGAGCGATGGGCCACCCGGCTGTCGTCCAGGTCGTTGGCCTGGTCGCGCAGCACGAACTTCTGGATCTTGCCCGTGGATGTCTTGGGCAGTTCGCCGAAGATGATATGCCGCGGCACCTTGAAGCCGGCCAGGTTGTCCTTGCACCAGGCGATGATCTCCTCGGCCGTGGTCTCCTCCCTGCCCGGCTTCAGCGTGATGAATGCGCAGGGTGTCTCGCCCCAGCGTTCACTCGGGGCGGAGACAACGGCCGCCTCCAGCACGGATGGGTGGCGGTAGAGAATGCCTTCCACCTCGATGGTGGAGATGTTCTCGCCGCCGGAGATGATGATGTCCTTGGCCCGGTCCTTGATTTCCAGGTAACCGTCCGGGTGCCAGACCGCCAGATCCCCGGTGTGGTACCAGCCGCCGCGGAATGCCTCTTTCGTAGCGTCCGGGTTCTTGAGGTAGCCGCTCATCACACTGTTGCCGCGCACCATGATCTCGCCCAGCGTCTGTCCGTCCATGGGGACGGGCTCCATGGTTTCCGGATCGGCCACCATGCTGTCCTCAATGGTGAGATAGCGCACACCCTGACGCGCCGTCTGGTCGGCGCGTGCATCCGTATTCAGCGTGTCCCATTCCGACTGCCAGGCGCAGTAGTGCGACGGGCCATAGGTTTCGGTTAGTCCGTAAAGGTGCACCACGTGAATGCCGATGCGCTCCAGCGCGCCGATCACCGAGGCCGGTGGCGCGGCACCACCCACGTATGCCGTGACCGCTTGTTCCAGGCTCAGTGTCTCCGCTTCCGGGGCGTTGCAGAGCATATTCAGCACCAGCGGCGCGCCGCAGAAATGCGTCACCTGCTCCGCCTGCAGCAGGCGGAATATCTCCGTCGGGTCCACCGCGCGCAGGCACACACTGGTGCCGGCCACCGCGGGTAACGTCCAGGGGAAACGCCAGCCGTTGCAGTGGAACATGGGCAGGGTCCACAGATACGTTGGCTGCTGCCCCATCTGGCAGGCGATGATGTTGCTGAACGCACCCTGGTGGGCGCCGCGGTGATGATAGAGCACGCCCTTGGGGTTGCCCGTGGTGCCCGAGGTGTAATTCAGGCTGATGGTGTCCATCTCGCTGGCCGGCCACTGCCAGCGGAAGCCTGCGTCGCCTTCCGACAGCAGGGTTTCGTAGTCCACGTCACCCAGTGCCTCGCCGCCCGGGCCCAGTGCGTCGTGGATATCCACCACCAGGGGCTTGTGCTTGACCAGGCTGAGCGCCTCGCGGATGACCGGGGCAAAGGCCGTATCGGTCAACAGCACCTTGGCCTCGCCATGATCGAGGATGAAGGCGATGGCGCGTGCATCCAGCCGGATATTGATGGTATTAAGAATGCCGCCGGCCATGGGAACGCCGAAATGGGCCTCCAGCATGGGCGGGATGTTGGGCAGCATGGCCGCGACTGTCTGGCCGGGTTTGAGGCCGCGCCGGGTGAGGGCCGACGCCAGACGACGGCAGCGGGCGTCGTACTGCGCGTAATCCATGCGCTGGTCACCGTAGATCACCGCGGTCTGGCGGGGGTACACCGTGACCGCCCAGTCGAGCAGTGACAGCGGGGTGAGCGGCACGTGATTGGGGGCCGGAACACCGGATTCCTGCATGGTATCTCCTCCTGCGTGTGGGTTACGCCGTATTGTTGGTTGATGGGCGGCGTAAGGGGCGCTGCTATCCTTCGTACGTTTCCAGCGCCCCCAGGTCTCTTATATTGATGCGGCCGTATTCAACGGTCAGCAGCCCTGCCTCCTCCAGTTCTCGCAGGGCCTGGTTGACCCGCTGGCGGGACATGCCGGCCAGTTGGGCCACGTCCTCCTGCGACAACTGCAGGCTGGGCGAGCTGTTGGGATAGAGGTACGGATTGAACAGGGTTGCCAGGCAGCGCGCCACCCGTGCCTCCGGCCGCAGCATGCGATCATACCCTACCATCGAGATGAACAGCCCGAGCCGTTCGTTAAGCTGGTGCAGCAGAAAGCGGTTGAAGGCGATGCTGTTGTCCAGCAGCCAGTTGAACGTGCTGCGCGGCATCAGCGCGACACGGGTGTGGCCGACGGCGCAGCCATCGTAGCGCCGGGGTTCGTCCTTGAGTAGCGAGCCCTCGCCGAACCAGCCCCCTGCATTGACACCGGTAAAGGTGACGGTCTTGCCCTCGGGGGAAACCCCGGTTAGTTTTACCAGTCCTTCGATAACGCCGATCCAGTGCACCGCGGACCGGCCCTGATGACAGACGTGCTCACCGGGCGCGACGTGCCGTTCCGTGATCTGCATGCGCACGTTATCGAAGGCAGACGGATCCAGGTCCCGTGCCCAGATGGAATTGCGCAGCATTTCATCCAGGGTAGGCCCCCGTGTCCCGTCCTGGTCAGCGTCGGGCCGCGACGTGCTGTGGTCTTGGGTCCGTCCGTGATCCGGCATGACGGAATGGCCTCGTTTAGCGATTTTTCTGGCATTCATTTGCAGATTGTCGCGGAAACGACAGCTTGTTGCAGCAGCTTTGTGTATAGCTGTTACGCGTTCTCGCCGGAGCGGGCGTTACGACCCGCAGGCTTCGCCGGAATAGCCGCTTGTGGAATTCCTGCTGATCCGGGTAGCCTGAGACGGCGTTTAGCTAAGCATAAGTGCGGTCAATAATAATCAGGCCGCTATACAGAATTGGAGGAGAGACCCTTGAGGTGTGTCCGTCTTTCAGCGGGCAGCCCTCGGCGCCAGGGTGTTGCCGTGGGCCCCGTATTCCATTCCGCTTCGTCGTTGCGTCCGCCGCCCGGGTTCGGGTCGGTGCGCGTGGCGGCGTGTCCCATTCTCCGTTCACGTATTCGTTTGAACCATGCAGGGGGTCGGCACCATGGCTGCCAGTGAGCTGGATACCTTCCCGAAGCTGTTGATCAACAACGGCAAGGTTCGCCCGAACAAGGACGCCATGCGCGAGAAGGATCTCGGCATCTGGCAAACCTGGACCTGGAGCCAGGTGCTGGATGAGGTGCAGGCGCTGGCCGGTGGGCTGAAAGCGCTCGGGCTGGAGCGCGGCGACAAGGTCGCCATCATCGGTGATAACCGTCCGCAGCTTTACTGGGCGGTTTGCGCGGTGCAGGCCATGGGTGGCGTGCCGGTGCCGCTGTACCAGGATTCGGTCGGCGAGGAAATGCAGTACGTGCTGCATCATGCCGAAGTCCGCTTTGCCGTGGTGGAAAACCAGGAGCAGGTGGACAAGGTGCTGGACATCAAGGACGAGGTGCCCAGCCTGGAAGTGATGGTCTACGACGACCCGCGCGGTCTGCGCAACTACCAGGAGCCCTTCCTGCACTCCCTGACCGCGGTTCAGGACAAGGGCCGGGAATACGCGCGCCAGCACAGCGGCTTCTTCGAGCAGGAAGCCGCCCAGGGCAAGGGCGAGGATCTGTCCATTATCGTTTACACCTCGGGCACGACGGGCCGGCCCAAGGGCGTGATGCTGAGCTACAACAACCTGATCGAGACCGGCCGTCTCGCGATCAAGTTCGACAACATCACGGAAAACGACGAAACCCTGGCCTACCTGCCCATGGCCTGGGTCGGTGATCACTTCATCACCTACGGTGAAAGCCTGATTTCGGGTTTCTGCATCAACTGCCCGGAGTCGCCGGAAACGGTGATGACCGATCTGCGGGAGATCGGCCCGACGTACTTCTTCGCGCCGCCGCGGATCTGGGAAAACCTGATCACCAGCGTGATGGTGCGCATGGAGAACGCCGGTCGCCTGAAGCGGGCCATGTTCAACCATTTCATGAAGGTGTCCCGCAAGGTCGGGGTGCGCCTGCTGGAGGGCAAGCCGGTCTCCCTGGGTGAGCGGCTGCACTACGCCCTGGGTGATCTGCTGGTGTATGGGCCGCTGCGCAACGTGCTCGGCTTCAGCCGCATCCGGCTTGCCTACACCGCCGGTGAGGCGCTGGGTCCGGATATTTTCGACTTTTTCCGTGCCCTGGGGGTGAACCTCAAGCAGTTGTACGGGCAGACGGAGTGTTCCGTGTACCTGTGCCTGCAGCGCGATGACGACGTGCGGCCCGATACGGTGGGCCCGCCCGGCAAAGGCGTGGAGATCAAGCTGGACGAACGCGGTGAAGTGCTGTTCCGCAGCCCCGGCGTGTTCATGGCCTACTACAAGAACGAGGAAGCCACGCGCGAGACCAAGACCGAGGACGGCTGGGTGCACAGTGGCGACGCCGGCATGTTCACCGAGGACGGGCATCTGCGCATCATCGATCGCGCCAAGGATGTGGGCCGGCTCAACAGCGGTACCCTGTTCAGCCCGAAATTCGTCGAGAACAAGCTCAAGTTCCACCCGCATATCAAGGAAGCGGTGGCCTTCGGGCATGAGAAGGACTACGTCACGGCCTTCATCAACATCGACTTCGAGGCGCTCAGCAACTGGGCCGAGCGGCAGAACATTTCCTTTACCGGCTACGTGGATCTGGCGAGCCGCAAGGAAGTGTATGCCCTGATCAAGGAAGAAGTGGAAGAGGTCAACCGTGACCTGGCCCAGGACCCGGAGATGGCGTCCATCCAGATTCATCGCTTCCTGATCCTGCACAAGGAACTGGATCCGGATGATGGTGAAATCACGCGCACCCGGAAGGTGCGCCGTCGCATCGTGGCCGAGCGCTACGCGAGCCTGATCACCGCCCTGTATGACGGTTCCGATCAGGCAGAACTCGAGGTGCAGGTCACCTACGAGGATGGCAGTACCGGCAAGCTCCGGGCAAACCTGGCCATCAGCGACGCCGAAACCTATCAGCCCCTTAGCAAGGCAGGATGACGATCATGGCAGCAAATGCAGCAGACGTGACGTCCCGGGCCCGATCTTCCGAGGTGCTCCTGAAGGTGGAAGACGTCGAGCTTCGCTTCGGGGGCGTGCGCGCCCTGCGCGGCGTGAGTTTCGAGGTCCGCCGTGGCGAGATTTTCTCGATCATCGGCCCCAACGGTGCGGGCAAGTCGTCGATGCTGAACTGCATCAACGGCTTCTACCACCCCACGTCCGGGACCATTACCTACAAGGGTCAGCCGCGGAAGGCGATGCGCCCTTACGTGACGGCCAGCCAGGGCGTGGCGCGAACGTTCCAGAACATCGCGCTGTTCAAGGGCATGTCCACGCTGGACAACATCATGACCGGTCGCCACTTGAAGACGAAGGCAACCCTGCTGGAGAACGCCTTCTGGCTGGGCCGTGCCAAGCGTGAGGAAATGGAACACCGCAAGTTCTGCGAGGAGATCATCGATTTCCTGAACCTGCAGCACGTGCGCAAAACGGCGGTTGGTACCCTTCCCTACGGCCTCCAGAAGCGGGTGGAACTCGGCCGGGCGCTGGCCGCGGAGCCGGAGCTGCTTCTGCTCGACGAGCCGATGGCGGGCATGAACCTGGAGGAGAAGCAGGACATGGCCCGCTTCATCCTCGATGTGAATGACGAGTTCGGCATGACCATCTGCTTGATCGAGCATGACATGGGCGTGGTCATGGACTTGTCCGACCGCATCGTCGTGCTCGACCACGGTGAAATGATTGGCCAAGGCACCCCGGAGGAGGTGAGCAACGATCCCAAGGTGATCGAGGCCTACCTGGGCGTGCAGGAAGAGGGGGAAGCCTGACCATGATGTTCTTCTTCGAAGTTCTGATCGGCGGCCTGATGTCCGGGATCATGTACGCCCTGGTGGCGCTGGGGTTCGTGCTGATCTTCAAGGCCTCGGGCGTGTTCAACTTTGCCCAGGCCGCCATGGTGCTGTTCGCCGCCATGTTCATGGCCGGCATGTACGGTGATTGGGGTGTGCCCTACTGGCTTGCCATACCGATCACGATTCTGCTGATGATCGGGCTCGCCTGGATCATCGAGCGCTTCGTGCTCCGCTACCTGGTGAACCAGGAGCCGATCATCATGTTCATGGCGACCATCGGTATCTTCTTCGCCATCATCGGCTTTGCCGAAATCATCTGGGGCAGCCGTTCGCGCACCCTGGATATCGGTATTCCGGATCAGCCCCTGTTCATCGCTGACATGCTGTTCCAGCAGTACGACATCGTGACGGCCATTGCCGTGGCGTTGTTGGTGCTCGCGCTGATGATCTTCTCGCAGAAGACCCGGATGGGCCGCGTGCTGCGGGCGGTGGCGGATGACCACCAGGCGGCACAGTCGGTGGGCATCAAGCTGAGCACCGTCTGGGTAGTGGTCTGGTCGGTTTCCGGCGTGGTGGCCGTGGTGGCGGGCATTGTCTGGGGCGGTTCGCTGGGGGTGCAGCCGGTCATGGTGGACGTGGCCTTCAAGGCCCTGCCCGTGCTGCTGCTGGGCGGTCTGACCTCCATTCACGGCGCGATCATCGCCGGGCTCATCATCGGTGCTGGCGAGGCACTGGCCGAGGTCTATCTGGGCCCGATCATCGGCGGCGGTATCGATAACTGGTTCGCCTACATCATTGCCATGGCATTCATGGTCTGGCGGCCGGAAGGCCTGTTTGGCGAAAAAATCATCGAAAGGATCTGACGGCATGATCTATAGAGAATCCGGACAGTTCAAAAAGACGTACGAAGCGGACCAGTCCATTCTGCCGCTGCGAACCGACCAGATCTTCCTGATCGGTTTGCTACTGGTGGCCTTCCTGGTCGTGCCGATGGTGGCGTCCAACTATGTGATGAACGCGCTGCTATTGCCGTTCCTCATCTACGCCCTGGCCGCCATCGGCCTGAACCTGCTCGTGGGGTATTGCGGGCAGATCTCTCTCGGTACCGGCGGTTTCATGGCGGTAGGCGCCTTTGCCGCGTGGAACCTGGCAACGCGAACCGAATTGCCCATGCCGGTGATCTTCCTGCTGGCGGGGCTGATCACGGCGGGTACCGGGGTACTCTTCGGCCTGCCCGCCCTGCGCATCAAGGGGTTTTACCTGGCGGTGACCACGCTGGCGGCGCAGTTCTTCCTGATCTGGCTGCTGCAGCGTCCCTGGTTCAACAACTACAGCCCCACGGGCGTGATCTCCGCGCCGACCGTGGACATGTTTGGCTGGACCGTTGATTCCGTGACCGACCGCTACTACCTGGCCCTGATCATCCTGGTCATCATGGCCCTGATCGCCAAGAACCTGGTGCGAAGCAGTACCGGGCGAAAATGGATGGCGATCCGCGACATGGACGTGGCAGCCGAGATCATCGGCATACGCCCGATGGCAACCAAGCTGAAAGCCTTTGCCGTGAGCTCGTTTTTCGTCGGTATTGCCGGTGTGCTCTGGGGCTTCCTGTATCTCGGGCAGCTGGAGGCAGAGGCGTTCAATATCTACGTCTCCTTCGATGTGCTGTTCATGATCATCATCGGGGGCCTGGGTTCCATCCTCGGCAGCATCATTGGTGCAGCGTTCGTGGTGCTGGTGCCCATTTTCCTTAACGTCGTGCCCAGTGCCATCGGCTTGCCATTGGGGACGGCGATGATCAGTTACATCGAGATCTTCATTTTCGGTTCACTGATCATTTTCTTCCTGATCGTTGAGCCGCACGGCATGGCCCGCTTGTGGAGCATCATCAAGCAGAAGCTGCGGCTTTGGCCATTCCCGTACTAAGTTTGGGCCGCGCGTCGTCGTTGACGGCGCGCGGTGGTCCAGACTGTTTCGGCGCACCGCTTTCGCGGTAGTCTTGAAGACAGGTCACGCGGCAGACCCGCCGGCAGTGACCGACGCAAAGAAGCCAGGGGTATGTCCCCTATGGAGGAGAGAAGCATGGCAACACCCATTTTGAAGAAAGCAGCGATGATCGGTCTCGGGGCCGTTATCGGTGTGGGCAGCTTTTTTGCTGCGCATGCCCAGGCCAGCGAGCAGTACCTGCCCAGCTTGGTGTACCGCACCGGTCCGTTTGCACCCAGTGGCATCGGCTTCGCCGATGGCTTTGCGGACTATGTCACCCTCATCAACGAGCGGGACGGTGGCATTAACGGCGTCCGTATCCGTCTTGAGGAATGTGAGACCGCCTACGCCAACGACCGCGGCGTGGAGTGCTATGAACGCCTGAAGGACCGGGGCAACGGCGCCACCGTCATTGCTCCGCTGTCCACGGGCATCACGTATGCCGTGATTCCGCGCTCCCGCCGGGATGGCATCGTGCTCAGCACCATGGGCTACGGGCGCGCTGACGCGGCCTACGGCCGGGTGCTGGACAATGTGTTCATGGTGCCCACCACGTATTGGTCCAGCATGACCGCCACGCTGGACTACATGGCCGAGCAGGAAGGTGGCTGGGAAAACATGCGGGGTAAGGACATCGTCCATGCCTTCCATGATTCCGCTTATGGCCGTGAGCCGCTGGGCGTACTGCGCCACTATGCCGAGGAATATGGCTTCAACCTGCATGAGATGGCCATCTCTCCTCCCGGCGTTGAGCAGCGCTCCGTGTGGCAGCAGATCCGTCGTATCCAGCCGGATTGGGTTTCCCTGTACGGCTGGGGTGTGATGAACCCCACCGCCATCCGTACCGCTGCCTCCATGGGTATTGATCGTGAGCGCATCATCGGCGGTATCTACGCGGCCCAGGACGACGCCGTGCTGCCGGCGGGCAGTGCTGCCGTGGGGTACAAGGCCGTGACCTTCCATGGCCCGGGTGCTGATTACCCGATCTACGACGACCTGCAGCAGTACGTCTATGATGCTGGGCGCGCAGCCGGTGATGGTGACCTGATGGGCACCATCGCCTACAACCGTGGCCTCATCAATGCGGGTTATATCGTCGAGGCCTGGCGTCAGGCCCAGGCCGAGTTCGGTGAAGGCCGCCCGGTGACCCGCGAGGAAACCCTTTGGGCCTGGCAGCAGCTGAACATCGATGAGGCTCGCGTGGAAGAGTTGGGCATGGGTGGCCTGATGCCGACCGTGGACATCACCTGCGAGAACCACGAAGGCGACGGTCGCGTGCTGGTGCAGCAGTGGGACGGTGAAAACTGGAACCAGCTCACCGACTGGCTCGACACCAATCGCGAACTGGTGGAAGGCATGTACCGTAGCTCGGCCATGCGCTATGCCGAGGAAGAGGGGATCACCCCGCGTTCCTGCGACTAAGGGCTGAGTCGACAGTAAATGCTGCCCGGGTGTGGACTCGCCCGGGCAGCGTTCCCTGAACCCATTCTGACCATCCCCGGTAACCGGAGGGACAGTTTCATGGCGGAACAGGCGAGCGCGCAGCAGGCGGAAGACGTGCTGCTGTCGCTGAACAATATCGAGGTGGTATACAACCACGTCGTGCTGGTGCTCAAGGGGGTGTCCCTGGAGGTGGCTCCGGGCAGCATCGTGGCGCTTCTGGGTGGTAACGGTGCAGGCAAGAGCACCACGCTGAAGGCCCTCTCTGGCCTGCTCAGCGGGGAGCGTGGCGAGGTCACGCGTGGCAGCATTCATTACAACGGTGAGAACGTCACGCACATGACCGCGGCCGATCGCGTGGAACGCGGTATCCTGCATGTCATGGAAGGCCGGCGTGTCTTCGAGCACCTGACCGTGGAAGAGAACTTGCAGGTTGGCTCTTACGGCAGAAAGGACGGCGCAGCGGCGATTCAGAAAGACATGGAAATGGTCTACGACTATTTCCCGCGCCTGCGGGAACGGCGGAAATCCGTCGCGGGTTATACCTCCGGTGGTGAGCAGCAGATGCTGGCCATGGGGCGCGCGATGATGGCTCGGCCGCAGATGATCCTGCTGGACGAGCCCTCCATGGGCCTGGCGCCGCAGTTGGTGGAAGAGATCTTCAATATCGTCACCACCCTGCGTCGGGAACAAGGCGTGACCTTCCTGGTGGCAGAGCAGAACACCAATGTGGCTCTGCGCAACGCGGACTACGGTTACATCCTGGAGAACGGGCGTATCGTGATGTATGGCGATGCGGCGCAACTGCGCGAAAATCCGGACGTGAAGGAATTCTATCTGGGCGTCAGCTCTGGCGAGGGTAAAAAGAGCTTCCGTAACGTCAAGCACTACAAGCGCCGGAAGCGCTGGCTGTCCTGATTCACCCGTATTCCAGCCTGCAATGACGAGAACGCCCTCCGGTGGGCAGAGGCGCTGCCGGAGGCGTGACGGAGGACAAGCATGGCGACCCACAGTCCGTACATGGACGATCGCGAAACACGTTCCCAGGAAGAGCGCGCCGCTGAGCAATGGCAGACCCTGCGTGGCACCCTGGCCCATGCCAAGGGCAACTCGAGCTATTGGGGCAAGGTGCTGCGGGACATCGATCCCGATTCCATTCAGGGGCCGGAGGATCTGGCCCGGGTACCGCTGACCCGTAAATCCGACATTCCGGGAATGCAGGCCGGAAACGGTCCGTTCGGGGGGATGGAAGCGGCATCCATGGGCAGTCTGGCCCGCGTGTTCCAGTCGCCCGGCCCGATCTACGAGGGCGGTGAGGATAAGCCGGACTACTGGCGTTTCGGGCGCGCCATGTGGGCGGCCGGTATCCGCCCCGGGCAGTTGGTGCACAACACCTTTTCCTATCATCTGACCCCAGCCGGCATGATGATGGACAGTGGCGCCCGCGCCATTGGCTGCGCCGTGTTCCCGGGCGGCGTCGGCAACACGGAAATCCAGCTCGATGCCATCGAGCAACTGCGCCCGCAGGCGTACGGTGGCACGCCGTCGTTCCTCAAGATTCTGCTGGACAAGGGGGACGAACTCGGGCGTGACACGAGTTCCTTCAAGTACGCCTTGATGGGCGGGGAGCCGTTTAGCAACAGCCTCAGGAAGGAGCTGGCCGATCGCGGCATTCACGCGCTGCAGTCCTTCGGCACGGCGGAACTCGGCCTGGTGGCGTATGAATCCGAAGCCGTGGAAGGCCTGATCACGGATGAGGATGTGCTGGTGGAAGTGGTCCGGCCCGGTAGCGGCGAACCATTGCCCGAGGGTGAAGTGGGCGAGATGGTGGTCACGGTGCTTCGTGCGGGTGCGTTCCCGGTAATCCGTTTTGCCACCGGAGACATGACGGCCATCATGCCCGGTGTCAGTCCTTGCGGACGCACGGCGCCGCGCATCCGGGGCTGGATGGGGCGTGCCGATCAGCGGACCAAGGTCAAAGGCATGTTCGTCGCGCCGGAGCAGATCAATCAACTCATGCAGCGGCATCCGGAAATCCGCCGTGCCCGCTTGGTGGTCACCCGTGACAACGAGCAGGATCGCATGACATTGATGGCGGAGTGCGAGGTAACCGACACCGCCTTTGCCGACAAGGTCGTCGAAGGCCTGCAAGCCGTCACCAAGTTGCGCGGCCAGGTGCAGTTGGTCGCACCCGGTGAGTTGCCCAACGACGGCAAGGTCATCGCCGACGAGCGTACCTTCGACTGACGCCCTGGCGCCGGGGGGCTCAAGCCTCCGGCGCCAGGGCTTCGGCCTGTGATGTCACAGTCGTGACTCACGGGCATGCAAGTCCCACCGACCCTATCGCCATTGTGGAGCGCACGATGGACTTCGAACTCAATGAAGATCAGATCGCCTTTCAGGATCTGGCCAGGGATTTTGCCAGCCGCGAACTCGCGCCCAACGCGGCGCGCTGGGACGCGGAATGCATCTTCCCCGTCGACACCCTGCGTATGGCCGGCGAGCTGGGCTTTTGTGGCGTCTACAGCCCGGAGGATGTGGGTGGCCTCGGGCTAAGCAGGCTGGATGCCACCATCATCTTCGAGCCGCTGGCCGCTGGCTGCACCTCAACCACGGCCTTTATCACCATTCACAATATGGCCACCTGGATGCTCACCACGTTCGGCCAACGCGAGTTGCGTGAGCACTGGGGGCCGCAACTCACCAGTGGCGAGAAGCTGGCTTCCTACTGCCTAACCGAGCCGGGCGCCGGCTCCGACGCGGGATCCTTGCGCACCCGGGCGGAAAGGGACGGCGATCACTATCTGCTCAGCGGCAGCAAGGTCTTCATCTCCGGCGCGGGTGACACCGATGTGCTGGTGGTCATGGCCCGCACCGGGGCGGATGGTCCCGGCGGCGTCACCGCCTTCGCCGTGCCGGCCGATGCCGAGGGTATCAGCTACGGCCGGAAGGAGGAGAAGATGGGCTGGAACAGCCAGCCCACCCGCGCAATCACCTTTGATAAGGTTGCTGTGCCGGCCGGCAACCGGCTGGGCGAGGAAGGCGAAGGCTTCAAGATCGCCATGAAGGGTCTGGATGGCGGACGCCTCAACGTGGCCACCTGCTCGGTGGGTACTGCACAGGCTGCATTGGAGGCCGCCCGGAGCTACGTGGGTGAACGCAAGCAGTTCGGCCAGCATCTGGCGCAGTTCCAGGCGATTCAGTTCAAGCTCGCCGATATGGCGACGGAACTGGTGGCGGCACGGCACATGGTGCGGCTGGGCGCCGCCAAGCTGGATGCCGGGCATCCGGAGGCCACGACCTACTGCGCGATGGCCAAGCGGCTGGCGACAGACCTGGGGTTCCGGGTCTGCAACGAGGCGCTGCAGATTCACGGGGGCTACGGATACATCCGTGAATACCCCATGGAACGCTATGTGCGTGATACCCGGGTGCACCAGATTCTCGAGGGCACCAACGAGATCATGCGACTGATCATTGCCCGTCGGCTACTCGCCGACGGAGCCGAAGAGCGGATTCGCTGAAGGAGACGAGACCATGGCTTATCAAAATATCCTGACCGAAACACGGGGCGCGGTAGCCCTGATCACGCTGAACCGCCCCAAGGTGCTGAACGCGCTGAACAGCGAGTTGACCGCGGAATTGGGCGACGCGCTGAAAGCCTTTGATGCGGACGATGCCATCGGCGCCATCGTCATCACGGGCAGTGAGAAGGCGTTTGCCGCCGGTGCCGACATCAGCGAGATGCAGAGCAAGGGCTTTGCCGATGTCTACAACGAGGATTTCATCACCGCTTCCTGGGAGGAGGTCACCCGCTGCCGCAAACCGGTGATCGCTGCCGTGGCCGGCTTTGCCCTGGGTGGCGGCTGCGAACTGGCCATGATGTGCGACTTCATCCTGGCCGCCGACACGGCCAAGTTCGGCCAGCCGGAGATCAAGCTGGGCGTGATCCCCGGCGCCGGCGGCACCCAGCGCCTCACCCGGTTCGTGGGCAAGTCCAAGGCCATGGAGATGTGTCTCACCGGCCGCATGATGGATGCCGATGAAGCGGAACGCTCCGGCCTGGTCAGCCGGGTGGTGCCTGCCGGCAAACTGCTGGACGAAGCCATGAAGACCGCTGAACAGGTTGCCGGCATGTCCCGGGTGGCGACCAAGATGGCCAAGGAATCCGTGAACCGTTCCTACGAGACCACGCTCCGCGAAGGCGTGCTGTTCGAGCGGCGCGTGTTCCACTCGGCGTTTGCCACTGAAGACCAGAAAGAGGGCATGAAGGCCTTCGTGGAGAAACGTCAGCCGAAGTGGAGCAACCGTTGATGTCGGACCAGAACGTACTGCTGATCCAGGAACTGCCCACGGCGGACGGCCAGCGCCTGCTGCGCGTGCGGCTGAATCTTGAGAAGGCCCTGAACGCGCTCAATCAGGACATGATCGACCAGCTCCAGGTGGCGCTGGATCGTTGGAAGGATGAGGACGATGTGGCGGGCATCTTCCTGGAGGGCGCTGGCGAGAAGGCGTTCTGCGCCGGCGGCGACGTGGTCTCCCTGTACAAGGCCATGATTCAGGAAGAACTGGGTGAGCCCGTCGAAGTGGCCGAGCGTTTTTTCAACACGGAATACCGGCTGGACTACGACCTGACCGTCTTTCCCAAGCCGGTGATTGCCTGGGGAACCGGTTACGCCATGGGCGGCGGCGTCGGCCTCATGGCGGCATGCAGCCACAAGGTGGTTACCGAGACCAGCCGCATGGCCATGCCGGAAATGCCGCTGGGGCTGTTCCCGGACGTGGGTGGCACCTGGTTCCTGAACCGCATGCCGGGTCGGGTCGGCTACTTCCTGGGGATCACCGGTATCCAGGTCAGCGGCGTGGACATGATGCCGCTGGGGCTGGCGGACTATGGCATCCAGTCCGCGCAGCGGGAAGCCGTCGTGGAGGCGCTGGCCGCGGCACGCTGGGGCGCTACTGACGCCGATCGTCACGAGACCGCGAGCCAGGTGCTTACAGGCTTTGCCACGGCCCACGGCGTCGACGGCGAACCCGAGTTGATGCGGCACTTCGATCAGATTCACGCGGTGACCGACCACGCCACGCCTGCCGCCGTGTCGGAGGCGATCCGCCAGGCTGCTGAAACGGACGAATGGCTGCAGCCGGCGGCCAAGGCCATGATCCGGGCCTGCCCGGTTTCCGTGGCCATTTTCGACCGTCAGTTCCGCAGCGGCCGGTTCCTGAACCTCGGCGAGGTGTTCCGCATGGAACTGGCGATGGCCATCGGCTGCTCGCGCCATGCGGATTTCCGTGAGGGCGTGCGCGCCCTGCTGGTGGACAAGGATCGTAAGCCGCAGTGGAGCTATACCCGCATCGAGGATGTGCCGGAGTCGGTGATTGAAGCGCACTTCACCATGCCGGCGGACTATGCGGAGCATCCGCTCGCGGATCTCTGACGGAGAACAGCGGGCGGATGGGCGCCGCGGCGTGCCGATCCGTCCCGAAACAGGAGGGGAACGCAATGGCGACCATCGGATTCATCGGTCTGGGCAATATGGGTGGCCCCATGGCCATCAACCTGGTCGAGGCAGGGCATCAGGTCCAGGCCTTCGATCTCAGCGAGGAAGCGGTCAAACGGGTTGCCGATGCCGGCGCCACGGCGGCCAGCAGTGCGAAGGACGCGGTCAAGGGCGCCGAGTTCGTTGTCTCCATGCTGCCGGCAGGCAAGCATGTGCGTGGCCTGTTCCTGGGGGATGACGGCTTGCTTCAGGCCATGGAGCAGGGCGCGCTGCTGATCGATTCCAGCACCATTGACGCGGATAGCGCGCGCGCCGTGGCGGAGGCTGCCAAGGCGGCGGGCTGCGCCATGATTGATGCCCCGGTCTCGGGTGGGGTTGCCGGCGCCGAGGGCGGTACGCTGACGTTCATGGTGGGGGGCGGCAGCGCCGATGTGGACCGTGCGCGGCCGTTGCTAGAGGTCATGGGGGCGAAGATCTTCCATGCCGGCGATGCCGGTGCGGGCCAGGTGGCGAAAATGTGCAACAACATGTTGCTGGCTATCAGCATGGTGGGTACCTCCGAGGCGCTGAACCTGGGCGTCTCGGAAGGGCTGGATCCGTCCGTGCTGTCCGACATCATGCAGTCGGCCTCCGGCGGCAACTGGGTGCTGAACGTCTACAACCCGTATCCGGGCGTGATGGAAAAGGCGCCTGCCTCCCGTGGTTACACGGGTGGGTTCGGAACCGCACTGATGCTGAAGGACCTGGGCCTGGCCGCGGATGCCGCGGTGAAATGCGGTGCATCGACCCCGCTCGGTGGCCTGGCCCGGCAACTGTACGCCATGCATGCCGCCAGCGGCTCTGCCGACAAGGACTTCTCCAGCATTCTGCAGATGCTGCAGGGCAGGGCCCAGTAGTACCGCAGGCGGCGCCTGGCTCGCGGGTCACGCGCCGCTCGCTATTTGCGGAACAGCCAGAACAGTAGCGTGAGCACCACGCTGACCAGCACGGACGTCATCAGCGGGAAATAGATGGTGTGGCCGTCGCGCCGGATGACGATATCACCCGGTAGCCGACCCAGGCCCAGGCGGGACAGCCAGGGCCAGAGCAGGCCCGCGGCGAGGATCAGCAGACCGACGATGATCAGTGTGCGCTGCATGATCGCTCAGCGCTCCAGCTTCCTGACGCCTTCGGCAGAGCCCAGCAGCAGGACATCCGCGGGGCGCATGGCGAACAGGCCGTTGCAGACCACCCCGGCGATATTGTTGATCGCCTGCTCCAGGCGGATCGGCTCGTTGATCTCCAGGTCATGGACGTCAAGGATCACGTTGCCGTTGTCGGTGACCACGCCCTGTCGGTA
>LFIK01000943.1_pt1 | contig 22541 bp, 17 predicted proteins | sample 643401 | NCBI WGS metagenome assembly LFIK01 (sample SAMN03777447, study PRJNA286221) | soda lake metagenome | biome: soda lake; feature: Kulunda steppe; material: water; isolation source: sample T5-Br brine of Lake Tanatar-5 | place: Russia: Kulunda steppe | collected 2010-07
GCCCAACTGCTCGCGGTCACGGCGATCGCCCGATCGGCCGAGGTGTCGGATCGCAACGACGACGCCGCCGCACGGAAGCTGGTCGGGGTCAGCAGGTCCTCGGCATCGATACCGGCCTCGTCGAGCAACGCCTCGTTGGCCATCAGGACCAGCGCGTTGACATCGAGGGGGAGTCCATAGCGGGTGTCGTCCCAGGTGACGTCCTCCACCGCCCCGGGCAGGTAGTCCTCCGCGCGGATGCCAGCCTCCTGCCAGGCCTCGTCCAACGGCATGGCCAGGCCGTCGGCGGCCGCGGCGAAGGCGTGCCAGTGGGCGACGTCGTGCGGCTGGCCGAGTTCCACCCCGGCCCCGACTTCCTCCGGGATCTGGGAGAACGGCGAGCCCTGCAACCGCACCCGGACCCGCGGGTTGTCCCGCTCGAAGGCGTCGACGACCTCCCCCACGACCGGGGCCGAGGCCCAGTCGTCGGCCAGCACCACCCGGAGCACGATCGGCTCCCCACTGCCGGCGGGGGCCGTGCACGCGACGGTCAGCGCCACGAGGGCGAGCACGGCGGTCAGCGTGCGCACGGCGGGACTCCGATGGCCAGCTCGGCGGGGTCATGGCTGCTGGGCCGGTCGCAAGCCGGCGGATCGCCGCGCCAGGGTGTCACACCGGGGTGCGGGTTGCCACACCACCGTCGGTGGTACCAGCACCACCGCCGCCCGTGCGCCCGCTCAGGTCGCCTCGACGGTGATCGTGTGCCAGCCCTCGGCCCCGTCCGGTGCGGGCGGACGTGGCCCCTCGGATTGCACCTCGCCGTCGCCGTCGACGGCGCGCACCGTGAGCCGGTGGGTACCGGGTTCCAGTTCGACCATCCGACGCCACGGGCGCCACATCAGCGCGGAGGTGGTGGGCGCGAGTTCCGCCTCGATCCACGGTCCCGTGTCGTCGACCCGGAGTTCGACCCGGGTCACGCCGCCCGGTGGGGCCCACGCCATCCCGGCGACCTGCAGGCTCCCCGGCGGGACGGCGGCGGACCGCGCCAGGACGTCGATGCGAGCGCTCGTCTTGACGGGACCACGCTTGGACCAGCCACGGGGCACCCAGTAGCCGTCGACGCCCTCCCAGGGGGTCAGCTCGATGCGTTCGATCCACTTGGTGGCGGAGACGTAGCCGTACAGCCCGGGGACGACGAGTCGGGCCGGGAACCCGTGGCGGACCGGCAACGGTTCGCCGTTCATGCCCAGGGCCAGGATGGCCTGCCGACCGTCGCCGACGAGTTCCAGCGGGAAACCGCCCGTCCAACCATCGACCGAGCGGCCGAGCACCTGTTCCGCAGCCGCGGTGGGTCCGGCCTCCGCGAGCAGTTCCGCCAACGGGACCCCGAGCCAGCGGGCGTTGCCGATCAGGTCCCCCCCGACCTCGTTGGAGACGCAGGCGATGGTCGCATCCACCTCGACGAGGTCGCGGGCGAGCAGCGTGTCCAGATCGAATTCCAGCTCGCGTTCCACCAGGCCGTCGATGGTCAGCCGCCAGGAACCCGCATCCACCCGCGGGACCGCGATCGCCGTGTCGATCCGGAAGAAGTCGTCGTTGGGGGTGAACAGCGGGCTCAGCCCGTCGATCTGCCCCGCGGGATCGGCCGCGGCCGGCACCGCGGGGCCGGGTGACGCAGCGGGCGGCAGGGTGATGGTGGTCGCGGGCGCGACCGCGCTCGACGTGGTCGACAGCCGGCCCAGCGTCCCGAGGCCGAGCCCGGCCACGGCGCTGCCGCCGACGATGCCGAGGAACGCCCGACGCTGCACCGGCGGGTCGGTCGGGCTCGCGGCGGGCCGTGTCCCGACCTCGGCGTCGACGGCCGCCCGGTCGAGCGCGAACCACAGGGCGGTGAGGCCGGCGGCCAGCGCACCCGCCACGATCAGCAGCGAGATCGGGAACGCGGTCCCCGTCTGGGCGCCCAGTGCCAGCAGAGCGATCGCCGCCGCCGCGGTGAACACCCCGGCGGCCACCGTCCAGCGCCGACGGGCACCGATCCCGGTGAGGGCCCCGATCGCCGCTGCGACGAGCACCGACACGCCGGTCAGGACCGGACGGTTGGCGGTGCCGAGTCCCTCGATCGCCCACGTGATCACCCCGCCCGGGAGTCGCCCCACGAGTTGACCACCGAGCGCATCGAGCGGCGAGGCACCGCCGGGCAGCACCCGCGCCAGCAGCTCACCCACCCCGAGACCGAGCAGGGTCGCGCCGGCACCCGCCAGCGCCCCGTCCCGGGTCGGGATGCGAGGGGCGGTGCCGGGTGTGGTCGGGGCGTCAACCATCCGGCTTCCGATCACCGGCGCTCACCGGGCGAGGATCGCACCGTGGGAGGGCCACGGCGACCGACCGCGAGGGCGGTGGTGGCACGGGTTCGTGGCCGGGCGCGTGCCGGGCGGGCCGCCGGACGGCGGCCCCGTGGACCGGATCAGGAGAACAGGATCCACCAGGCGATCGCACCGGTGACGATGAGACCGAGCACCGTCGCTGCAGCGAGCGCGATCGTCCACTGGATCAGGTTCACCGGGGCGTCCTCCGTTGACGGCTGCGTGCGGACCGACCGGACCGGTCGGCATGCGGTCGCGCAGCCTAGACGGCCGAGCGCCCGGTGGTGACACAGGGGCTACCGTCGCCGCATGAAGCGACCCGATGTGCCGTCCGAGTCCGATCGACCGGACCCATTCCGACCCGCCGCCGACGAGTTCGCCCGGCGGACCCGGTTGCGCGACGGCACCAACGTGCTGCTGCGCCCCATCCGATCCACGGACCGGGCGCGACTCGAGGCCGGGCTGCAGCGGCTGTCCCCCGCATCGCGGTATCTGCGCTTCCACACCACGGTCGACGAGCTGACCGACGAACAGCTGCGCTATCTCACCGAGGTCGACCAGCACGACCACGTCGCGATCGTGGCACTCGATCTCGACCATCCCGACGAACCCGGGGTCGGCGTCGCCCGGTTCATCCGCGAACCCTACGAACCGCACGTCGCGGAGGCGGCGATCACGGTGGCCGATCGCTACCAGGGACAGGGCGCGGGCACGATCCTGTTGGGCGCGCTCGCCCACCGCGCCCGCGACGAGGACGTGGCCGTGTTCCGCAACTACGTCCTCGACGGCAACCACGCCATGTTGGAGGTCTTCGACCATCTCGGCGCCCATCGGGAACGCGAGAGCCCCGAGTTGTGGCGGGTGGACCTCGAGGTCCCGGTGGACGACGCGTCGGTCCCGGACTCCGGGGCCGGGCGGGCCTTTCTGGCCCTCGCCCGTGAGCAACGACGGCTGACGAGCATCCTGCCGCCCATCTGGGGCCGGCTCAAGGCGCGGTTCGTCGCCGGCGACCTCGATCCCCTGGTCGATGACGACGAGTTGTATGCCCCGCCCCCGTCCGCGGATCCACCGGAGGAGCCCGACGCGCTCGGGGCGGCCCTCGATGACTGGCTCGCGCACCGCTATCAGCGCTGAGCACCGCCCGATCAGCAGACGCCGGCGATCGTCGGCCACGGGTTGACCCACGTCCCACCCTGACGACGGCCCAGGTGCAGGTGCGGCGGGGTGGTACGCGCGTTCCCCGTCTGGCCGACCGTGCCGATGATCTGGCCCCGGCTGACCGACACGCCCGGCGCGATGCCGCCGGCGACCGTGTCGAGGTGCGCGTTGTACCACTCGGTGTTGTCGGCGGTCCGGTAGGTCACGGTGATGCCACCGAGCGCGGTCGGTGCCGACGGCGGGTTCCAGCGCACGATGGTGGCGTCGTGCACGGCGACGACCGGCACGCCCCGCGCGGCGAAGATGTCGTTGCCCTGGTGGAAACGGCCACCGGAGCGCGGGTAGCCCCAGTCGTTGGAGAAGTCACGCCCGGCGACCGCACCCTGGACGGGGCAGACGATGCCGCCCAGCGCGGTGCCGCCGGCGGCCCCTGGCGTGCCGAGCCGGCCACCCGAGCCGCCACCACCGCCGGACGCACGGCGTCGGGCCGCCTCGGCCTCGGCGGCCCGGCGCGCCTCCTCGGCCCGACGTTCCGCCGCCCGCGTCTCACGCAGCTCGGTCTCGAGCCGCCCCTGCTGGGCGGCTGCCGCCCGGACGAGCTCGGCGGTCTGTTCCTCGGTCAGCTGCAACGAGGTCAGCAGCTGCTGTTGCGCGGCCTCCTCGGTCGCGACCTCGTCGGCGATCGCGGCGGCCTCGGCGCGCAGCTGTTCGAGCGTCTCGAGCGTGGCCGCCGCATCGGCCGTCGCCTGCACGGCCCGTCCGTTGGCACGGGCGGCATCGTCGGCGAATTCCTCGCGGGCCTCACGCAGGTCGAAGACCCGGGTGACCGTGCTCTCCTGCACGTCGACGACGGTCTGCAACTGCTTGAGGCCGACGGCGAAGGCGTTGGGGTCGTCGGCGCGCCGGAGGACCTCCAGCGCCATCGCGCCCCGCTGCGCTCCGGCGGTCCCGTACTTGAAGGTGTGCACCAGTTGGTCGACGAGGACCTGCTCCTCGACGGCGAGCTCCTGCTCGGCCACGCTCAACTGGTCGAGCGCGCGACGGTGTGCGCGTTCCGCGGCGAGCTGGTCCCGCTCGGCCTCGTCGAGCGCCTCCTCGCCCAGGGCGACCTGCCCCTCGGCGGCGGTGAGGCGACCCCGGGCGTCCTCGAGACGGGCACCGATGGTCGCGAGTTCGACCTCCGCATCGGCCAGGCGGTCACGCACCCGGCCGAGCTCGGAACGCAACTCCCCCGTCTCCCGCTCGGCGTCGCCGAGCTCACGCTCGATCTCGTCGCTGGAGCGTTCCTGGGCGGCGGACCCGGTGACCACGACCAATGGGAGGAGCAACGCGACCACGAGCGCGTGGACACCCGGCAACGACCGCCGCCGTGAACCGCTCACACGCTCCTCCGCATCGTCCCCACGCACCGGTCATCGGCTCGTCGTCGGTGGACCGCACCGACGGTGACCCCTGCCACCGCGCCGACCCGCGCGCGTGTGGTTCGTGAGGCCAGTGTGCCTCATGTGACCACAGAGCTCAGCGAGGCGCCTCATCCCCATGGTCGGCCTGTCCGTGACCGTACTTGAGTGACCGGCGGCCGAGAAGCACCCGCGGTCGTGGCCGCGACCCGCGTCAGCGAACGGTCGCGTGCCCGCCGTCGACGGGGATGATGGCCCCCGTGGTGTAGGCCGAGGCCCGGGAGCCGAGGTACAGCGCGATCCCGGCCATGTCCTCGGCCGTCCCCGCCCGACCCAGCGGGATCTGCGCCAGCAGCGCCTCCTCGTGCTCCTCGAACATGAACGCCGTCATCTTGGACGGGAACAGCCCCGGGGCGATGGCATTGACGTTGATGTGATCGCCCGCGAGTTCCTTGGCGAGGTGGCGCGTGAGCTGGTGCACGGCCGCCTTGGACGCCGAGTAGGCGAAGGTCGGCAGGCTGGGCACCTGGATGCCGTCGATCGAACCGATGTCGATGACCCGTGCCGGGTCGTCCGCCGATGCGGCCGCGCGCAGCTGCGGCAGCAGCGCCTGCGTGAGCACGAACACGGCCTTGACGTTGAGGTCGAGCACCTTGCCGAAGCCGTCGGCCGAGTACTCCTCGATCGGCTCACCCCACGCCGCGCCGGCGTTGTTGACCAGGATGTCGAGTTCGGGTTCACGGGCCGCGAACGCGGCCGCCAGTTCGCGACAGCCCTCCGGCGTGGACAGATCGGCGGGCAGCGAGATGCAGGTCCCGTCCGCGGACAGCTCCGCCGCCAGCGCATCGCACACCTCCGCCTTGCGCGACGAGATGTAGACCTTCGCGCCACCGGCCACGTAGCCGCGGGCGATCATCTCCCCGATGCCGCGCGAGCCGCCGGTCACCAGCGCCACCTTGCCCTGCACCGAGAACAGTGTCGAGATGTCCACGTCGTCTCCCTCGTCGCGCGCACGTCTGCCGCGGGTCCATCCGCCACCGAACGGGCGGGCCCGGCACGCTAGTGGCCGCCATGGGAGGGCCGTGCGACGCCACGCAGGACATCCTCTAGCGTGCGGCCGCGTCGCCGCCCACGACGACCGAAACCCCGCCCCCCCCCGAGGTCGCCGATCGTGACCAGCCAAGACTCCTCCCCACGCCCACCCACCGGGTCCTCCCCACGCCCACCCACCGGGTCGACCCTGCGCATCGCCAACGGGTCCGGTTTCTACGGCGACCGCCACGAGGCGATGCGGGAACTGATCGAGGGCGGACCGATCGACGTGCTCACCGGCGACTACCTCGCCGAGCTGACCATGCTGATCCTGTGGCGCGACCGGCAACGCGACCCCGAGCGCGGGTACGCACGGAGCTTTCTGCGGCAGGCCCGCGACATCCTGGCCCCGGCGCTGGGTCGCGGGACGCGGATCGTGGTCAACGCCGGTGGCCTCAACCCGGTCGGGTTGGCCCGGGCGCTGCGTGAACTCGCGGACGAACTGCGGCTCACCCCCCGCATCGCCCACGTCACGGGCGACGATCTGCTGCCACGATTGGAGACCCTGCAGGCGGACGGCCACGACCTGGCGCACCTCGTCGACGGCACGCCGCTGGCGGCGGCGACCGCACCCGCGGTCACGGCCAACGCCTACCTCGGCGGCTTCGGGATCGCCGCGGCACTCGAGCAGGGGGCCGACGTGGTCGTGACGGGCCGGGTCACCGACGCCAGTCTGACGGTCGGTCCCGCCGCCTGGCACTTCGGTTGGGGTCGTGACGACCTCGACCGCCTCGCGGGGGCCACCGTCGCCGGCCATGTCATCGAATGCGGTGCCCAGGCGACCGGTGGCAACCACCCGATCGACCCGGCGGGCGGGCCCGACGAGCGTCCGGTGCTCCCGGGGTTCCCCCTCGCGGAGATCGCGGCGGACGGCTCGGCGGTCATCACCAAGCATCCCGGAACCGGCGGCGAGGTCACCGTCGACACCGTCACCGCCCAGCTGCTCTACGAGATCGGCCCACCCCGCTACCTCGGCCCCGACGTGACCGCGCGGTTCGACTGCATCGAGGTGGCACCCGACGGCCCGGACCGCGTCGCCATCACCGGTGTGCGCGGTGAGCCGCCGCCGTCGACCGCCAAGGTCGCGATCACCACCTTCGGCGGCTGGCGCAACACCGTCACCTTCGTGCTGACCGGCCGCGACGTCGAGGCCAAGGCGGCCCTGCTGCGTCGGCAGGTCGCCACCGTCGTCGATCTGGCCGCGATCGATCAGGTCGAGTGGCGCGCAGGGCGACGTGGCGATCCCGACGCGCGGCGCAACGAGGACGCCACCTCGACGCTGTCGTTGATCGTCACCGACCCGGCTCCCGAGCCGGTGTCCCGACGGGCGTTCGCCGACCGCATCGTCGGCCTGGCGCTCTCCAGCTATGCGGGCTTCACCCTGACGGCGCCCCCGGCCGCACCCACCCCGATCGGCCGGTGGTGGCCGGCATGCGTCGACGCCGGTGTCCTGACCGAGACCGTCCACGTCGACGACGACGCCCCGGTCACGATCCGACCGAGTGCCGTGCTCGCCCCGCCCGCGACACACGGCACGGCTGCACCCCCGTCGGACACGCCCGCGCCGGTCGTGCCCCGACCCGACGCCGCCGAGGTGCTCGACGGCCTCGGACCGTTCGTCGACGCGCCCCTCGGCCGGCTCGTGCAGGCCCGGTCCGGGGACAAGGGTGGCGATGCGAACATCGGGGTGTGGGTCACCGATGACGACCACCTCGACTGGCTGTTGGCCCGGTTCGCGACCCCCGGGGACGTCCACGAACTGCTCCCGGAGACGGCCGGGCTCGACATCGACATCCACCCGCTGCCCAACCTGCGCGCGGTCAACGTGGTGATCCACGGGCTGCTCGGGGACGGCGTGGCCGGCTCCACCCGCCCGGACCCGCAGGCCAAAGGGCTCGCCGAGTACCTGCGCGGGCGGACCACGGCCCTGCCGGCGCGGTGGCTCGACGACGACCGCGCGGACGGCTGAGGGGCCGCGCGCCTGCCGGTTCACGGCGGCCGGCCCGGCTCAGGCCCCGGCGGCCCGGTACTTCGCCTTCTCGCCCGACCCGGTCCGCATGACCGCGCCCGCGTCGAACAACCGCTCGAGCTCGTCCATGACGGTCGGCAGCTCCCGGCCCAGCGAGTCGGCCAGGGAACCGACCGTGGCCATGCGCTGCGCACGGAGTTCGGCGAGCAGGACCTCCTCGTCGGCGGCGTCCGAGCCGTCACCGGCGGCCAGTCGCCAGGCAGCGGCGGCGGCACGCTCGACGAGTTCCTCGAGTCCCGTGGGGTCGGCGACGCCCGGCGGATCACCGAGCTGGCGCAGCAACGCCCCCGGATCGGCGACCGGCGTCGGGCGGAGATCGATCGCGTCGAGGTCGCCCTGGGCCGCCTCGAGCCCGTGGCTCAGATCGAGCGGGACGTCGACCGTGGTGTCGGTCGAGCGCGGATCGCGACGCAGTTGACGCAGCAGCACCGCATGGTCGCGGCCGGCGAGTCGCAGCAGCAGGACGGGATCGCGACCGATCAGCACACTGGCCGCATCGTGGACGGCGGCGACATGCCGGCAGACCGCCGCCCGTTCGGTGCACGAACACGACAGCTCGAGATCGGCGAACGCGGGCAGCAGGTGGACACCGACCTCGCCGAGCGCGTCGGCCAGGTCCGCGGGCAGGGTGCCGTCGAGCAGCGCGGCGGTGAAGCGCAGCTCCCGCCGGAGCTGTTCGGCCGCCTCGTCCCACCGTTCGCGGGGGGCCGGCTCCCAGGTGATCGTCACCTGGTAGGGATGGCTGCGGGCCTCGGCGACGCTGCCGCGCACCTCGCCGACCCGCAGGTCGAGATCGGACACCGCACCCCGGCGGGCGAGTGCCTGACCGCGCTGGATGCGACGTGCCGCCGACGGACCGGCGGCGTCGAGCACCCCGCGCCACCGGTCGGCCCAGGCGATCGCGTCGTCGATGGAGGTCCCGGCGCTCATGCGCGCCCACCGGGCAGGGAGATCAGCGTCGGACGACCGGTCGGGGCCGGTGCCTCGTCGTCATCGTCGTCGTCGCCGGGCAGCTGATCGGTGGACAGCGACACCAGATCCCGCAGTTCGGCGTCGTCGAGCTCGGTGATCCAGGCCTCGCCCGTGCCGACCACGGCATCGGCCAGGGCCCGCTTGCGGTCGAGCAGCTCCGCGATGCGGTCCTCGACGGTGCCGGCGGTCACCAGCGTGTGCACGGTGACGGCCCGGGTCTGGCCGATGCGGTGGACGCGGTCGGTGGCCTGGTCCTCCACCGCGGGGTTCCACCAGCGGTCGAAGTGCACGACGTGGCTGGCACGCGTCAGGTTGAGCCCGGTACCGCCGGCCCGCAGGGAGACGAGCAGGATCGGCGGGGCGTCGTCGTCCTCCTGGAACCGGCGGACCATCTCGTCACGTTTGGCGAGCGGCACCCCACCGTGCAGGAACGGGATCTCGGGCAGCCCCAGGGTGGTGGCGAGGTGGGTCGACAACAGCTCCCCCATCTCGCGGTACTGGGTGAACACCAGCGCGCGTTCGTCGGCGTCGGTCAGCTCCCCGAGGATCTCGGTGGCGCGCGCGAGCTTCCCCGACCGGCTCGGCAGGCTGCCCCCGTCGCGCAGGTAGTGCGCCGGGTGATTGCAGATCTGCTTCAGCGCCGTGAGCAGGGCCAGGATGCGACCACGCCGTTCGAACGCGGTGCTGCCGAGGCCCTCACCGGTGAAGGCGCGGTCGACCGCCGCCTGGTAGAGCGCGGCCTGCTCACGGGTGAGCGAACAGGCGACCGTGATCTCCTGCTTGGGCGGGAGGTCGACCGACACGCCCGGATCATCCTTGCGGCGGCGCAGGACGAACGGTGCGACCAGCCGGCGCAGGCGCGCCGCGGCGGCGTCGTCCCGCCACCGTTCGATCGGGACGGCGAACCGGTCCTGGAACACCCGTTGCGGGCCGAGCAGGCCGGGGTTGGTGAGATCGATGATCGCCCACAGCTCCGACAGGCGGTTCTCGATGGGCGTCCCGGTCATGGCGATGCGCACCCGGGCCGGCAGGGCCCGGGCCGCACGGGCGCCCTTGGAGGCCGGATTCTTGATCTGCTGGGCCTCGTCGAAGACGACGACGTCCCAGTCGACGTCCTCGAGCATGCCGATGTCGCGCCGGAGCAGTGCGTAGGTGGTCACCACGACCTGACCGGGCTTGAAGGCCCGGGAGGTCACGGCCCGCTCGGGACCGTGGTGACGCACGGTCGACAGGCCCGGCGCGAACCGGGCGAGCTCGCGTTCCCAGTTACCGACCACCGAGGTCGGGGCGACCACCAGGTGCGGGCGGTCCTGCGACCGCGAGGTGAGCAGCGCCATCGCCTGGATCGTCTTGCCGAGCCCCATCTGGTCCGCGAGCACACCGCCCATGCCGAGCTCGGAGAGGCGCTGCATCCAGGCCACGCCCCGCTCCTGGTAGGCGCGCAGGTCGCCGTCGATGCCGACGATGTTCGCCTCCCCGGGCCCGTCCGCATTGCGCAGGCGCTCGATGAGTTCGCCCACGGCCCCGTCAGCGACGGTCTCGACCCAGCCGACGTCGCGCACGTGGTGCTGGCCCGACAGCGCCGCCGCCAGTGCCTCGGTCAGTTCCAGCGACGCGCTGCCGCCCGCCAGCTCGCCGATGCGGTCGGCGTCGTCCCGATCGACCCGGACCCACTGCCCGCGCCAGCGCACCAGCGGTTGACCGAGCGCCACGATGCGCGCGAATTCGTCGGCCGACAGGGCGTCCTCGCCGAGGGCGACCTCGTAGCTCAGGTCGGTCAGCGACGACAGGCCCAGCGGGGAGGCGCCCTCGACCCGCGGCGCGCCGGGGGTGGACTGGCCGATCCGGACCCGCAGACGCAGGCGCCGGTCGCCGGCGTCGCGCAGTTCGGCGGGGATCTCGACCGCGATCCCTCCCGCGGTGAGCGCGTCGACACCCTCGGCCAGCAGTCGTGCGGCCTCCTCGGCATCGATCGCGAGGCGGTGCGGACGATCGGTCGACAGGGCGCGGTCGATCGGCGCGAACAAGCGGGCCGCGACCGCCAGCCCGCGTGCCAGCGATGCCTCGGCGTCGTCGATGCGCCGCCCGCCCAGCTCGATGGAGCGGCCCTCGCGGGCCCAGACCTCGGCGGCCGTCCGCCGCTGGGCCGGGTCGCTGGTCGACTGCAGGAGGAACTCGAGATGCCAGGGGGCGTCGGTCGACGCCAGTCGTTCGGTGACCAGGGTGTCGTCGCCGCCACCCAGATCGGGGAGCTCGACCCGGATCGCGAGCCGCGCGGTCGCCCGCCGGTCACGACCCATCAGCGGCGCGGCCCAGTCGGCGATGTCGGTGGCGATCTCCTCGGCGTCGAGCCGCAGGTGCTCGACGATGGGGTCGCTGCCACCGAGCGCGTCCGACCACATCTCGACAAAGGCCCGCCGCGGTCCGCGCCGGCGCGGATCGATCTCCGGTCGGCGGCCCTCCCGGGCGCAGGTGTCGGCGACCGCGTCGAGAAAGGCGTGCACGAGGTTCACGGCCGACCACAGTTCGCCGGCCGGGTCGCGCAGGGCGTGCGCCGCGATCGGCAGCGCGGCGGCCAACTGGGCGGGGCGCGGATCCGCCGGTGCCGCTGCGCGCCACGCGGCGCGGCCCTCGCGGGGTCGCTCGCCCGGCTCGAGGTCGGGCAGCAGCCGGCCGGCGGCGACGAGCTCGAGCCCGAGCTTCGCCGCGACACTCCACCCGAGGACCGAGGCCGCCGGTCGTGACCACGCGGGCCAGTCCTCGCCCGGTGGCATGGCGGCCAACCGACGGACGGCCGGCAGGATCGGCACGGACCGGCCGACGACCTCCGCGACCATCACCCCGTCCTCACCGAGCCGGATCGTGTCGAGGGTGGTGGGGTCGCCCACGGGCAGCCCCAGCGCCGCCGCCGCCGTGGCGAGGTCGTCGACATCGGCATCCTCGTCGGTGGACCAGACCACGAAGGAACCGCCCGCCGGCACCAGGGTGCCGGGGACGAACGTCAATTGGGGCCGAAGGGCCACCCGTGCACTCCTGGTCGCAAGCGAGCCTCACACCGTAGCCGTTCGGGTCCCGGCCCCCCCGCGGCCGGGTCGGGGTCGGAAAAGAGCGACGGGGTCGGAAACGAGCGACGGTCCCACGGGCGGACCATGCAACCGGACACGCAGGTGGCCGACTGGACGGAAGGATCGCTCGCGGCAGGGCGTTGTATGGGTGAGGCTGGAGGCGGTCAGCGATCTGCGCCGCAGCGGCTGAGCCGGCCCGTCCATGCGGCCCGGCTCACCGAACCCAACCCACGACCGCACGTAGTACCGACCCGTAGGAGACGACGATGGCCGAGACATCCTTCCCCGATACCTCACTGGCCCCGTCCACACGCCCCGATGCGGCTGGCGACGCGGGACTCGACGAGCAGGCGCGGGCAACCATCGCCTGGCTGGAATCGGAGTTCCCGGACTGGCGCATCGACATCGACGAGTCGGCCAGCTGGCAGGGTGAGCTGCGGCCGCTGTGGATCGCACGCCGCGACGGGCACCACCCGCAGGCGGAGCTCTCCCCCGCGAAGCTGCACACCCGGCTCGATGATTACCACAAGCGCATCGCGGAGCGTCGGGCCCTGAGCAACTGAGCATCACCGGAGCGACTGAGCGTCGCCGACGCGGCCACGGCCGCCCATCCTGTCGGATGGGCGGCCGTTTTCGCGTACCGTCGGCGGGGTGAACCTCCTCGATCTCGCCCTCGGCCTGTTGCTGCTGTCCGCCATCGTCGGTGGGCTGCGCGTCGGTCTGGTGGCCCGTGTCCTGACCTGGATCGGACTCGGTGCCGGCGCGCTCGCATCGACGTTCACCGTGCCCCTGGTACTGCGGGTGCTGGAGACCGGTTCCCCGACCGTGCGGTTCGTGGCCGGGCTGACCGTGCTCGCGATGACCGTCACCGTGTGCATGGGCGTGTTCCAGTCGGTCGGATCCCACCTGCGTGAGGGGGTCGCGGCATCACCGCTGTCGGGCGTCGACCGGGTACTCGGTGCGATCGCAGGCGGCGGCATGGTGTTCGTGGTGCTGTGGCTGCTGCTGCCCGCGGCGTCGGAGACCACGGGCGGCGTCGCCCAACAGGTGCGCGGATCGACGTTGATCGCGGCGATCGACACGCTGGCACCCGACCAGCCGGCACTCGCCCACGACCTGCGCGCACTCGTCGGTGCAAGTCGGTTCCCGGCCGTCTTCGACGACCTGCGTCCGTCACCGGAGACCAGTCCACCACCCGATCAGATCCCGGTCGACCGCTCGATCGTCGCCCAGGCGACCGCGTCCACCGTGCAGGTGCAGTCGCGCGGTTGTGGCCGGCGCTACGACGGGTCCGGCGTCACGATCGCCACCGACACCGTGATCACCAATGCCCATGTCGTCGCCGGTGCCGACAGCGTCGAGGTGCACCGCCCCGACGGCACCGTGCGGGCGGCGCGGGTCGTGCGTTTCGACCCCGACCGCGATCTGGCCGTGCTCGAGGTGCCCGACCTCGGGCAGACGGCACTCAGTCTCGGTCCGGCCGACATCCCCGGTGACGGGGTGTCGATCGGCTACCCGGGCGGCCAGCGCGAGCCGCGGGTGGCACCGCTACGCATCGACGACCGCCGGACGGCCACGGGACGGGACATCTACGGCAACCCCGGCCGTGACCGGTCGGTGCTCTTCCTGGCCGCCGAACTCCGGCAGGGCGACTCCGGGTCACCGGTCATCGACACGGCGGGTCGGGTCGTCGGCATCGTGTTCGCGATCAGCCCCGACCGCCGCACCACCGCGTACGCCCTCGACCGCGCCGAGGTGGACGGGATCCTCGACGCACCCCGCGTCGAGGGCGAGACCGGCCGCTGCCTGTCCTGACGCCAACGTTGTCACACCCGGTTCGTAGCGTGGGCGACCACCCGCGAACAGGAGGCGACCATGACCGGCGGACACCCGGCACCCGGTGCGACCGGACCCGGCACGACGACGGATCCGGAGACCATCCGGGCCACGATGAGCGGCCTGATCGAGTTCGACCTGCTGCTCGCCGTGGCCGTCTTCGCGCTCGTGCTGTTCGTGGGCTGCCGCTGGCTGCTCCGTGCGGAGCGGACCACCGGTGGCGGGGACGATCAGCCGACCGTCCGCCGCACGAACCCGGCCAGGCCGATCCAGGTGAGCACGGCGACCGATACGAGCAGGGCACCGAGGTACGCCACGGTCGGCATGGTCTCGATCGACGGCGTCAGCGCGGCGCGCAGCCCCTCGCTCACGTACACCAGCGGATTGATCAGCACACCGATCTGCAACCAGGGGATCGACTCGAGCGCCGCCCAGGGGTAGTACACGGCCCCCAGGAAGGTCAGCGGCAGCACGACGATGGAGAACATCAACCCGATCTGCTTGGGGCTGACATAGGTGCCGAGGGCCAGACCCAGGGCGCCGGACAGCAGCGCCGACAGGACGCCGACGACGACGAGCAGCGTCCAGCTGGTGACCTCGAGCGCAGCGGGGGTGGCCGGGATCACGACGACCATCGGGAAGACGACCACGCCGGCCAGCACGCTCTGGGCGGCCCCGAACAGGATCTTCTCGACGCCGACGGCCTCGACCCGGGCCGGTGCCATGATGCGGTCCTCGATCTCCTTGGTGCCGCCGAATTCCGTCGACAGCGGCAGAGCCACGGCGATGATGCCCTGGAAGATGATGGCGACCGCGATCAGACCAGGGACCAGGATCGTGGCGAAGTCGTCCGCGCCCCCGGCCCCGCCGATCCCCTGGCCGATCCGCGGGAAGATGTAGGCGAAGACGAACACGAACATCAACGGCTGTGCGACGGTGCGGATGACGAACGGTCCCGCCTCGCGACGCAGGACCCGCAGATCACGCAGCATGAGCCCGCCGATGGCGTCCGCGGTGCCCCGCAGCCGCCCGGGTTCGGCGGTCCGGGTCTCGGCGGAGGCGGCACCGGGTGCGGTCGCGACCGTGCGCGCGGCGGTTGCGTCACTCACGCAGGTCCCTTCCCGTGAGATTGATGAAGACCGATTCGAGCGTCGCGGACTGCACGGACAGATCCCGCAGGCCGGTGGTTCCCAGGGTGTCGGCGAGCCGGGCGACCAGTCCGTCGCTGGAGCCGGCGATGACCCGCAGGGTGGTGTCATCGACGTCGAGGTCGGTGACGGCGGGCAGCGCGCGCAGCTCGTCGAGCACCTCGTCGTCGGCCACCCGGTCCAGCGTGATGTCCACGATGGCCCCGAGTCCGTGGTCGGACTTGAGTTGCTCGGGGGTGTCGCACACCAGGATGGAGCCGTGGTCGACGATGGCGACCCGGTCGCACAGCGCGTCGGCCTCCTCCATGTAGTGCGTGGTCAGCACCACGGTGATGCCGTCCTCGCGCAGCTCCTCCACCAGCTCCCACAACGCGATGCGACTCTGGGGGTCGAGTCCGGCGGTCGGCTCGTCGAGGAAGAGCAGTTCCGGGCGGTGGGCGATGGCGCGGGCCACCTGCAACCGCTGGGCCATGCCCCCGGAGATCTGCTCCGGGAAGGCCTCACGTCGGTCGCCGAGTCGGAACCGGTCGAGCAGTTCCTCCGCCCGCCGCCGGGCCGGGCGTCGGGACCAGCCGAAGTAGCGGCAGTGGTAGTAGAGGTTCTCCTCCAGCGTCAACGAGCGGTCCAGGGTGTTGGTCTGGGTCACGACCCCGATCCGCCGCTTCACGCGCGGCGCGTCGGCGACGGCGTCGAGTCCCAGCACGCAGGCCTGCCCGGCGGTCGGACGGATCCGGGTGGTGCACACCCCGACGGTCGTGGACTTACCCGCCCCGTTGGGGCCGAGCAGACCGAACATCTCCCCGCGGGGGACCTCGAGGTCGATGCCGTCGATGGCGTGCACCGCGGGCGGACCGGGATAGGTCTTGCGCAGGCCGCGAAGCGCGAGCGCGGGCGCGCCCGTCGACGCGGCGGGCGACACCCTCGCCGCAGCAGCGGTGGTGGACATGACGGACCTCCTGACACGCCGTGCTTCGGGCCGAGCGGGGCCACGGACCGATCAGGGCCGTGTCGCCGGGTGGATCAGCTCGCCGCCGGTACCAGTCGCAGCAGCATCACGGCGTGGGTCGTGACCGCCAGGATCACGAGCAGATGGAACAGTTCGTGGTAGCCGAACCACGTCGGGGACGGATCGGGACGGCGCAGACCGACGATGGTCGCACCGGCGGTGTACAGCAGGCCACCACCCAACAACAGGGCGACCGTCCCCGGCCCCGAGGACCACCACAGCCACGGCAGCAGGGCGACCGGTACCCAGCCCAGCGTCAGGTACACCGCGCTGTTGAACCCCTTCGGCGGTGCGAACGGCAACCACTCGACGACGACGCCCAGCGCGACGCCGGCCACGGCCACCGTGAACAGCACCCGGGACGGCCAGCCCGACAGTCCGAGCAGCGCGAGCGCGACCCCGGTGCCCCCGATCGCCGCGTAGATCCCGCTGTGGTCGAGCCGGAACAGCCGCTCGTAGGTGGTCGCATCCCACCGCCGACGGTGCAGCAGGGCGCTGCAGGCGAACATCACGGCCATGCCGAACCCGAAGGCGGCCAGGGCAACGCGCGACCGGGCGTCGGGGGCGAGCACCATGGCGACGACCGCCAGCGGTGGCACGAGGACGGCGGCGACGAGGTGGGAGACCCCCCGCAGCCGTGGTCGGGGCAGGGTGAGTGCCCGCTCGGTGTTCACCGAGCGTTGCAGGATGGCGCGCTGTGCGGCGGTCGACTCGTCCACGGTCCCGACGATACCCAGCGGGATGGCCCCGATGTCGCCCCGACCTGCGCGGGTGGCGCACGGAGCCGGCCGGAAGCGTCGCCGACCTTCGGGTGGCGACCAGCACGGCCGATGTCTGCAGGTGTGACGACCAACCCGCCCCGGGCCGCACCACCTCGATGGAATGCATCGTTGCTGGTCGGCGTGGCGACCGCCGTGCTCGTGGTCGCCTACCTCGCGATGCCGGATCGCAGTGCGGCGCGGGCCATCATCCCGATGATCGGGATCATCGCCGTCGTGATCGCCACGGCGCAGCGGGCACGGATCAGCCCCGCCGGCCGACGTACGCCGTGGGTGCTGCTGTCGCTGTCCATCCCCTGCTTCGCGCTGAGCGATCGGATCGTCGTCGCCTGGCCCGCCTGGACCGGTCAGGTCCATCCCTGGCCCGGCCCCGCCCACCTTCTCTTCCAGGTCGGTCTGCTGCTGGTGGCCGTCAGCCTCACCGCGTTCGTCCGACAACGTCAGCGCACGGATGTCACGGCCGTGCTCGACGCCGCCGTCGTGGGGGCCAGCCTGTCGATCGTGGCCTGGGTGGCCCTCGTCAGTCCCCTGCTGCGATCCCCGCTCATCGACGGCCCCCTCGGGGTGGGGGTGGTGATCACCCACCCGCTGCTGCACGTGCTGCTCGTCGTGGCGATCTGGCGGTTCGCGCAGCTCGGTCTGACCGATGGCGTGTCCGCCATCGGGCTCGTCGCCGGACTCACCACCCTGGTGGCCACCTCGCTCGGAATGGGCTTCTTGGCCCTCAACGGGATCTACCGACCGGACGGTGCGCTCGCGGTCGGCTGGCTGCTCGTCGCCGGGGCGTTGACCCTGGCGGCTCTGCATCCGGATGCCGCCGCGCTGACCGACCCCGACACGCCGGTGGTCCGTCGCTCCCCGGCCCGCCGCATCGCCCCCCACGGCGTGGCCGCACTCGCACTTCCCGGCGTCCTGCTGGTGCGAGGTGCGGGAGACGACGACGCCGCGATCGCCACGGCGACAGCGGTCGTGCTGCTGCTGATCACGATCCGGGTCTTCCGGCTCCTGCGCCGGCTCGAGGCGGCCCGCGCGACGGAGCTGGCCGACGAACGGCACCGCACCCAACGACGCTTCGAATCGCTCGTACGGCACACGGCCGACATCGTGATCGTCGTCAGCGCGACCGGCACGATCGACTACGCGACCCCGACGGCCACGTCGCTGTTCGGCACCGATCCCACCGGCCGGTCGACCCGTGCGCTGCTGTCGTGTCTGCACCCCGACGAGCGGCGCGCGACCGCAACGGCCCTCGCGGACCGCATCGCGCACGGTGACAGCCGACCGATCCGGATGCGGGTCCGACTGGTCGACGCGAGCGGGCGCGAACTCGACGCCGATCTCGTGGCCATCGATCGCCGCGATGATCCGGACGTCGGCGGACTGGTCTTCACGGTCCACGACACCACCGAGCGGACACAGCTCGAATCCGAACTGCGCCATCTCGCCTTCCACGACCCGCTGACCGGACTACCCAACCGCACGCTGTTCCAGCAGCGGCTCGAGACCGCGCTCCACCGCGCCGAACGGACGGGGACCTCGATCGCGGTGCTGCTGTGCGACCTCGACGACTTCAAGGACATCAACGACACCCTCGGACATCCCGCCGGCGACGAACTGCTCATCCAACTCGGTGGCCGGTTGTCGGCCTCGCTGCGGGCCAACGACACCCTGGCGCGGATCGGTGGCGACGAGTTCGCGGTGCTGTGCGAGGGCCTCGACCAGACGCGCGACGCGGTGTCCACCGCGCAGCGGCTGCTCGCCGCGACCGACGACACCTTCCAGCTCGAGGACCGTCAGATCCGCATCGGGTTGTCCATCGGGATCGCGGTCGACCGGGGTGAACGCGATGCGCAGGACATGTTCCGGGACGCCGACATCGCCCTGTACGAGGCGAAGTCCGACGGCAAGCAGTGCTGGTCACTCCACCGGGCCGCGATGACCGCGGCCACCGTCGCCCGCCGGCAACTCACCGACGATCTCGCCCGCGCCGTCGAGGCCGGGGAGATCGAGGTCGCGTACCAGGCCGTGCATGCGCTCGACGACGACCGGGTCACGGGGGCCGAGGCGCTGGCCCGGTGGCACCACCCGGTGCGCGGGCCGATCGCGCCGGACCGCTTCATCGCGATGGCCGAGGGCACGGACCTGATCGGCGCGCTCGGCGAGATCGTGCTCGACAAGGCGGTCGCGGCCGCCGCCATGCTGCACCGGGCGTATCCCGACGACCCCCTGCGGATCGGGGTCAACGTGTCCTCGCACCAGCTGCGCTCCTTCGACACCGTCGACCTGGTGCTGGCGGCGCTGCACCGGCACGGCCTGCCCGCCGCCCACCTCATCCTCGAGCTGACCGAGACGGCGATGCTCGAGGACACCGATCGCGTGCTCGCGGTCATGCATGCCCTGCGTGAGCACGGGGTGCGCTTCGCGATCGACGACTTCGGGACCGGCTACAGCTCGCTGGCCTACCTCCGTCGCCTGCCGGTCGACATCGTCAAGATCGACCGCAGCTTCGTGGTCGGGATGGCCACCGATCCCGCGGCGAGCCAGCTCGTCGGTGCCATCATCCAGCTGTGCCGGACCCTGGAGCTCGACGTCGTCGCCGAGGGCGTCGAGGACACGGCTCAGCGCGACCTGCTCATCCGGGCCGGTGCCGGCTTCGCCCAGGGCTACCACTACCAGCGGCCGGCCGACCTCGAGTCGTTGCTGCGCCACGTCGAACGTGCCCGCCACGTGCCCCGACCGACGGTCGGCAGGCGGACCGGCTAGCTAGTCTGGGCCGATGAGCCGATCCATCGCCACCGCCGACCGCGTCGACCGCGACGAGCTGCTCGAGTTCGTCCGTCCACGTCACCACGTCGTACTCGTGACACGCCGTCGCGACGGTCGGCCACAACTCTCACCGGTCACCGGCGGCATCGACGACGGCCACCTCGTGATCGCGACCTATCCGCAGCGGGCCAAGGTCCACAACCTGCGGCGCGAGCCGCGGGCCAGCGCGATGGTCCTGTCCGACGACTGGGACGGTCCCTGGGTCCAGCTCGACGGGACCACCGAGGTCGTCGATCTGCCGGAGGCCGTCGAACCGCTGGTCGGCTACTTCCGGGCCATCGCCGGGGAGCATCCCGACTTCGACGAGTACCGGCAGGCGATGCGCGACCAGGGCAAGTGTCTGATCCGCTTCCACATCGAACGCTGGGGCCCGATCGCGACGGGGGGTTTCCCGCCGGAGCTCGTCGACGACTGACAGCCGACCGCGCCACCCGTCCGGCCCGACGTCGGGCCACGGATGGTCGGTCGACGAGGGAGGACGGGTTGCCCGACGACGCCGACACCGACGGCGGCGACGCGATGGAACGGCTCTACGGCCGACTGATCGACGATCAGGACGACGCCCGCGGCGAGCTGCCCGATCGTGTCGAGTCCGCCGTGCCCGGAAATGCCGGCAAGCAGGTCATCGCCCTGACGCTGCAGAAGGCCGGCGACCTGGTGGTCGACGCCAAGACGGTGCTCGCCTGGCTGCTCGCCGCGCTCGGCGCACCGGCGAGCTTCACCGGGCTGCTGGTCCCGATCCGTGAGTCGGGGTCGATGCTGCCCCAGGCGATCCTGGTCCCGCTGGTCCGCCGGCTGGGTGTGCGCAAATGGGTCTGGGTGGCCGGTGGCCTGCTGCAGGCCGTGGCCGTCCTGGCCATGGCCGCCGTCGCGGCGACGCTGGACGGCACGGCCGCCGGCATCGGGATCCTGGTCGCGCTCACCGCCTTCGCCTTCGCGCGGTCCTTGTCCTCGATCGCCTCCAAGGACGTGCTCGGCCGGGTCGTGCCCAAGGGGGCCCGCGGCCAGCTCAACGGCTACGCCACCATCGGCTCGGGTGTCGCCGCCATCACCATCGGGCTCGGGATGCGGGCGCTGGGCGGCGAGGACACCCCGCCGACCACGTTCGCCTGGCTGTTCGTCGGTGCCGCCGTGGCTTGGTTGCTCGCCGCGGCGGCCTTCGCCACGATCGTCGAGGAACCCGGTGAACGCGGTGAGGCCGATGGGCGCAATGCCGTCCGCCACGCCATCGGGCTCCTGCGCGACGACGCGCCGTTCCGTCGCTTCGTCCTGGCGCGCACCCTGCTGCTGGTGTCCGCGCTGAGCCCGCCGTTCATCGTCACCCTGGCGACGGACCACGGGGGTGCGGGCCTGGTCGGGCTCGGTGGATTCGTGATCTCGAGTGGTGTGGCCGCCCTGATCGGCGGTCGGTTCTGGGGGAAGATGGCCGATCGGTCCAGCCGCCGCACGATGATGGTCGCCGCCGGTGCCGCCGCAGGGACCGTGCTGCTCTTCCTCGCCCTGTTGCAGTTCGACGGCGTCCGGGAGATCGAGCTCGTCTACCCCGCGGCCTACCTGTTGCTCGCGCTGGCCCACACCGGCGCGCGGCTCGGGCGCAAGACCTACGTGGTCGACCTCGCGGAGGGGAACAAGCGCACCGACTACGTGGCCGTGTCCAACACGGCCATCGGCATCCTCCTGCTCGCCACCGGGGCGTTGACCTCGGTCCTGGCACTCGCCGGGGTCGAGGCCGCGCTGCTCGGCCTGGCCGTGCTCGGCCTGGCCGGTGTCGGCGTGAGCGGGTCACTGCCCGAGGTCAGCGCCGACGCGGACTGACCGGAGGGGAGCCGGCCCTGGGGGCGGGCTCCCCACCGGATGGGACGGACGTCAGCTCGCGGGCTCCGACGTGCGCTGGCTGACATCACGGATGCCGAGTCCGATCAGGATGAACAGCACGCCGAGCGCCAACGCCATCGCCGCGACACCGAAGGCCAGGACCGACGTGAACAGTGACGCCTGCAGGAACGACGCGCTCTGTGCCGTCGAACGACGCTCGTCGTCGCGCGGGAGCTCCGCGTAGGTCTGCCCGTCGGTGATCTCGAGCACGTTGCGATCGATCGTGCTGGCCTGGCAGTACGCGCTGAACGGGCCGTTCACCTGCGTGTCGGGCAGGCAGACCGCGTCGTCGGGCGTCGTGATGCGCTGGTCGGACAGGGTGGAACTCACCATGACCCAGGTTCCGACGCTGGCGAGGACCAGCAGCACGCCGAGGACCAGCGAGCCGAGTGAAGCGAGTTTGCGCATATCCATACATGCTCCGAACGTGGTGGTGGGTGCGACCTCGATAGCTCCACCCTCGCGGTCGGATGCGTGGGATTCAATCGGCACTCGGCCGTCATCGAGTCGTCGTTCCGCCCCCAGACCCAGGGCCGAAGGTCCCGGTCACCCGACGGGCGACGGTCGCCCACCGACCGTCGAACCGGGCGTCGGACCGGACAGCGATAGCCTGCGCCGCTCCCCCTCCCCCACGAACCTCGGCTCCCGATATGGCACTCCGCTCCGACCTGCGCAACGTGGCCATCGTGGCGCACGTCGACCACGGCAAGACCACCCTGGTCGACGCCATGCTGTGGCAGTCCGACGTGTTCCGCTCCAACCAGAACGTCGACGAACGCGTCATGGACTCCAACGACCTCGAGCGTGAGCGCGGGATCACCATCCTGGCGAAGAACACCTCCGTGCAGGTCCCGGACGGCGACAACGGCTCGGTCACCGTCAACGTGGTCGACACGCCGGGCCACGCCGACTTCGGTGGCGAGGTGGAACGCGCCCTGGCGATGGTCGACGGCGCGCTGCTGCTGGTGGACTCCTCGGAGGGCCCGCTGCCCCAGACCCGGTTCGTGCTGCGC
>LFIK01000946.1_pt1 | contig 22506 bp, 14 predicted proteins | sample 643401 | NCBI WGS metagenome assembly LFIK01 (sample SAMN03777447, study PRJNA286221) | soda lake metagenome | biome: soda lake; feature: Kulunda steppe; material: water; isolation source: sample T5-Br brine of Lake Tanatar-5 | place: Russia: Kulunda steppe | collected 2010-07
TCCACTCCCAGTGCCGCGAGCCGCTGGTCGAGCCGCCCATAGCCACGTTCCAGCAGCCGGCAACCTGACAGCTCCGTCGCACCTGTGGCGACCGCAGCAGCGATCACATACGCGAGACCTCCCCGCAGATCGGGAACCACCAGCCGGCCTGCGGCAGAGAGCGGGGTGGGCCCCCGGATCACTGCCGAGTGAGGAAACGATGCGTGCACGAACCGGCACTCACCGGTCCCCAAACACGAGTCGTACACCTGGGTGGCGGCCCCCATCAACCCCAGCGCACCGAGATAGCCGAGCCGTTTCTCATACACCGTCTCGTGCAGCACCGACAGCCCGGATGCCTGGGTGAGCACCACCGCGAACGGCTGCTGCCAGTCGGTTGAGAACCCCGGATACACGTCGGTCTCCACCACCGTGGCATCCAACGGGCGGGCCCGTGTGAACCTCACCACCTCGGTGTCCAACAGCTCAACCCCGCCGCCGACAGCGGTGAAGTAGGAGAGGAAATTGCCAAGCACGTCCGGACGGACCCCCTCGACTGTCAGGTCACCGTCTGAAGCGGCGGCCAGGCACGCCCACGAGCCAGCCTCAACCCGATCCCCCAGCACCGTCATGACGGTCCCAGACAGCTGCTCCACCCCTTCGATGGTGATGCGCCGGTCCGGGTGGGTGAAGATGACCGCACCCATCGACCGCAGCATCGTGATCAGCTCCCCGATCTCCGGTTCCACCGCCGCGTTGTGGACCGTGGTGCGCCCCTGGGCGAGGACCGACAGGTACAGCAACGTCTCGGTCGCACCCACCGACGGGTAGGGCAACCGGAACTCTGTGCCCTGCAGCCGCTGACGACGTGTCGCCACGTACCCGTCGGCGGTCTGTTCGACTTCCGCGCCGAACGCCGCGAGCGCATCGAGATGAAAATCTACCTTTCGGGCACCGATCTCACAGCCGCCAACCAGCGGGACACACACCCGATCGAAACGGTGTAGCAACGCCGACAGCAGCAGGATCGGGATACGGTTCGAACCTGACTGGGGGAGTGGCACCGACGCGTCCTGCAGCCGGGACGGATCGATGTGCACCACCCCCGAGCTGTCCGGCCCGCCGACCACAGCACCGACCCCCTCGAGCAGCTGCCGGGTGATGTCGATATCGCCGATGGCAGGCACGTTCGACAGCGTCGAGGGCCCGCCTGCCAACAGGGCGGCAACCATCAGCTTCGTCGCCGCGTTCTTCGCCCCCGCACACCGCACACCCCCGACCGCCGGGGCACCCCCGGTGATCCGATACCGCACGTCTGCCGCTGCCACCTGCTCTCCTTCTCCTCATAGAGGGTGCGGGCACCACAGCCCTGTCCACCCGCCAAGTGCAGGTACGTGCGGGTGGGGCATCCTCGATCAGAGAAGGAGACGTCGATGCTGACAACAACGCTGGCTGTCAACGGACGAACGATCGGCACACTGACTCTCTCCAACCGCGGGCCGGTCGGGGAGGAAGGCGAGGATCCAGGAGGACGCCGCCGCTACCTCGCCACCCTGTATCGGGAGGACGGAAGTGAGGCGGGCTCCACACAGCTCGTCCACGCCCGCAGAGATGGCGCCTGGCTGCTGGCCCGCAGCGCAATCGGCGCACTTCTCGACCAGGGCGCCATCGACGGGTGGCCGCCGGTTCGAACCAGCAGCGACCCGGAGCGCTGATGCCGCCGCTCACCGTCGGACGCCGCTACCTGGTCAACGACCCCGGCCCACCTGTCACACCACACGTGGGTCTCGGCACACTGGTCGCTGCCGGTCAGCCGGGAAGAAGTGACCTGTCACGCCAGCCGCTGGCGAACGGGCACCAGATACAGGTCGATCACGGCTGGTGGCGGGGGAGGACCATCCTCGTTGCGGACACCAGCATCCAGCCACTCCCAGGGCCGGGAAACCCGTTGCCGGCCGCGTTCGCGGACGCTCTCGCCGCCGCCGACCGGTTCGGACCCCCGTTCTGGGAGGTTGACGACCGGGTGCACTCCCTCCTCAGTCGTGTCAACCACGGCGAGCAGCGCTATCCCGAGCTGCTCGCCACGCTCTCGTTCAACCACCGCTACAACCTCCGCCACTGGGCCCTCACGTTCCGTTTCCACCTGGCCCAACCCAGGCAGGAAGCCCGCACCCAGCTGGTAGATGCCCTCCGTGCCGCGGCCGGGCACACCAACGCCCAGGTGCGACGCACAGCACAAGCGAAACAGCTCCAGGTAAAGGTTTCTCTGCCTACCACAACCCACCCTGAACAGCAGCGGCATGCGCGTGTTCTGCTGGACGCCCTCGAAGGCGTCCTGCTCCCCGCTCCCACCCCGGCCCTCACCGACATCCTGGACTCCCGGCTGGAGGAGTAGAAGCCACCCGCTTCGACCCTACAAACCCCGAACGGAACTTCGCCATGTTCGCAACAAGGTGCGGAGAACCGTGCGCTCCCGTGCCAACTGGTCGGAGCCGGGCACCGTCGCTGCCTGCGACACCTACCCGGACCAGGACGGCCAGCACCCGTGAACGAGGAACCCACCCAGCAGCTCCGCCGCCGGCTCGAACAAGCGGAACGGGCCGCAGACCACTGGCAGCACATCGCCGAACAGCGCCGCGGCGCCTATGAACAACTCCGTGGCCACCCGGTCATCGCCGTTGTGCTCCGGGCTGCAGAACTCCTGCTCCCACCTGCCCGCCGCTGCCGAAACAGGTTGCAACGTCCCCTTCGAGCCGCAGGCAGACGTCTCCGCTGGCTGGGGGCACTCCCACGCCGCGCCGGGGCGAAAGAACGGGCAACCCGGCTCCGCCAACAGCTTCGCCAGCTACCAGACCCACACCCAGACCCACGCCACGTCAGCCTCATCCTCGTCCTCTCAGCCGGCGACCCGCCACCCGAAACCCTTCTCGACAGCTTGAAGCAGCACACCGAACACCGGCATGTCGAACTCGTCATCGTCGACAACGGCGCGACCGGCACGACCCGCACCTGGATCGACGACCTGGACGGCGCAACCGTCTGCCATATGGAACGCCCCGGCGCATACCCCGCTGCAGCCACCGCCGGTGCAGCCGCCAGTGACGGCACCGTCCTTGTCGTCCTCACCAACCACCTGCAGCTCTGGAGTAGCCAGTGGCTCCGACGACTTCTCACCCACCTCGACGACACCACGGCAGCGTCCGGCGCAACGATCATCCACCCCGAACGCCCCTGGCGGGAACAGACCGCAGCAGCAGACCTCACCGTCGCACACCAGCACATCACCTTCATCCCCGACCCCAAAACCGGCACACCCACGCCACAGGTGGCGGCCACACGCACCCCAACCCTCGACGCCGCACGCCGGACCGTCGCCGCCGTCAGCGGCGCACTGTTCGCCTGCACCCGCGAAGCGTTGGAGCACGTTGGTGCGTTCGACCCGGACCTCACCTGGGACGGCGCCGCCCTCGACTGGTGCATGCGCGCACAACAGGCCGGATGGCAGATCGCCGCCGCCGGGGACGTCATCGCTACCGACCATCGCCCCACCAGCTCCTGGGAACCCACCAGGGAAGACCTCCAGGCCCTCCTGCGCCGACACGGCCCCTACCTGAGCCGACGCGTTGCCCTCGACCGGCTTCACCACACCGCCCTGTGGAGCTCCGCACCGTTCCAGGTCGCCATCGTTGCCGACACCGCCACCCAACGTGACGCCGCAGCAGACCTGTCCCGAACCCTCACCGGCGCCGGCTGGGACGTTGCAACCGTCCGCGCCCGGCAGGTGCGCCGCCGCCGCTGGGACCTGATCGTCAACCTGTCCGACCGGTGGACTCCGGACGACGGTGGCCGTCCTGGCACCACCGTCGCCGCGCTCGTCACCAACACCGCCACATGGAGCACCGAACGGCTCGACGGGCACGACCTCGTGCTCGCTGCCGCCGACCAGGACCTGCCACCAACCCACCACAAGACCCATCATCTCGGTGATCAGGCCGACGGTCAGCTCCAAGAACTGCTCGACGCCCGGATCCGGCGGGCCCGGCTGGTCCTCAAAATCGCAACACCGGACGGGACTGCCGGCCGCAGCTGGGGAGACTGGCATCTCGCAGTCGGCCTCGCCCGGGCGCTGCGCGCCAGCGGACACGACACCTGGATCGCGACACGTGGACAGTGGGACCACACCGACCATCTCGCTGCTGACATCTCCCTCCAGCTACGCGGAAAAGGGGTTGCGCACCGCAGCCGAGGCCAGCTGCACGTCTTGTGGCTGATCAGTCATCCGGACGAAGTCACCCGCGCCGAACTGGCCTCCGCCGACCTTGTCCTCACCGCCTCCCGCCCTTACAGCCGCTGGCTGGCCGAACACACCAACAGCCCGGTCGGCACCCTGCTGCAAGCGACCGACCCGCACCGGTTCCAGCCGCACGACCCCGTCGCCCGCTACCGGCACCCGGTCGTGTTCGTCGGCTCCTCCCGCGGTGTGCGCCGCCCCATCATCGACGCCGCCCTCGCCGCCGATCTTGACTTGGTCGTGTATGGCAAACACTGGGAGAAACAGCTGCCCACCCGGATGGTCGCCGGCCGCTGGGTCGCCAACGACGAACTCGCCGCGGTCTACAGCTCTTGCAAGGTGCTGCTGAACGACCATTGGGACGACATGCGTGAACACGGGTTCGTCTCCAACCGGGTGTTCGACGCGCTCGCCTGCGGCACGGCCGTGCTCTCCGACGACAACCCCGAACTTTCCACCCTGTTCGGTGATGTGGTGGCCTGCTACCAACATCCCGCCGAGCTGCCGACCCGCGTCACCGAACTTCTCGAGGACCCCGGACGGCGCCGCGACGTTGGCGAACGGGGGCGCCGCATCGTCCTCGCACACCACACGTTCAACCGCCGCTCCGCCCAGCTGCTGGGGGCCGTCCGCCCGCTCCTGCTGCGGCACACCGCCCACATCAGCGATGGAACCCGGCCGCGGCTCGCCATCGCCGACGCTGACGGGCAGCTAATCGAACGCCGGTGACAGCCGGGACGACACCTCCCGGCAGGAAGCCCCCTGTAGCAGCTCGAACGGCAGTAGCTCCGCACCCCGCCCCTCGGCCCGCAGACAAGCGTCGACGGGTCGTGCCACAGCGTCACACCGGCGGTGAGGGGAGACCCAGGTCGGCAGTTGGCAACCCGGTATCCGACGTGCTGGGTGACAGGCCGCACCTGCCGGAACCGTCCAACCTATGGCCCCCTCTATCCTGGTTCTCTCCACCGTTCACACGCCGTTGGACGCCCGTATTCACTTCCGACAGATCACCTCGCTACTCAACGCCGGTTGGCAGGTCACCCAGGCTGCACCCTGGACCGGCTATCGGATCTGCCCGCCGGACCGCGGCCCGAACTACCGCACCCTCGAGGTTCGCCGAGCCTCGGGTAGACGGCGAGCTGCCGCGCTGCGGGATGCCAGGCAGCTGCTCCGACGTCACCGGCACAAGCACGACGTCATCCTGCTCCACGACCCTGAACTGCTCGGGGCAGTCGCCGGACAGCTCGGACAGCTCCCACCTGTGATCTACGACGTGCACGAGGACACCGCAGCAGCGGTCCGCACCGACCGTGCCTGGATCCCCCCGGCCGCGAGGACCGCCACCTCCACCGTCATCGCACAGGTGGAACGGTGGGCGGAACGCCGACTGCACCTACTGCTCGCAGAAGACGGCTACCAGCAGCGCTTCGCCGCCCCACACACCGTTGTGCACAACTACCCGTGGGTGCCCCGGCACCCACCCTCCCCGGCAGCGCGGCCACCTACCGCCGCCTACCTGGGTCGGGTGGGGCGTTCCCGAGGCGCGCTGGAGATGATCGCCCTCAGCCGGCAGCTTGTGGCCGCCGGTATCCAGCTTGACCTGTATGGTCCGGCTGACCGTGGCGAGGTAGAAACCCGGCTCCGAGCCGCCTCCACCGCCGGGTCGCTTACCTGGCACGGGTTCACCTCCAACGACGCTGCACTCCACCGGGTGCGCACCGCCGTGGCCGGCCTGGCACTCTTCGCTGACCAGCCCAACCACCGTGTGTCGCTTCCCACCAAAGTGCTCGAATATCCCGCCCTCGGCGTGCCGGTCATCACCACCCCGATACCAGCTGCCGCCGAAACCGTTACAGCTCACCACCTGGGAACCGTCGTCCCCTTCGGCGACGTGGCGGCGGTAGCTGACGCGATCACTGCCCTGGTAGAACACGACACATCCGCAGCCCGACGTGCACGCTGGCAGGCGGTGTCTGCCCATTACAGCTGGCAGCAGGAGCAGCACCGGTTCCTGGCGGCCGTCACAGCCGTCGCCCGGTGACCCTCCGTGAGGCCACCTGTCCCGCCACGACTATCTGGAACCCCCGACAGCTTCGCGCCCACCCTGCTTCCCCCGCCCGCCGAGACGACCGGAGCGGGACTGTAGCGACGGGACATCAAAATGCACCGTGGTGCCACCGCCGCCGCTCTCTACCGTCGCGTGGGCAAACAGACGGTCCGCAAGATTACGGACCACCAGCCAGCCGACCCCGACACCCCGCCGCCGGCGGACCACGGCGCCAGGCACGAGACCCTCAACCGGTTCCGAAACCACCGCCAGCACCTCAGCAGGCAACCCCGGTCCCGGATCACTGACAGAGAAACGCACACCGTCGGCAATGGGGACGACCGACAGTTCGATGACCCCCACCTCTGTAGCGCGAGCAGCGTTGACCGCCACGTTCTCCACCATCCGGCGCACCAACGTCGGATCAGAGATCACCACCGCAGCCCCAGACACCTCATACGAAACCCGGTCGCCGGTGAACGGCTCGAGCATCGCTGCCACCTGCCTGAGCAGGTGCGCACCGTCGATACGCTCGAGGGTGAGTGCCGGACGCTGCGCGGTGTGATAGACCGTCACCATCCCCTCCACCAGCGTCTCAAGATGCGCGACCGTCTCTAGCGCCACCCGATCGCCACCGTCCGCGGCAAGCCGGCCTTCGGCCGCCATCCGCAGCACCGACAGCGGCGCGCGCATGTCGTGCAACGCTTCGGCCATCAGCTCACGAGCCGCCACCCCGGAGCGCCACACCCGAAGCATCGCCGACACTGCATCGCCCACACCAGCCCGTAGCACGTCGTCTGGGGGGACAGTTCCCGGCGGGCCGGCCACCCGCAACACCCACGGGCCGACGCCGGGGATGGTGGCAACTTCGTGGGCCTCCTCCCACCCGCCAGCTACGTCAGACCGTCTCGGCCCGGCGACATGCTCCCCGTTGCCGTCCTCCACCGCCAACGTCGAATACCCGTAGCCGGAGGCGAGCGGCACCAAAATGTTCCCGAGTCCGGCAGCCACCTCGTCCCATGTCTCGTCGCAACTGACGTCTGCGGGTTCCAATCGAACCTCTCTTCAGGTAAAGGTCGGCGACTGACGGTTCTATGGGCCCCGTTGAGTGAGACGCTACCAGCCGCCCATCCCAGCATCGTTCGCGCACGGGTCCACGCGGTGACCGAAACTGCTTGTGGCCCCGGGGACCGCTGCGACCACAAGCTGCTCGACGGCTGTCGCACCGGCGCACCATCCACGAGGACACCCGAGGAGGGCCTCGTGAAAGCGCTCGTGCTCGCCGGTGGAGCTGGCACCCGGCTCCGCCCAATCACCCACACCCGTGCCAAACAGCTCGTCCCCGTCGCAAACAAACCGATCCTTCACTACGGCATCGAACAGCTCGCCGCAGCAGGCATCACCGACATCGGTGTGATCGTCTCACCCGAAAGCGGCCCGGCACTCGAAGCAGCCGTCGGTGACGGGCGCCGCTTCGGCGTGCAACTCACCTACCTTCTCCAACACCAACCGCTCGGCCTCGCCCACACCGTCCTGGTTGCCGAACCGTTCCTCGCCGACGAACCGTTCGTGATGTTCCTCGGCGACAACCTGCTCCAGGCAGGCGTGACCGACCTCGTCGCCACGTTCACCGCGGCGGCCACCCCACCGGCTGCCCAACTGCTCCTCAAACCGGTGCACGACCCGTCCCGCTTCGGCGTCGCCGTCCTCGACAGCTACGGCCAGGTGCAGCAACTTGTGGAGAAACCCGACGACCCTCCCTCCAACCTGGCACTGGTCGGCGTCTATGTGTTCACCCCCGCCATCATCGGCGCCGCCAAACGGATCCGCGCGTCCGCCCGCGGCGAGCTCGAGATCACCGACGCGATCCAACAGCTGCTCGATGAGGGGATGCCGGTCGCCGCGAACATCGTCGAAGGCTGGTGGCTGGACACCGGAAAGAAAGACGAACTGCTTGAAGCGAACGCCACCGTCCTCGACACCCTCGACCGCCGCATCGACGGGCACGTAGACGCCGCAAGCGCCGCCGAAGGACGGGTCATCATCGAACCCGGTGCCGCCCTTCTCGACGGGACCGTCGTCAGGGGGCCTGCCATCATCGGCGCGCACACCACCCTTCGCAGCACCTACATCGGCCCGTATACCGCCGTAGGAGAACGCTGCTCCCTCACCGCCGCCCACCTTGAACACTCCGTCGTCCTCGACGACGCACACATCGACCATACCGGCCCGGTCGTCGACTCGTTGATCGGTCACCACGCCCACGTCCGACCAGCCACCGGAAAGCCAACCGGCCACCGGCTACTGCTCGCCGACCACAGCGAGGTCCACCTGTGAGCTTCCACCCCCAACGGCTCCTGATCACCGGAGCCGCCGGCTTCATCGGCACGAACTTCACCCGATGGGTCGCCCACACCCACCCAGACATCGAACTTGTCGCCGTCGACGCCCTCACCTACGCCGGCCGTCGCGACAACCTCACCGGCGTCCCCCACACCTTCCACCACCTCGACGTCACCGACCGGGCCCAGCTCCGACAGGTGATGGTCGGGTGTGATGCCGTCGTCCACTTCGCCGCCGAAAGCCACGTTGACCGTTCCATCGATGGCGCCGACGACTTCCTCACCAGCAACATCATCGGTGCCAACGCCGTGTTCGACGTCGCCCGCCACCTCCAGGTGGAACGGCTCCTCCATATCTCCACCGACGAGGTGTATGGCTCCATCGACGTCGGCTCCTGGCCCGAAGGCCACCCGCTTCAACCCAACAGCCCCTATGCCACCTCCAAAGCCGCAGCAGACCTGCTCGCCCGCGCCCACCACATCACCCACGACTACCCCATCCTGGTGACCCGCACCGCCAACAACTTCGGCCCCTACCAGCACGTCGAGAAGTTCCTGCCCCGCTCCATCACCCGGCTTCTGACCGGCAAGCCGGTCGCGGTCTACGGCAACGGCCAGAACGAACGGGACTGGACCTTCGTTACCGACAACGTCACCGCCCAGTGGAAGGTGCTCACCGAAGGGACCCCCGGGCAGGTGTACAACGTCGGGGCCGGAAACGAACAGGCGAACCTCACCATCGCCCGCACACTGCTCAACATCCTCGGCCTGGAGGCAGCAACCCACCTGCAGTTCGTCGAAGACCGCCCCGGCCACGACCAGCGCTACTCGGTCGACACCACCAAGATCCGGGCGCTCGGATGGGCCCCGGAAACCACCTTCGCCGACGCGCTCACCACCACCGTCGAGTGGTATCAGCGCAACCGGAGCTGGTGGGACACCACCACCCACACCACCGCCACCCGGCGTCGCGGGCTCCGCCGATGAAACTACTACTACTGGGCGCCACCGGGATGCTCGGCCGCGACGTAACAACTGTCGCGGCAGACCTTGGATGGACCGTGCACTGCCCCACCCGCCAGCAGCTCGACCTGACCCGACCCGGCCAACTACTACGCTTCCTGGAAACCCACCCGACCGACACGGTCATCAACGCCGCGGCAGCGACCGCAGTCGATGCGACCGAACACGCTCCGGCCACCGCGTTCGCGGTGAACGCCACCGGCGTCGCCCACCTCTCCGCCGCCTGTGCCGCACGGGACCTGCCACTGGTCCACATCTCCACCGACTACGTGTTCTCCGGTCCCGCACCCCACACACCAGATGGACGTCGGCGCGGCTGGCTGCCCGGCGACCCCACCACACCAGCGAACATGTATGGCGCGACGAAACTCGCGGGGGAGTGGGCTGCGACCGCTGCCGGAGGCCCCGTGCACATGGTCCGTGTCTCCTGGCTCGCCGGCGCGCACGGGACCTCGTTCGTGTCCACGATGCTGCACCTCGGCCAACAGATCCGCGACGGCGGCCGCCCCGGGCCGCTACAGGTCGTCGGAGACCAATGGGGACGTCTGACCACAACCCGACCACTTGCCGAACGGCTCTGTGCGCTCGCGACCCAGGACCGCTACCGCACCCACCACATCACCCACACCGGCCCTGCCGTCACGTGGTATGACCTCGCCGCCGCCACCTTCGCTGCTGCCGGCTGGGACATCCCCCTCCAGCGTTGCAGTAGCGACGAGTTCCCCCGCCCCGCACCCCGCCCGACCTGGTCGGTGCTGGACGACCCAGACCTGCCCATCGAACCGCTCGGACACTGGCAAGACGCCCTCGGCCCCCTCGTCCACCAGCTGGCTGGTGGCCCCACACACCCCAGCGAGGACGGTGCGCGCTGAGCTGAAGGGGGACATGTGGACGACCAGCTGACAACCACCCTGACCCGGCTGGCGCCAGGCAGCGTCATCCGTGACGCGATCGAACGGGTGATGCACGCCGGACGGGGAACACTTCTGCTGTTTGGCGACAACCCCGAGGCTGCCACCATCTCCTCCGGCGGGTTCCACATCGACGTGGACACCACCGCCCAACGTGTCGCCGAACTGGCGAAGATGGACGGCGCGATCGTCCTCAGCGCCGACCTGCGCCGCATCCGCTCCGCCAACGTCCACCTGATGCCCGACCCGCACGTGCAGACCTCCGAAACGGGGACACGGCACCGCACCGCAGAACGGGTCGCCCGCCAGCTGCAGACCGCCACCGTCGCCGTGTCCGCATCGACCCGGTCGATCACCGTATACGTCGCCGGCCAACGCCACGTCCTCGACGACGTCCACATCCTCCTCTCCCGCGCCAACCAGGCACTGGCGACCCTGGAACGCTACCGCAGCCGCCTCGACGAACACCTTGACAACCTCACCAGCCTGGAACTGGAAGATGCCGCGACGCTGCGGGATGTGGCGGTCTGCATTCAACGTGCAGAGATGGTCTCCCGGATCGGACGGGAAGTGCGCGCACATGTTGCCATGCTCGGCACCGAAGGGCGGCTCGTGCAGCTGCAACTCAACGAACTCGAGGTCGGCACCGACATCCGCACGCTCCTGCTCGCCGACTACCACACCGGCGCCGACCAGTCACAAACACGGGCGCTGGAACGGCTTGAACGGCTCGCCGACGACAAGCTGCTCGACCTCGACACCGTCGCCGGAGTCGTCGCCACCCCCGACGGCAGGCTCGACCGCACCGTTACCGCCACAGGTGCACGCATCCTCACCCACGTCCCCCGCCTCCCACCCCACATCGCCCGCACGCTCGCGTCAACGTTCGGATCCGTCAGCGCGCTCGCAGACGCCCCCGAACCCACCCTCGCAGCAGTGTCCGGCGTCGGCCCTGTCCGCGCCCGCCGGGTCGTCGAAACGTTCGAACGGCTCCGCGCCCGCCGGTGACCCCTGCCTCCCACAGGCCGGCTGGGACAGTCGGGCTCGACCGGAGAGCCCCGTGACCCCAACATCAGCAGCACCACACACCGCACTGCACCGCGCCGCCGCCATCGCCGCCATCGCCGCCGCCGCGCTGCTCGCCGCGTGGCCCTCCACCGCCAACGAACCCGGCCCCGCCACCATCGCCGCCGACGCCGACCTGCCCGACCAGCTCCACTGGACCCGCTCCGACAGCGGGCTGTGGGCCACCACCGACCCGGTAGACGCCAACAACACCGTGCTGCTAGGAGCAGACTGGGGAGGTGACGAGTCCACCATCGTCCAGGTCCGCACAGCAACCAACCGCCAGTGGAGCGAGTGGCACACCCTCCACCACATCCCCGACCACGCCCCCGACGACCCCGAAGACGAAACCGGCGGCCAGGTCACCACCGTCTCCGACCCGCTCTGGCTGGGTGACGTTGACCACCTTCAGGTGCGCACCACCGCCGACACCCCCGACCAGATCGTCCTCCACGGCGTGGCCGAACGGCCCGGAGACCCGGACGGTGACCCAGACCCCCAACCGCGAGACACCGCCAACGACGCCGCCCACGCGTTCACCTCCCGGCCCAACATCATCTCCCGCGCCCAATGGGGCGCTGACGAAACGATCCGACGAACCTCCGGACGGGCTGCCACACAGCTGCGTTTCGGTGTCGTGCACCACACTGCAACACGCAACGACTACTCCTGCTCCAGCTCCGCAGCCATCGTCCGCTCCATCTACCGCTACCACGTCAACACCAACGGCTGGGCCGACATCGGCTACAACTACCTCATCGACCGGTGCGGTCAGGTGTTCCACGGCCGCTACGGCGCAGAAGACACCGCCGTCATCGGCGCGCACGCCGGCGGGTTCAACACCGGCTCTGTCGGCGTCGGCGTCATCGGCGATTTCCGGCACACGGACACGCCGGACGCCGCTTACACCAGCCTTGTGAACCTGCTCGCCTGGCGGTTCGACCTCGAACAGCTCGACCCCCAGGCAACCACCTTCCACACCGTCACCGGCAACGGCACCTACTGGCCGTCGGGCACCACCGTCGAGATCCCCACCATCGTCGGCCACGGCGACACCCGCGCCACCTCCTGCCCCGGCACCCGGCTCGCCACCACAGTCCAGGCCCGGACCCTCGCCGCCGACGTCGCAGCTGCCGGCGCCCCCAAATATTTCCAGCCGCTGCCCTCCAGCGCCAGCTTCACCCTCGGTGACGGACAGCTGGCACTCGACACGCGCGCTAACGAACGTGTCACCTGGCAGCTCAACCTGTTCGACAGCAGCGACACCCGCACCGGCCCGGTCGCAACCGGCACAACCACCGGATCTGAACACCACATCAACGTCCGATGGGACGGACAACTCGACGACGGCAGCTACATCGAGCCTGGCAGCTACCGTGCCCGCCTGTCCGCGGTCAACAGCAGCAACCAGTGGGCCCGCCCTCTCGAAGCAGCGGTCACCATCGCCGCAGGCAACACCACCCCCGCCGCGTACCAGCTCGCCGCCGGCACCGACGGGGAGGGGGAGGTCACCACCGACCCGCAACGCAGCACCTTCACCGCCGGGGAGACGGTCACACTGACGGCAGAGCCGGCAGACGGCTGGCGGTTCGACGGATGGTCTTCAGGCTCCACCGCAAACCCCCTCACCCTCCATATGACACAGGACCGCAGCCTCGACGCCCAGTTCGTCCCCGTCCGCCACACCCTCACCACCCCCATCGACGGGGACGGGTCGGTGCACCGCAGCCCTTCCCGCACCACCTACGCCCACGACACCAACGTCACCCTCACCGCCGAAGCGGACCTCGGGTGGCGGTTCGACCAGTGGTCCACCGGCTCCAGCGACCCAACCATCACCACCACCCTCGACCAGGCCCGCACCATCACCGCCACCTTCACCCCGCGCGGCAATCACACCCTGCCAGCTGGCAGACACACCCCCGACCAGTGGCTGGTCGGTGACTGGAACGGTGACGGGGACAGCTCGCTCGGCTGGCGAGTAGGGACACGCATCACCCTCGTCGGCCACACCGGCACAGACAGCACCTTCACCTATGGCCGTCGTGGCGACACCTACCTTGTCGGCGACTGGAACGGCGACGGACGAGACACCATCGGGGTGGTCCGAGGAAACCGCTGGCTCCTTCGCAACACTCACGCCGACGGCAGTGCCGACATCCGGTTCGCCTACGGACGGGCGGACGACCAGCCGATCGTCGGCGACTGGAACGGCGACGGACGAGACACCGCCGGGGTGGTCCGCGGACGCAGCTGGTTCGTCACCAACAGCCACGAGGGTGGCGGTGCCGACATCCGGTTCACCTACGGACGGGCGGACGACCAGCCGATCGTCGGCGACTGGAACGGCGACGGGCGGGACACCGCCGGGGTGGTCCGCGGACGCAGCTGGTTCGTCACCAACAGCCACGAGGGGGGCGGTGCCGACCACCGTTTCTCCTACGGGTGGACGACCGACCAGGCCACACCCGCATCCCTCACCGGGTCGGACACCACCGTCGCTGCAGTGATCCGCCCCGACGGTCGCCAGGCCCAGCTGTATCTGCGCTACAGCCTCACCGGCGGCCGGGCGGAGAAGACCCTGCACGTCCGCTAACCCGCTGCTTGCTGCCGTCCACCAGCCGGCACCGTTCCTCCACACCCACGTTGGAGCCTACTGTGGCACAACCCCATCCCGGCGTCCGCCTGCTCAGCGAACCGAACACCACCAGCTACCGAGAGCTAGACGCCATCACTTCCATCATCGACTCGGCGTCGGACCGCACTGCCCGCTCAGACGAGCTCGCTGCCCACATCACCGACCGGCGCAGCCGCACCCACCTTGCACGGCAGCCCGTCAATCTCCTCCAGCCACTCGACCTGCTGCCCAGAAGTCGCATCCTCGAGGTCGGGTCAGGGACCGGCACCTTCGCCCGCGCCCTCGGAGAAGCCGGTCACACCGTTGTCGCGGTTGAGGACCAGCTTGACCACGCCAACGTGGCGGCAGCACGGTGTGAGGACCTCGACACCGTCGAGGTGGTCTGTGGCGACATCACCGAACTGGAAGCAGGTGGCTTCGACCTGGTGCTGTGTGTCGGCACGCTCGCACACACCACCACAGCCACCGGAGGAAACCTCACCCCTACCGACTTCCTCTCCGAACTTACCGGTAAACTCCGTCCGGGAGGCACCCTCGCGGTTGCCGTCGAGAATCGGTATGGCATCCAGTACCTCTCTGGTGCACCAGAAGAGCACCACAACATCCGCGGCCTCGGCCTCGAGGGCTACCCGAACCCGGCCACAAACGGGGATACCATCTACTCTCGACGGCAGCTTGCCGCCCTGTTTGCCGCTGCTGGGCTGCCCCATCTGCACTGGCTGTATCCGTTCCCCGACTACAGGCTTCCCCATGTCATCATCGATCAGTCCGCATACCGGCAGGCCAACGTCACCGACCTGGTCGACCAACTTGCCGGTTATCCCGTAGCCACCCAGCATCACGCCAGCGCCGCAGGAGATGTGCGCGCCCGACATCGCGGCCTCCTGGACGCCGGGGTCGGAGAAGAGGTCGCAAACAGTTTCCTCGTTCTCGCCAGCGATACCGCACTACACACCAACCCGGCACCCCCTGTCGCCTGGCTTGGCGGCGGCGAGCGTCTGCGGCACTGGCTTCGCCCGCGACGGATCGTGCCGTCCGGTAACCGTTGGCAGGTGGTGGCTGACGGCCAGGACGAAGACGAGGAGGTGTGTGACGGCTGGCTTTCCCAGCTTCGCCGTCATCGGCAGCCGCACATCGATGGTCGAGACCTCTACCAGCAGCTGGCCGAGGTGCTGCACCAGGGTGACAAGCCTGCCGCCGCTAGGGTGCTGCACCGTTGGGCTGAGACGATCTTCCGCCACGAGTGTGACCTCCCGGCAGGCACCCACCCGTTCAGCCCGCTGGACGGTGAACAGCGTCTGGAGTGTCACCTGCTCGACACCAACCTGGACAACTTCCTTGATGACGGTGACCAGATCCACTTCTTCGACGACGAGTGGCGCGTCGATGGTCCCATCAGCGCCCCTCTCGCTCTGCTGCGTGGGCTGCGGTATGCCGCAGCCGCCCTGGTCGCCACCGGTGCGCATCACCCGTTCGGATCTCAACTCACCGTTGGTGAGCTCACCGCCGCCCTGTGGCGTCTCGCGGGCCGTGGAAAGCTTGATCCGGCCCTTCTGTGGCGGCTTCGCCCGGCTGAGGTCGAACTGCAACACAAGGTTTCCGGTCAGGACATGTCCGTTCTCCGTCGCCGGCAGGAGCAGCTCGACCAGCGCATGAACGCTGAAGAACGACCACCGTGTGACGTTTCGCGGGTTCTTGCACGCAGCCTTGAGGACATGCGGAGGGAACGTGATGCCGCCCGACGGGACGCTGTGGCCGCATCCGAATGTGCAGCGGAGTCCGCCCGGCGGGAACAGCAGCTGCACACCGAGACGGAACAGCGACTTGAGCAGCTCACAGGTCAGCGCACCGCTGACCGTGCTGCCCTCGAGGAGCTGATCCACGCCACCCGGGCGGTTACCGGGTCGCGACGCTGGCAGTGGGGGAACCGTCTCGGCAACGTCGCCGACCGGTTCAGGCACGTCGAACGGCAGGTGCCGCCAGCGGCACGCGCAGACGCCGCCTTGCAGGGCGCGGCGGAAGCGCTGGCCCGCCGGCCCGCCCCCGCCACCCTCACAGTGCGGACCAGCAAGGCGCCGCCGCCCCACCGATAGTGTTCGGCAAGTGGGCGTGGACGCGCCGATGGAGCATCCGGCCCTGGCACCGCCCTCACGGGCGGTACGAAACCGGAAGCGACGAAGTCGGAAGGGAGAGCTCCTGACACCGGCGCTCGATCCCACGGGAACCGAGCACCCCCCACGGGGTCAAGGGGACCCGCTGTGACCGAGGTAATCGGCTACAGACCGTCAGAGAGGGTTGCCGGTGCCGCACCCGCCGGGACGGTCCGCGCGGACCAGGAGCCGCCGTGAACCACACAGCCCGCTTTGCCATCATCGCTGCCGGTGCCGCCGGTCTGCTGTTTGCCGCAACCACCACCGCACCCGCGCACGCCTGCCCCGAACCAGGGGGAGGCAGCCTGCCCACCTTCGAGGAAACGAACCCGGAGCTGTTCGCCTTCAACGGACGCGGCTGGGGTCACGGGGTGGGGATGAGCCAGTATGGCGCACGTGGCGCCGCCGTCCTCGGCTGCGACGTTGACACGATCTTGGAGACCTACTACCAGGGCACCCTCGTCGCCGACGACCAGGTTGACGGGCCGATCCACGTTGGCCTGGCACCCCACACCCCGACTGCCGACGCGCCAACGAGCTCCACCGTCCGCCAGCTCGACGGCCAGGTCACCTGGCGCCAGAACGGAACAACGGTCGCCACCCAACCGGCAGGGACCGACTGGGCGGTCCAGATCGACGGTCCGGACTGGGTGCTTACCGCTGGCGGCAGCGTGCAGGCGCGAATGCCAGCAACTCAGCCGCTCACCCTCCCGCTCGATGGGCAGACCACCGTCAAGCTGGCAGAGAAGGACCGACGCTACCAGCACGGACACCTGCGCTACGACCGGGTGGTCGACACCGACACCTTCTACCTCACCGCCGTGATTGACGACCTTGACACGTACCTGTATGGCCTGGGGGAGATGCCGTCCTCTTGGCCAGATGCTGCACTCCAAGCCCAAGCGATCGTTGGACGGTCCTTCGCCGCCATCAACCTCAACGAACGGCGCAACCGCCAGGCGGCCGGGCAGGACGGCTGGCGGGACAACTGCCGCTGTGACGTGTACGACTCCGTGTTCTCCCAAGCGTATGTCGGCTTCGAGAAGGAAGCGGAAGGCAACGGCGCCACCAGCAGCGAACGAGGACACTGGGGCCAGCAGTGGGCAGACGCCGTTGATGCGACCACCGGCCGCTTCCTCACCTACAACGGACAGATCGCCTCGGGCAACTACGCCGCCAGCCACGGAGGACACGGCGACTCGTCTGCGTTCGTGTGGAACTGGGATGTTGACTACCTGCAAGCGGTGGACGACTCCCGCTGGGCCGAAGCGGGCGGCTTCCCCCACGACGCATGGACTGAGACGTTCACCCCGGAAGAACTCGGAGAACGTGCCGACGTCGGGGTCGCAACGGACGTCGACCTGGGTCCCAACATCGGCGTGGGAGGCCGGGTCGGCCAGCTGAACCAGGACTCGGCGGTGACGATCACTGGCACAGAAGGAACCGCCGTGCTGTCAGGCGACCAGGCCCGCCGGCTCCTTGGGCTGCGCTCCACCCGTTTCACCGCCACCGCCCCAACCTACGACCCCCCTTCCGGACAGGTGCTGGTTGGTGACTGGAACGGGGATGGTACCGAGACGCTCGGCTGGTATGACGACGGAGAGGTGCGGTTGCGGCCCGAGATAGGCAACCGGTTCAACGACATCGTCTACACCTACGGGGTCCCCGGAGATGTCGCAGTCGCCGGCGACTTCAATGGGGATGGGCAAGCTACGGTCAGTGTGGTGCGCGGAGCCCAGTGGTTCATCAACAACCGGCACGAGGGCGGCAGCGCCAACGTCCGGTTCATCTACGGACGTGCTGGCGACCAGCCGATCGTCGGCGACTGGAACGGCGACGGGCGAGACACCGCCGGGGTGGTCCGAGGAAACCGCTGGCTCCTTCGCAACACCCATGACGGCGGCAGTTCCGACATCCGGTTCGCCTACGGACGTGCTGGCGACCAGCCGATCGTCGGCGACTGGAACGGCGACGGGCGAGACACCGCCGGGGTGGTCCGCGGGCGCCGCTGGTTCGTGGACAACAGCCACGATGGCGGTCGTGCCGACCGCAGCTTCACCTACGGGCGCGTGGGCGACCACCCGCTCGCTGGGAAGTTCGCCGGAACCGACGCGACGACGAACGCCATCGAACGAGACGGTCAACTTTTTGTACGCACCACGCTTGGGAGCGGGTCTGCGGACGAACGCTGGCCCTGGTAGGCAGCCGGTGGACAGCTGCCACCTACCGGAACAGTCAGCAGGGCCCCCGGTTGAAGGACCGTCGTGCCAGACCCAGCTGACCAACCACGATCTGAGCAGCACACCGTTGTCGCCCTGCCACCACAACCTAAGGGGGAGCAAGCGTCTCGCCGGTGGCTTGCCGCACTGCCACACCTGCACTCCGGCGAACCGTATTCGGTCTCTGTGTCGTCATCCTGTGATGCCCCGGTCCCACACCCTGGCAGGTGGGTCGCCCCGAACCCCGAACACGCCGTCCCGGTGGCAGCTGCGATAGTCGAACTGGCAGCCCAACATCCAGAACATGCAGCCACATTGGTCCAACTAGCAGCTACCCGCGCACGCCTCCTGACAGCCGGCTATTCCGACGCCGACCAGCTGGTCGCCAAGCTGCGAGGCACCCAGCAGCAACTCGACGAGCTGCAGGCCGAACGTGACCAGCTGGATGTGAACTACCACCAGCTGCGCTCCCATCCGGCGGTGCGGGCACTGCTGCTCGCTGCAGCCGTGTCCCGCCGTCCCCGACAGACCGGCAGACGGGTCATCCGGCGTGTGGCGAAGCTGCTGCATGCAGCACCCCGCCGTCTCCCCACCGCAGCCCGCCGGACGGTGCGCCGCCTCACCGGCGGACAATCCCGAACGCGGACGTCCACGTGCCCCTCCTGCCGGTCGGCTCTGCAGAGAAGCGGCGACAGTCCCTCCCTGCCGCAGGCCCGGACCGGAGGTGCAAACCTGCCGCATGCACGGCCGCTGTCGCCGACTGACCCGGTGACCGTCGTCATCCCCGTGTTCCGCGCGGCCGACCACGCCCACCGCTGTGTGCGGTCGGTGCAGAAACACACCGACGTGCCCTACCAGCTCGTACTGATCGACGATGGCTCCCAGGACCCGAAGGTGGACGTGCTGCTGGAAAAACTGCGTGACACCCCGCAGGTGACGGTGCTGGTCAACGACACGAACCTCGGGTTCACCGCCACCGTGAACCGGGGGATGCGGCTTGCTCACGGTGATGTGGTCCTGCTCAACTCCGACACAGAAGTAGGTCCACACTGGCTGCGCAACCTGTGGCTGGCGGCCTACAGCGCCCCAGACGTCGCCTCCGCCACCGCTTTGAGCGACAACGCCGGGGCGTTCTCCGCCCCACAGGCGGGCCAGCCAAACCCGCTCCCTGCCTATCTCGACGGGGAAGACGCCGCCCGACTGGTCGCCCAACAGTCCGAACGGCACTACCCGGACACACCGACAGCGAACGGCTTCTGCGTCTACCTGCGCCGCGACGCGATCGACAGCACTGGCCTGTTCGACCAAGATGCGTTCCCTCGCGGCTACGGTGAGGAGAACGATTGGTCGATGCGGGCTGCAGCCGCCGGCTGGCGGCATGTGGTTGACGACGCCACCTACGTGCACCACGCCCGGTCCGTGTCCTTCGGAGACGAGAAACAGACGCTGATCTTGGAAGGCCGCACGGTCATCGACCAGCGGTGGCCGGCATACACCGCCCAGGCACGTGCGTTCGGTGTGTCACCGGCGATGGCTACGGTCCGCACCCGTGTCGCTCATGCGCTGTCGCTGGCCGTGCCACGCCGCCGGGTGCTGTTCCTCCTGCACAACGGCGGGGGAGGGACGCCGCAGACCAACGCCGATCTGATGCGCCAACTTGCCGACCGGCACGACATCGAGCCGTACCTGACGGTGGGTGCCCCCGATCAGCTGGAGGTGTTCCGCCTCGAGGACGGCCAGCTGCGCCAACTGGAGACCGTGCGCCTCGACCCGCCGGTGCAGCCAGGTGACACCACACATCCGACCTACCGGGACACGTTCGAACGGCTGCTGGTGGACCATGCGATCGACATTGTCCATATCCGGCAGCTGGTGAAACAACCGCTGCATGACGTGGTGACACTCACCAAGCAGCTGCATCTGCCGCTGGTAGTGTCCTTACACGACTTCTACCTGGCGTGCCCCACGATCCAGCTGCTGGACGAGAACGGTCGGTTCTGCAACGCCGAATGCACCACCGGCGCCGGCCCCTGCCCACTGTCGATGCAGTGGCTCCAGGACGGCCCGGCAATCTTCACCTCCCAGTTGAAGCACGAGGGCGTGCACGAATGGCGGCAGATCACCGGCCCGGTGTTGGCAGCCGCCGACATGCTGATCACCACGTCACCGACCGCGCGGGAGTTGTACCAGCGGGTGTTCGCCGCGGAGACGGACGGCACCCCCTTCCACATCATCCCCCACGGCCGAGACCTGGCCGACGCCGGCCCGCTGTCGGAACCGCCAACCCCAGGGCGGCGGTTGCGGGTCCTGGTGCCCGGCAATCTGAACGTGGCGAAGGGTGCGGCGGTCCTCGAGCAGCTCCGCAAGATGGACACCGACGGCCGGCTGGAGTTCCACCTGCTCGGCAAGGTGCCGGCCCGCTGGCAGCACCTCGGCGTTGACCATGGCACCTACAGCCGTGGTGAGTTCGCTGCCCGGGTCGCAGACATCGCCCCGCAGGTGGCAGCGATCCTGTCCCCGTGGCCGGAAACCTACAGCCACACGCTGTCCGAGTGCTGGTCGGCCGGTGTGCCGGTGGTCGCCAGCGACCTGGGTGCGCTGGGGGAACGGCTCCGTGCGGCGGGAGGGGGCGGCTGGCTGGTCGACCCGGAAGATGTGGCTGGCATCTACGACCGGTTGGTGGCGATCGCGGACGACCCCGACGGCTGGCAGGAGATGCGAGCCGGGGCGACGACGAAGCATCTGCGGTCTGAGGCGGCGATGGCGGCAGACTACGCGCACGTGTACCTGCAGGCCGCCTCTTCGGACGGCTAGGTGCCCGCCGTTCGGCGCGCACGGTGACGGTAGTGTCCAAACGAAGGAGCGCCCGATGGAAACTGGCGACACTGCCGCCCGTGTGACCGGCTCGGCTGACCCGGACGGCGAGGCCCCCTGGTCGATGCAGCTGGTGGCCCGCGTAGAGAAGACCGACCCGCCGACGCGCACCGCCGCATGTGCGGCGGCGGCGATGGCAACCGTCCGACTGCTGGAGGATGACCGTGCCGCTGACGAGTGGCGGCCGGCGATCGAACGGTGGACCCAGGGCCGTATCCGTAAGCACGTGCGCCGTGCGCGTGGTGCGAAGTGGGAGAAGGTCCAGGCGCTGGATGGCGTGACCGTCGAACATGACGGTGCGCAGGTGCGGGCGTTCGTGCCATGCCCGACAGATCAGGTGCCGGTTGAGGTTGCGAAGCTGCAGCTGTCCGGTACGGAGCTTGACGACCCTGCGCCCTTCCGGCGGCTTGACCCGGTCGATTCGGTGCTGGTGGTCTCGCTGCCGCCCGAGCCGTATCTGCCGACGGGTAAGGCCGCGGCGGCGTGTGGTCATGCGGCGCAGGTCGCCTGGCTGCAGATGCCCGACAGGGTGCGTCGCCGGTGGGCAGCAGACGGGTTCCCGGTGCTGGTCGAACACCCGTCCGTCACCCGTTTCATGCACCTTTGCGCCGCGGCACCGGTCGTCATCCGGGATGCGGGGTTCACCGAAGTGGAGCCTGGCACCGTGACCGCGGTGGCCCGCTGGACATGACCCTGGCGCGCCCCACCGTGCCACACCACACCGAGAAAGAGGATCCGATGTCAGGCTACGACACGTCGTCCCCGGAATGGGACGAAGGGTTCGCAGCAGGGATGCTGGGACACCGCTTCGACGACACCCGCCGTTCCGACGCCTCCTACACCGAAGGGTGGATCACCGGCGACGCCGAGATCCAGAACGGCTTCCGCACCAACGCGAACGACAACCAGGGCCGCCTCTGGGACGTCGCCGTCGGCCCCTCCGGCGAGGTGCTCCTCGCCGAAACCA
>LFIK01000948.1_pt1 | contig 22501 bp, 23 predicted proteins | sample 643401 | NCBI WGS metagenome assembly LFIK01 (sample SAMN03777447, study PRJNA286221) | soda lake metagenome | biome: soda lake; feature: Kulunda steppe; material: water; isolation source: sample T5-Br brine of Lake Tanatar-5 | place: Russia: Kulunda steppe | collected 2010-07
CGTATGGCCTCGACACAAGCGCCCGGTCCCGATGACGGGACCGGGCCAGCGGGGCGCCTCAGTTGCGCGCCTTGTCCACCATCTTGCCGGCGCTGATCCACGGCATCATGCCGCGCAGCTTCTCGCCGACCTGTTCGATCTGATGTTCGTCGTTGATCCGGCGCGTTGCCTTGAACATCGGCTGGCCGACGGCGTTTTCCTGCATGAAGTCGCGCACGAAGCGGCCCGTCTGGATGTCGGTCAGTACCTCCTTCATGCGGCGCTTGGTCTCCTCGCGCGGCAGGATTCGCGGGCCCGAGACGTATTCACCGTACTCGGCAGTGTTCGAGATCGAGTAGTTCATGTTGGCGATGCCGCCTTCATAAATCAGATCGACGATCAGCTTCACCTCATGGAGACACTCGAAATACGCCATTTCGGGCTCGTAGCCGGCCTCGACCAGCGTTTCGAAGCCCATCCGGATCAGCTCGACCAGCCCGCCGCACAGCACCGCCTGCTCGCCGAAGAGGTCGGTCTCGCATTCCTGCCGGAAGTCGGTCTCGATGATCCCCGAGCGCCCGCCGCCGATGGCGCTGCAATAGGACAGCCCCAGCTCCAGCGCGCGGCCGGTGGCGTCGTTGTGCACCGCAACCAGGCACGGCACCCCGCCGCCCTTGACGTATTCGCCGCGCACGGTGTGGCCGGGCCCCTTGGGCGCCATCATGATCACGTCGATGCCCGGCTTGGGCTCGATCAGCCCGAAATGGACGTTCAGCCCGTGCGCAAAGGCGATGGCCGAGCCTTCGCGCAGGTTTTCATGGACATGGGCGCGGTAGGTGGCGGCCTGCAGTTCGTCGGGCATGGTGAACATGATCAGGTCGCACCAGGCGGCTGCCTCGGCGATGCCCATGACCTTCAGCCCTTCGGCCTCGGCCTTGGCGGCGCTGGGCGAGCCCTCGCGCAGCGCGATCACCACATTCTGCGCGCCCGAATCGCGCAGGTTCAGCGCGTGGGCATGGCCCTGGCTGCCATAGCCAAGGATCGCCACCTTCTTGTCCTTGATCAGGTTCACGTCGCAATCGCGATCATAGTAGACGCGCATGTCGGTCTCCGTGCGTTGGGTTTCGATTGCCGCGACCCTATGCGTTGCCCGCCCGAAAGAGGTTTCATCTTTCGCGCTGATGCGGCAAGATTGCGAAATATCATTCGCCTTGGTTCTGTTTATCGGAATGTCCATGCGCATCGACGATCTGGACCGCCGCCTGCTGCGGCAGCTGCAGGCCGATCCCACGCTCGCCACCGCCGCGCTCGCCGCGCGGGCCGAGGTCACGCCCGCCACCTGCTGGCGGCGGCTGGAGCGGCTGCGCGCGGGCGGGGTGCTGCGCGGTCGGCAGGCGGTGATCGACTGGCGCGCGCTGGGCTGGGCGGTGGAGGTGTCGCTGCGCGTGACCCTCGACAAGACCGACCCGCGCGCCTTCGACGCATTCATCGCCGCCGCCCGCGAGATCCCCGAGGTGCTGGAAATCCAGACGTTTCTCGGCCGCGTCGATGTGCGGCTGAACGTGATCGCCCGCGACATGGAGGATTACCGCCGCCTCTACCGCACGCAGATCCTGACGCTGCCGCATATCGCGGACCTCGAGGCGCTGATGCACGTCGCCGACGTCAAGCAGGGCGAGGCGCTGCCGCTGTGACCCTTGCCGCCGCCATCGCGTCAGCCCGGTTCGGGCACGATCCCGTCACCCGGCGGGGGCGCGCACCCTGCGTCCCCGCCAGCCACCCCGCGCACCCGCGGCGCGGGCTTGCCCGCGCCGCCCGGCCCAACGGGAGGGCACGCATCTTCGATGCGGGCGCGACGGGCGGGAGCCGCCCCCACCCCCGACCCCTCGCATGACCCCGCTCGATGACACCGACCGCGCCCTCCTGCGCGCGCTGGCACGCGATGCCACGCAGGGCGCGGGGGCGCTGGGCCGCGCGCTGGGGCTCAGCCAGCCCGCGACCTGGCGACGGCTGCGCCGGTTGCACGACGCGGGCGCCATCGCCGGGCAGCGGCTGGTGCTCGATCCGGCGGCGCTGGGCTTCGGCGTGACAGTGTTCCTGGGCGTCACGCTCGCCGCCAAGGGCCGCACCAGCCTCGCCGAATTCGAACGCGCCGTCGCCGCCATCCCCGAGGTGCAGACCGTCCAGCACGTGCTGGGGCTTTACGACTACCGGCTGCGCGTGGTGGCGCGCGACATCCCCGATTTCGAGCGCGTCCTGCGCCGGCGCATCATGACACTGCCGGGCGTGGGCGCGGTCGACGCCAACGTGCTGCTGAGCGAGGAGCGCCGCCCCGGCCCGCTCTGACCCCCCCGATCACGGATCTGTCACCCCGGTTGATGCCTCCTGTCGCCTCCGCCACGGTGCGCCTCACCAGGAACGCCAGACGGCAGCGCCCCGCACCCGGCCGGCGCCGCCCGGCCGCACGAGGGGACCGCCATGACCGAGCAGACACCATCCGCCCTGCACCTGCTGGCCCGCCAGCGCGCCTGGCTCGTCGGCATCCCGCTCGTGATCGCACTCATTGCAGGCGCATTCACGGCGCACCATCTGAGCCGCCTGCTGGCCTTCGACATCCGCGGCGTCGCGGTCGATGCCACCATCACCAGCGACCGCAGCATCCGCCGCGGTGGCAGCGACGGGACCACGCACCGCTTCGGCTACCGGTTCGAGACCGCCGACGGCGCGTTGATCCAGGGCATCACCAATGTCTCGCCCTGGTTCCGCGCACGGACCAGCCCGGGCGACATCGTCACCGCGCGCTACCTGCCCGAGGCTCCCGAACAGGTGATGATCGACCGCTCGAACCAGGTCGGCGGAGTCGCCCTGACGGGGATTCCAACGCTGATCAGCCTCGCCCTTTCGGTCTGGCTGCTGCGCCGGTACACGCGCCGCACGCTGGCGATGCTGCGCGCCGGCAGGCACGGGCCGCGGCGCACCGCCGAGGTGATCGGCCACAAGGGGGCCCGCGTGGTCAAGGGCGAGCAGCCTCTGGACTTTCGGGTGCGCTGGCTTGACGACACCGGCGCCGAGGGCGAGAGCTTCTATCATGAGGGCTGGGTTCTGAACCGCCACGCGCCCAAGGGCGCGCAGATCACGCTGCGCATCGATCCGCGCACCGGCGCCGCATTCTGGGAACGGGATCTCTTCGAGCGCTGAAAACCGCCCGCGCGCGGCCCGCGCCATTGACCGCGGCGCGCGCAGCGGGCATGTCCGGGCCATGCTGGTCTACAAGATCTTCCGCCGGTCCGAATGGGATGCGCTGGTCCGCGACGGCCAGAGCGCCGGCGCGCCGGTGGATCTGGCCGACGGATATATCCATCTGTCGACCGCGCAGCAGGTCATGGCCACCGCCGCGCGGCATTTCGCGGGCGAAAGCGATCTGGTGCTGGTGGCGCTCGACGCGGGCGCGCTGGGCCCGGCGCTGCGCTGGGAGCCTTCGCGCGGGGGGGCGCTGTTTCCGCATCTCTACCGCCCGCTGCGGCACGCCGACGTGGTCTGGGACAAATCGCTGCCGCTCGGTGCGGCGGGCCACATCTTTCCCGAGGGCGTCATATGAGCCGCGCCGAGGCGCTGGCGCTGGGCCTCTTGCGCCGGATCGACCCCGAACGCGCGCACGGGCTGGCGCTGAGCGCGCTGCGGCTGGGGCTCGCGCCGCTGCCCGAGGCGGTTGCCTCCGACCGGCTGCGCATCGACCTGGCGGGGCTGCAACTGCCCAACCCGCTGGGGCTGGCGGCGGGGTTCGACAAGAACGCCGTGGCGCTGCCGGCGCTGGCGCGCGCGGGCTTCGGGTTTCTGGAGGTCGGCGCCGCCACCCCGCGCCCGCAGCCAGGCAACCCGCGCCCGCGCCTGTTCCGCTTGGCCGAAGAACGCGCGGTCATCAACCGCTTCGGCTTCAACAATGACGGCGCCGACCTGATCGCACGGCGGCTGGCGAAGCGCCCGCGCGACGCGGTGATCGGGCTGAACCTGGGCGCCAACAAGGACAGCGCCGACCGCGCTGCCGATTTCGCCCGCGTGCTGCGCGTGGCGGGCGCGGCGGTCGACTTTGCGACCGTCAACGTCTCGTCGCCCAACACCGAACGGCTGCGCGCGTTGCAGGGCCGGCGCGCGCTCACCGCGCTGCTGGCCGGCGTGCTGGACGCGCGCGCGACCCTGCCGCGCCCGATCCCGGTGTTCCTGAAGATCGCCCCCGACCTCGACCGCGCCGCGCTCGAGGAGATCGCGGGCGTCGCGCTGGCCTCGGGGATCGACGGGATCATCGCCACCAACACCACGCTCGCGCGCGACGGGCTGCGCGATCCGCGCGCGTCCGAGGCCGGGGGGCTGTCGGGCGCGCCGCTGTTCGAACGCTCCACGCGGGTGCTGGCGGAACTGTCGGTGCTCACCGACGGCGCGCTGCCGCTGATCGGCGTCGGCGGGATCGACAGCGCCGAGACCGCCTATGCCAAGATCCGCGCCGGCGCCACGGCGCTGCAGCTTTACACTGCGCTGAGCTATCACGGGCTGGGGCTGGTGGCGCAGATCAACCGCGGGCTGGACGCGGCGCTGGCGCGCGACGGGTTCAGCCATCTTGCGCAGGCGGTCGGCACCGGCCGCGGCGACTGGCTCTGAACGGGCGGCGGGGCATGCTGCGATCACTCTACGACTGGACCCTGTCGCTCGCGCGCTCGCGCCATGCGATGTGGGCGCTCGCTGTGGTGGCGTTCATCGAAAGTTCGGTCTTTCCCATCCCGCCCGACGTGCTGATGATCGCCATGATCGTGGCCACCCCGTCGCGCGCCTTCTCGATCGCGGCGATGGCGACGGTGGCCTCGGTCGCCGGGGGGCTGGCGGGCTACTGGATAGGCTACGGCATGTTCGAGACGGTGGGCCGCCCGGTGCTCGAATTCTACGGCAAGGAGGCGTATTTCGACACCTTCGCCCAGCGCTACAACGACTGGGGCGCCTGGGCGGTGTTGATCGCCGGGGTCACGCCCTTCCCCTACAAGGTCATCACCATCCTGTCGGGGGCGACGGCGCTGTCGCTGCCGGTGTTCATCATCGCCTCGCTGATCGCGCGGGCGGCGCGGTTCTTCATCGTGGCCGCGCTGCTGTGGAAATTCGGCCCACCGATCCGTGATTTCATCGAGGCCCGGCTGGGGCTTATCTTCACGCTGTTCATGGCGCTGCTGCTGGGCGGCTTTCTGGCGACGAGGTATCTGTGATGGCATCCACGCTCTGGCGCGCGGCGCTGGCTCCGCGCGGGTTGATCGCGCTGGCGCTGGCGGGCTCGGCGGGGCTGCTGCTGGCCGCGCTTGCCTTCGAGCATCTGGGCGGGCTGGCGCCCTGTCCGCTGTGCATCTGGCAGCGCTGGCCGCATGTGGTGGCGCTTCTGGGCGCTGGCGCGCTGGCGCTGCCGGGCGCGCCCATCTGGGCGCTGATCGGCGCGGGCGGGGCGGCGACCTCGGGCGCGATCGGGGTCTATCACACCGGCGTCGAACGCGCCTGGTGGGACGGCCCCGCAGCCTGCGCCGCGGGGCAGGACATGTCGGGGCTGAGCGCCGAGGAGTTCCTGGACGCGCTTCTGGCCGCCGACGTGGTGCGCTGCGACGAGGTCCCGTGGGAGCTGCTGGGCCTGTCGATGGCGAGCTGGAACGCGGTGGCCTCCTTCGCACTGGCGGGACTGTGGCTGGCAGCGCTGCGGGGGCGCGCGCTCAGCTGAGCGCGGGCCAGTGGGGTGCCTCGGCCAGCGCAGGCAGCACCGCATCCAGCGTCGCCTCGGGCGCCAGCACCAGCATCCCCGGCGCATCGAACCCCAGCGCCACGCGCGGCGCCGCGGTTTCGTTCGAGGTGCCGATCACGCCCGCGGGCGCAAAGCGCAGCCCGTCGATCGGCCAGCGCAGCCCGCGCGACCTCCCTGTCGCCGGGGCCATCGGAAACAGCGACAGCCGCGTGCCCACCGGCAGCGCCAGCGTCAGCTGCGGCGGCGCCAGAAAGCACAGATCGCCGCCGCCCAGCATCACGCAGCGCCGCGCAGTGAAGCGCGCCAGCGTCGAGAAGCTGGCCAGCGTGTGATCGAGCCGCGCGCCGGTGAAGCCCAGCGCCAGCAGCAGCGGCGCGCGCACCGCCAGCAGACACTTGTCGAAATCGGTGCTGTCCTGATCGGGGACATGGTGCACCCGCGCCGCCGGAAGCGCCGCGCGCCCCGCTGCGCTCAGCGAATCGAGATCCCCCACCACCGCCGCCGGGCAGTGCCCCAGCGCCAGCGCCCGGTCGGCGCCGCCATCGGCCGCCACCAGCACCGGCGCGCGCGCAAGCGCCGCGCGCAACGCCGCCGCCGACACCTCGCCCCCGCCGAGCAGGGTCACGGCGTTGTTTGTATCGACAATCGCCTCCATCGCGGTAGCATTGGCAATTAAGGCGGAGAAACACAATGCGGGCCATAATCCGATCACCAAAACACCCAAGTCAAACCACGCAATGGCACAACTGCGCGGTAATGTGAGGCCACGCAGCTTACGAAAGCGAGTGCCCGATGGTTAATCCGAGCAAGATCCTTACCGTGTCCTATGGCACGTTCTCCTGCACCCTCGAGGGGTTCGAGCAGCCGTTCTCGACCATGCAGGCGATCGCCGAGTATTTTCGCGACCTCGCGGCCGAGGACCGCTATTTCGGGGCCGAGCCGCCGACGCCCGATGCCGAGATGCTGCACAAGATCGCCGAGCGCGAGATCAAGCGCCGCGTGGATGCCAGCGTGCAGGAAAACGGGATCATCCTGCGCCCGCATCAAGCCGCCGCGCTTGCCGCCGAAGCGGCACCGAGCCCGACACCGAGCCCGACACTGAGCCCGGCGCCGGTTGCGCCCACGGCCGTGTCAGCCGCCGCGCTGGAAACCGCGCGCGCGCCGCAGCAGCCCGTCGCGGCCCCTGCGGTGCAGCCGCAGGCCGCCCCGCACGATACCGGCCCCAGCGCGACCGACCGGCTGGAGCGCATCCGCGCCGCGGTCGCCAAGGCACCGTCCCGGCCCGGGCCGGAGCCCGTCGCGCGCCATCCAGTCCCCGATCCGGTGGCCGCCGCCGCGCAGGCGCCCGCCGCCTTCGTGCCCGCGCCCGCACCGCCCATGCCCGTCGCAGATGCGCCGCAAGCGCCCGAGGAGCCCGAGCCCGCGCCCGCGCCCGAGCCCGCCGGGGATGTGCCTGATCTCGACTCCGGTCGCGAGCTGGACGACCAGCTTGGCGCCGATCTGATGGACGATGCGGACGCGGCGGACGATGTCGAGAACCTGTTCGACACCGACCCCCGACCCGAGCCCCGACCCGAGCCCCGACCCGACCCGCAGCCGGTCGCGGCCTCCGAATCAGGGATGGCCGCCCCTGAGGCGCCCGAGACAGCCGCCCCCGACACCGCGGTGGCTGACCCTGAGCGCAAGGCCGCCTCGGCCGCGCTGCCCGAAGACCTGCCGTCGCTCGATGCCATCCGCGCGTCGGTGCGCGCCGCGCTCGGGACGACCGGGCTCGACCGCAGCGCCGAGGCGGAGCTTGTCGAGGAACTGGCCGATGTCGAACGCGAAGCGGTGGCGATGCGCGCCGCCGACCGACGGCCGCGCGCCGACCTGACCGCAGAGCATGATGACAGCGACGTTGCCCGGCTGATGGCAAAGACCGATTCGGCGCTGAAGGGCGCCGAGTCGCAGCGCCGCCGGGCGACCTTCGAGCATCTGCGCGCCGCCGTCACCACCACGCGCGCCGAAGAGGAAGTCGCCGGGCCGCGCCGCCCCGAGGTGGCCGAGGCCCGCGAAATCGCCCGGTTCCGGCAGGATCTCGAGGATGCGCCCCCTCCTGCCCCGGCGCACAAACCCGACGAGGCCGTCTCGACGCAGCCCCCGATCGCCGAGGAGCCCGCAGCGCAGGATGCGCCCGCAGCCGCAGCGCCGGAGCCCGAAGCACATGCGCCAGCGCCAGCGCCAGCACCCCAGGCAACGCCCGAGCGCCAGCCAGATCCCGAGCCCCAGCCAGACCCCCAAGCCGAGCCGGCAACGCCGCCGCTTGACGCGCAGCCTCAGCGCAGCACACCGGATAGCGCCGCCGACCTGCCCGACGAGCTCACCGACGAAGGCGACCTCGCCCCCGCGGCACCGCCCCGCGGCGGGATGTCGCGCGCCGGGGCCGTTGCTGCCGTGCCCACGCGCCCGCAGCGCTCGGGGAGTGGCTCGCGGCCGCGCCCGCAGGGCGGGCAGACCCCGCTGGTTCTGGTGTCCGAACAGCGCATCGACCATCCCGCCGACGCCACCCCGATCCGGCCTCGCCGGGTCAGTGCGGCCACCGCGCGGCCCGCTGCCCCCCCCCCCGCGCAGGCCGGGTTCCAGGAGTTCGCGGCCGGCGTCGGGGCAAGCGGGCTTGACGATCTGATCGAGGCTGCCGCGGCCTATCTGACGCATGTCGAAGACGCGCCCGCCTTCACCCGCCCGCAGCTGATGGCGCTTGTCGCCACCACGCCGGGCGGGGCCGATGTCAGCCGCGAGGACAGCAGCCGCACGCTGGGTGTGCTGCTGCGCGAAGGCCGCGTCGCCCGCGGCGAGCGTGGCAGCTACACGCTGGGCGCAGCCTCGCGCCTGGCCGAGCGGGCGCGCGCGATGGCCACCTGAACGCGCGGAGACGCGCGATGGCCACATGAACGCGCGGAGACGCGCGATGGCCACCTGAACGCGCGGAGACGCGCGATGGCCACATGAACACGGCTTGTCACTCGCCCTGCCCTCCGGCCCCTGCGCCGGGGGTTTTTTTGGTGCTGCGCCCATATCAGCCCGCTCAGCGCGACCACGGACCCCGCGGCCCGCGCGTGCGCCGACGGCCGGCGCGAGGGATGTTGCTGCGGCCAAAGCGGTAGCGGGCCTCGGGGTGCGGGGGCGCGCCCAGCGTGCGCCGCCAGAACGCCGGCCCGCCGCGCGCGATCCACGCCGGAAGCGTCAGCGCAAAGCCCGCCAGAAATCCGCCCGCATGCGCCCAATAGGCCACGCCGCCGGCGTCGGACGGGGCCGCGACCCCGCCGAGAAGCTGCAGCAGGAACCACAGCCCCAGCACGAACCACGCCGGAAACGGGATCACGCGGATGATGATGATCAGGAAGATGAAGATGTCGACCCGCGCGCGCGGAAACATCAGCATGTAGCCCCCCAGCACCCCCGCCACCGCGCCCGACGCGCCCACCATCGGGATCGGCGAGGTCGGCGCGAAGGCGAACTGCAGCCCCGCCGCCGCCACGCCGCACAGCAGGTAGAAGCCCAGAAACCGCCAGTGGCCAAGCACATCCTCCATGTTGTCGCCGAAGATATACAGGAACAGCATGTTCATCCCCAGATGCAGAAACCCCGCATGCAGGAACTGGCTGGTAATCAGGGTCGCGAACCCCTGCCCCTCGGCCAGCCGCGCGGGCACAACGCCCCATTGCTGGAAGAACAGATTCAGCGCCCGCGGATCGGCGAAGAGCCCCAGATAGCTGAGAAACACCACCGCATTCACGGCGATGAGCGCCCAGGTCACGAAAGGCAGGCTTTGCGAGGGATTGTGGTCGCGGATCGGAAACATGCGCCATCTGCGCCGCCCGGCCGTGCGCGGTCAACCACCCACACGGGCAGGTGAAGGCTGCGCGCCCGGGCGTGATGACGCAGCCGCGCGGGGGGGTATCCGGCTTTTTCCCTTGCCATGCGGGCGGCGCGGACGCATCACCGCCCCATGACCGACACGCACGCCACACCCCCCCCCCTGACCACCGACCCCGCACCGGTCGCCGATTTCCTGCGCGCCGAGCGTCCCGCCCCGGTCACGGTCGACGACCTTGACCCGACCGGCCCCGAACGGTTCTTCAACCGCGAGCTGTCGTGGCTCGAGTTCAACTGGCGCGTGCTGCAGGAGGCATCGAACCCGCAGGTGCCGCTGTTGGAGCGGGTGCGGTTCCTGTCGATCTCGGCCACCAATCTGGACGAATTCTACGTGGTGCGCGTGGCGGGCCTGCGCGAACTGGCGCGCGAAGGGAACACCTCGCCCTCGGCCGACGGGCGCACCCCGGCCGAGCAGCTGGCGCTGATCAACGACGACGCGCGCCGCCTGATGGACCGGCAGCAATCGGTCTGGCGCGCGCTGCGGACGGAACTGCACGACAACGGGATCACCATCCTGCGCCGCGACGAACTGACCGCCGAGGATCGCGCCGCGCTGCGCCCGCATTTTCTGGAAAGCGTGTTCCCGGTGCTGTCGCCGCTGGCGATCGACCCCGCGCATCCGTTCCCGTTCATCCCGAACACCGGGTTCTGCCTGGCGCTTCGGCTCGAGCGCGACGGGCGGCCGCTGAACGCGCTGCTGCCGGTGCCGCACCAGATCGACCGCTTCGTGCGCCTGCCGGGCGACGACGGGCGCGCGCGGTTCCTGCCGCTCGAGGAGCTGCTGCTGGTCGAGCTGGCGACCCTGTTCCCCGGCTACCAGTTGATCGATTCCTGCGCCTTTACCGTGCTGCGCGACAGCGATCTGGAGCTGGAGGAGGAGGCCGAGGATCTGGTGCGCGAGTTCGAGATCGCGCTCAAGCGCCGCCGCCGTGGCGAGGTGGTGCGCCTGAAGATCACCGCCGGCGCGCCCGCGCCGCTGCGCGATCTGGTGATGCGCGAACTGCGCGTGCTGCCCGAGGAGGTGGTCGAGGTCGACGGGCTGATGCGCATCTCGACCCTGCGCGAGCTTGTGCTCGACAGTCGGCGCGATCTGCAATGGCCCGGTTTCACCCCGCGCGTGCCCGAGCGCGTGCAGGATCACGAGGGCGACATGTTCGGCGCCATCGCGCAGAAGGACCTGCTGCTGCACCACCCGTATGAGACCTTCGACATGGTGGTGCGGTTTCTGGAACAGGCCGCGCGCGACCCCGACGTGCTGGCGATCAAGCAGACGCTCTACCGCACCAGCCGCGACAGCCCCATCGTCGCCGCCCTGTGCGAGGCCGCCGAGGCCGGCAAGTCCGTCACCGCCTTCGTCGAGCTCAAGGCCCGCTTCGACGAGGCCGCCAACATCCAGCAATCGCGGCGGCTGGAACGCGCCGGCGCGCACGTTGTCTACGGCTTCATCAACTACAAGACCCACGCCAAGATCAGCGCCGTGGTCCGGCGCGAGGCCGGGCGGCTGGTCACCTACACGCATTGGGGGACGGGCAACTACCACCCGATCACGGCGCGCATCTACACCGATCTGAGCCTGTTTACCTGCGACCCGGCGCTGGGGCGCGATGCGGCGCGGGTGTTCAACTACCTGTCGGGCTATGCCGAGCCCGAGGTTCTGGAAAACCTCGCCATCTCGCCGCTGACACTGAAATCGCGGCTGCTCGAGCTGATCGCCGCCGAGGCCGAGCACGCCCGCGCCGGCCGCCCGGCCGAGATCTGGGCCAAGATGAACTCGCTCATCGACCCCGACGTGATCGACGCGCTTTATGCCGCCAGCGCCGCGGGGGTGCAGATCGACCTGGTGATCCGCGGCATCAACGGGCTGCGCCCCGGCGTCGCGGGGCTGTCGGGGAATATCCGCGCCAAATCCATCGTCGGGCGGTTCCTCGAACACTCGCGGATCGTGTGCTTCGGCAACGGACACGGGCTGCCTTCGGACGAGGCGCGGGTGTTCATGAGCTCGGCCGACTGGATGGGCCGGAACCTGGTGCGCCGCGTGGAAACGCTGGTCGAGATCCACAATCCGACCGTCAAGACCCAGATCGTCAGCCAGATCATGGCCGCCAACCTGGCCGATGTGGCGCACAGCTGGCTGATCCACCCCACCGAACGCGCCATCCGACCCGGCATTGCGGGCAGCGCCGACGGCAGCGCGGGCGGCGGCGCTGCGTTCAGCTGCCACCGCTTCTTCATGGAGAACCCGTCGCTGTCCGGCCGCGGTTCGGCCGGGGCATCGGGCGTGCCGGTGCTCACCCATGACGCGGAGTGACGCGCGAGGGCGCCGCGTCTGCGCGTTTCGCAACCCGGTGCGCATGGCGCAGATGGCACCACCGCCCCCGCCTGTGCCATCCCGCGTTGCGGCACGCGCGGGGTGGGGGGCGGGTTGACGGCGCGCGCGTGCCGGGCGAAGCCTGCACGCACCCCCGGCAAACGCGGAGCCCGCCATGCCTGACCCCGCCCCCACCCCGCTGATCCGGCCCGCCGCCGCGGGCGACGAGGCCGACTGGCGCCGGCTCTGGGCGGCCTATCTGCGCTTCTACCGCGCCGAGGTTCCCGAAACCGTGACCGCCGCCACCTGGGCGCGGCTGCTGGAACCGGGCTCGGATATGGGGTGCCTCGTGGCCGAAACCGGCGGCGGAGTGGCCGGGATCTGCAACTACCTGTTTCACGCCAACACCTGGTCGGTGGCCCCGGTGTGCTACTTGCAGGACCTCTATGTCGACCCCGACGCCCGCGGCACCGGCGCGGCGCGCGCGTTGATCGAGGCGTGCGAGCGCGTGGCGATCGAGCGCGGCGCCTTCCGGCTGTATTGGCTGACGCAGGAGTTCAACGGCCCCGCGCGGTCGCTCTATGACACCATCACGCCGCGGTCGTCCTTCATCGTCTATCGCAAGGGGTTGCCCGCGCCATGAACGCCCCTGCCCCGGTCCGGCCCGCGATGGGCGTGCAGAACCAGCTGCTGCTGCTGGCCTCGGCGGCGAGCTTCGGCGCCTCGCCGCTGCTGCTGACGCTTGCGGTGCAGGAGATCCCGCCGGTGCAGCTTGCCGCGCTGCGCGCCGCGCTGGGGCTGCCGCTGATCGCGGCGGTGGCGCTGCTCTGGGGGCAATTGCGCTGGCCGGCGGCCGACCCCGCGCAGCCCCGCTTCGGCAAGCGCGCGCCCAGCGCGGTCCGGGCCGGGCTCGTGACGGCTTTCGGCGGCGGGGTGCTGGTGATCGCCGTCCCCTACGTCACCATGGCGGCGGGGATGCAGTATATCCCCAGCGGGCTGGGCGGCATCCTCTACTCCACCATGCCGCTGTTCACGCTGCTGCTGGCGGCGGCGTTCCTGCGCGACGAGCCCGCGACGCGGGCGCAGGCGGGGCGGATCGCGCTGGGGCTGGGCGGGGTGGTGCTGATCGCGGGGCCGCCGCTGGTGGTGGACGGGCTCGCGGGCGCGGGCTGGGGGACGCTGCTGGTGCTGGCCTCGCCGCTGTCCTATGCCGCCGGGAATGTCTGGCTGCGCCGGCGCGCGGCGATCGCGCCGCTGGCGCTCAGCACCGGGATGTTCGCGGGCGGCGCGCTGGTGCTGGTGCCCGCCGCGCTGCTGGTCGAGGGCGCGCCGCAGGTGACCATCGACGCCCCGCTTGCCGCCACGCTGGCCGCGCTGGTGGTGTTGGCGACGGTGCTGCCGGCGGTGCTGAATTACGTGCTGGTGCGCCGCGTGGGCGCGAACGCGGCGTCGCTCGCGATGTTCCTGCTGCCGGTCTTCGCGGTGCTTTACGGGATGGTGTTCATGGGCGAGCGGCTGCCGCTCTTGGCGCTGGCCGGGATGGCGCTGGTCATCGCGGCGTCGTTCCGGCGGCGCATCTGAGCGCGTCCCCTCAGCCCGCGGGCGGCGGTTTGACCACCAGCAGATCGGCGGGCGGCTTGCGCATCAGGTCGCGCGCGTAGTTGCCCAGCGCGGTGGCGTCGCGGCCCGAATGGGTGCCGATGGTCAGCAGATCGGGGCGCAGCTCGTCGATGCGGAAGCCCAGCACCTCGTGCACACCGCCGATGACGATCTCGGGGCGGTGCAGCGTCTGCGGGATGTCGGGCATGGCGCAGAAGGCATCGCGCAGAAGCTCGGCCTCGGTCATGCTGGGGGTGTCGGCGGCCTCGGTCGGCGAGAGCCTGTCGCGCAGCGGCATCCGCAGCGCGTGGATCGCGTGGATCGCGGCGTCGGGGGCGATCTGCGCCGCCACGCCCAACGCGCGCGCGCAGGACGGCGCGAACGATACCGCGCCCAGGACGCGGGCATAGTCTGCCTCGGGCGTGCGGTGGGCGATCAGCACGGGCGCGTCGACGCCCAGGACCACGCGCTCCATCGTCGTCAGCCGCAACAGATCCAGTGGGCGCTCGCGGTGCAGGCCCAGCACAACCAGCGCCGGGTCCTCGGCCCGCGCGAGCGCGATCAGCGCTTCATGCGGCGCGCCGTCCAGCACGCAGCACGAGATCGCCACATCCGGGTGCGCCGATGCCTCGGCCTGCAGCCGGTCGAGCGGCGTCAGGGTTGGCCGGCCGGGACGCAGCATGGTGCGCGCGATCCGACCCACCCCGCGAGGCCGGGACCGGGGCACGTGCACATAGATCACCGACGCACCCAGCCGCCGCGCCAGCCGCGCGCTGCGCCCCAGCACATTCGCCGACCGTCGCGTCAGATCGGTAGCGGCGAGGATCTTGGGCATGCGGCGCGTCCTGTGGCGGGAAATGAGTTCGTGAACGGGCATATAGCACGCGGCGCCCGGTCAGGCATCAAGGATCGTGACGGAGCGGCGCCGGCTCAGCGGTCGCGCGCGAGGCTGTGGCCGCGATACCACCGCCCCAGCAGCAGCGGGGTCAGATACATCGGGATCTGATAGCAGCCGATGAACAGCAGCACCGCGTCCACGGTCTCGGGCGGGAGCACCCCGAGAAACAGCGCCACGTTGCGGTTGCCGGCGGTGATGCCCATGGACGGGGCCTGCGCCGACCCGACCGCGCGGCGCGCGGCGCGGGTGACGACGATCTGCACCCCCAGATTCGCCACCATCACCACCGCGAGCGTGGTCCAGAAGCCGCCCCCCCCGCGCAGCGCCGGACCCACCGCCGACATCAGCGCGATGACAACGACCGCCAGCAACAGCGCCGCCAGCCCGTCCAGCGCCGCGAGCGACCGCGGCTCGGTGCGCACCAGCCCGCGCGCATGCAACGCCAGCGCCGCGCCCCCGGCAAGCGCGATCAGCCCCAGCAGGACCAGCACCGCGCGCACCACCTCGGCGGGGCTGCCGAAGGCGGGGATGAACCAGAACACCGGGAACGCGGTCAGCGGCAACAGCGCTGTGCCCAGCACCACCTGCCGCAGCGCGGGCGCGGGGGCGGCGCCCGCCATCAGCGCGATGTTCACGCTGCCGGTGATCGGCGCCGCGGCCAGCATCAGCACCAGGCCCAGCGCCAGCGGATGGCCCAGCCAGCCCAGCGCCGCAAACCCCGCCACCGCCGCGAGCGGCACGGCGAGTTGCAACCCCAGCACCCACAGCGTTGCCCCGCCGATGCCGGCCAGCCCCGCGCGCACCCCCGCCGGCCCCATGCGCAACACCGCCAGGAACAGCAGGACCACGATCGTCGGGGCGATCATCGGGCGCATCGCCTCGGCCAGCGAGGGCAGCGCCAGCCCCGCGATCAGCCCCGCCACCAGCAACAGCCGCCCATGGCGCGCGCACAGTCCCAGCACGGCGGTCATCTCGCGCGGACAGTCAAACGGGGTGGGGTCGCGGGCTGCACGGTCCGGGGCCTTCGGGCTGACATGCACGCGACTGTCGCACCGGTCCAAAGGCACCGCAAGCCGCGCGCGATGGATGGACTTTGCCCACGCCGGTGATACGCTGGCACCGACACATGCAAGGAAAGGTGCGCGACATGGGCCTGCCTCTGGTTCCGGTGGCAACGATCGCCGCGAAATATGGCGCGGTGGCGCTGGCGGGCTTTCTTCTCGCCCGCCAGGTTCAGCGCGGCCATCTGGACCAGCGCTCCGAGGACGCGCTCGACCGCGTCCCCGAAGGCGTGACCGTGCACCGCCCCCGCGACCGCGAGCAGGCCAACGCGACCGCGCGGATCAACCGGGTGATCCGGCTGGGCACCGACGGGCCGGGGGTCGAGGTCGATTTCTCGGCGCTGATGCGGCTGAGGCTGCGGCGCCGATGACCGCGACAACCGCAACGACCGGGCTGCGGCTGCACCACAGCGCCAATTCGCCGTATGTTCGCAAGGTGATGGTGGTGCTGCACGAGACCGGGCTGCGCGATCAGGTGACGCTGCTTCCGGCCTCGGGCTCGCCGCTCGATGACGGCACCGCGCCGGTGACGCTGAACCCGCTGGGCAAGGTGCCCACGCTCGAACGCCCCGAGGGCGGCGCGCTCTTCGACAGCCGCGTGATCTGCCGGTATCTGGACGCGCGCGCAGGCGGCAGCGGAACGCTCTATCCGCACGGGGCGCGGCTTTGGGATGCGCTGGCGCTCGAGGCGCTGGCCGACGGGATCACCGACGCGGCGCTGCTGATGGTCTACGAACACCGCCTGCGCCCCGAGGCGCTGCGCTTCGACGCCTGGGTCGAGGGGCAGTGGCGCAAGATCGCCCGCAGCCTCGACACGCTCGAACACCGGTGGCTGCCCTATCTGGCCGGGCCGCCCTGCATCGGCCAGATCGCGCTGGCCTGCGCGCTGGGGTATCTGGACCTGCGCCACGCGGCGCGCGACTGGCGGGCGGGCCGCCCGGGGCTTGCGGTCCGGGCCGACGCCATGCTGGCGCGCGACAGCCTGCGCCAGACCGCGCCGCCGGGATAAGCCCCGCGTGACACGGGAACGCGCGATGGCACGGCGCGCCGCAGCAAGCGGCTGCACTGCGACACCTTTTCCACCCGTGCCTGCTGGACGGACACGCCGGACCCCGCTATTTACCGGAGCATTCCGCTGCGACGCGTCGCGGCGCCGTTTTCGTATCCGCCGCTCGCCCGGCATGGAAAGGAGGATGCCCAGTGTCCCAGACAGACGATCATGACAGCGACACCTCGCGCAGGGATTTCCTGTATTACGCAACCGCCGGCGCGGGTGCCGTGACCGCCGGGGCCGCCGTCTGGCCGCTGGTGAACCAGATGAACCCCTCGGCCGACGTGCAGGCGCTGTCGACGCTGTTCATCGATATCGGCGGGCTGGAACCCGGCGGGCAACTGACCGTGAACTTCCTGGGCAAGCCGGTGTTCATCCGTCGCCGCACCCCCGAGGAGATCGAACAGGGCCGCGCCGTCGATGTGTCCGAGTTGAGCATCGACCGCGAGTCGCGCAACCCCAACAAGCCGGGCACCGACGCCAGCGACATCAATCGCACCATGGACGATGACGGCGAATGGCTGGTCATGACCGGCGTGTGCACGCATCTGGGCTGCGTGCCGCTGGGCAACAATGCCGGTGACTTCAACGGCTGGTTCTGCCCGTGCCACGGCTCGCACTACGACACCGCCGGGCGCATCCGCCGCGGCCCGGCTCCGGAAAACCTGCCGATTCCGGTGGCGGAATTCATCGACGACAACACCATTCAGCTCGGCTAAGGGAGGCGCTTGCCATGTCGGGAATCCCCCACGACCATTACGAGCCGACGAGCAAGGGCGAGAAGTGGCTTCACCGCCGCCTGCCCATTGTCGGGCTCATCTACGACACCATCATGATCCCCACGCCCAAGAACCTGAACTGGATGTGGATCTGGGGCATCGTGCTGATGTTCTGCCTGATCCTCCAGATCGTCACGGGGATCGTGCTGGCGATGCACTACACGCCGCATGTCGACAACGCCTTTGCCAGCGTCGAGCACATCATGCGCAACGTCAACGGCGGCGACATGCTGCGCTACACCCACCAGAACGGCGCGATGCTGTTCTTCTTCGCGGTGTATCTGCACATGGCGCGCAGCATGTATTACGGCAGCTACAAGGCCCCGCGTGAGATCACCTGGGTGATCGGCATGCTGATCTACCTGCTGATGATGGCCACCGCCTTCATGGGTTACGTGCTGCCCTGGGGGCAGATGTCGTTCTGGGGCGCCACGGTGATCACCGGGCTGTTCGGGGCCATCCCCGGCATCGGCGAGCCGCTGCAGACCTGGATCCTGGGCGGGCCGGCGGTGGACAATGCCGCGCTGAACCGCTTCTTCAGCCTGCACTACCTTCTGCCCTTCATCACGCTCGGGCTGGTGATCGTCCACATCTGGGCGTTCCACACCACCGGCAACAACAACCCCACCGGGGTCGAGGTGCGCCGCGGCTCAAAGGAAGAGGCCGAGAAGGACACCCTGCCCTTCTGGCCCTACTTCGTGATCAAGGACCTGTTCGCGCTGGCCGTGATCCTGGCACTGTTCTGGGCGGTCGTCGCCTTCGCGCCGAACTTCCTGGGCCACACCGACAACTATATCGAGGCCGACCCGCTGGTCACGCCGCCCGAGATCGTGCCGGAATGGTACTTCCTGCCGTTCTACGCGATCCTGCGCGCCTTCACCTCGGATGTGTGGATCGTGATCGCGGTCAACTGGCTGAGCTTCGGCATCATCGACGCGACCTTCTTCGGGGTGCTGGCGATGTTCGGTGCGATCTTCGTCTGGGCGCTGCTGCCGTGGCTTGACACCTCGCAGGTGCGCTCGGGTCGCTATCGACCGATGTTCAAGATCTGGTTCTGGATCTTCGTGGCGAACTTCGTGGTTCTGACCTGGGTGGGCGCGATGCCGGCCGAGGGCATCTACACCACCATCTCGCTGATCGGCACAACCTACTGGTTCGCCTACTTCCTGGTGATCCTGCCGCTGCTGGGCGTGCTGGAAAAGCCGACCACGCCGCCCGATTCGATCGAGCAGGACTTCAACGAGACGGTCAAGGCACAGTCGAAGACCGGTTCGACCGGCGGCCCGGCCCCTGAACAGGTTCCGGCGGAATGACGGCGAACGGAAAGGATATCCGCATGACACTGAGAAACCTTACCCTCGCCGCCGTTGCCGCAGCCGCCATCGCGCTGCCGGCCGGTATGGCCGAGGCGACCAAGGTCAAGGGAGAGGTCACCAATTTCGATTTCTCCTTCCAGGGGCCGTTCGGCACCTATGACCGCAACCAGCTGCAGCGCGGGCTGCAGGTCTATCACGAGGCCTGCTCGGCCTGTCACGGGCTGGAATACGTGGCGTTCCGGACGCTCAGCGACCGGGGCGGCCCCGAACTGCCCGAGGACCAGATGCGCGCCTTCGCGGACATGTACGAGGTCTGGGACCCCGAAGAACGCGACTGGCGCCCGGCCGAGGCCAATGACCACTTCCCCGAATCGCAGTTCGAGGGCGCACCCGACCTGAGCCTCATGACCAAGGCACGCGCCGGGTTCAGCGGCCCCTACGGACTGGGCATCAACCAGATGATGAAGGGAATCGGCGGGCCGGAATACGTCGCCTCGTTCCTGCTGGGCTACACCGGCGAGGACGACTTCCAGGCCGGCGCCCTGTTCTACGAGAACAAGGCCTATGGCGGCTGGGTGAGCATGGCACCGGTGCTGTTCGACGACATGATCGAATACGCCGACGGCACCCCCGCGACCGAAGAGCAGATGGCGCTCGACGTGGCTGCGTTCCTGACATGGACGGCCGAGCCGCACCAGAACCGGCGCAAGAGCGCGGGCTTCGTGGGGGTGATCTTCCTCGGCGTGCTGGGCTCGCTGCTGTATCTGAGCAACAAGCAGCTCTGGGCACCGGTCAAGCGCAAGGCCAAGAAGAGCTGAGCGCACCCGCCTTGAGACATCCAGAACCCCGGCCCGTGCGGCCGGGGTTTTTTCATGCGCCGACGGCTCAGCGCGCGGCGTGCAGCGCCAGCCGGATCAGCACGCGTTCGATCAGCGCCATGTCGGGCGCGGTCTGTGCGCTGCGCAGCGTCAGGTCGGCCTCGGTGATCCAGCGCAGCGCCTCCTCCAGCCGCGGGCGGCCCCAGCGGCGGGCCTGCGCGGCCATGCGCTTGCGATTCTTCCAGTGCACCGGCGGGCGGACGCGGGCGATGCCGCTGTCGGGGCCTTCGGGATCGCAGCTGGCCGCGTGCAGCGCGCGGAAGTGGCGCCCCACGCCGATGCACAGGCTGACCGCGCCGGCGCCCTGCCCCTGCAACCGCCGCATCACCGATTGCAGATCGTCCGCCTTGCCCTCGGCCACCGCGTGCAGCAGCGCGTCGAGCGCGGCCTCGGTGCTGGCAGGGGCGCAGGCGGCGACGTCCTCGGGGCTCACGGGCGCGCCCGCGTCCAGCGTGTAGAGCGCCAGCTTCTCCACCACCTGCGCGAACTCTCCGGGGTCGAGCTGCTGGGCGAGTGCGGCGATCTCGGACCGCGCCGCGGAGCTCAGCTCACCGATCCCGGCGGCGCGAAGGGTGGCGTCGATTTCCTCGCGGCTGGGCGGGTCGTCATAGATGCCGATGGCGAGCGCGTTGCGCGCGCTCTCGAACCGTTTGCGCAGCTTCGAGGTCGGCTTCAGGTTGCCCGCGGTCACCACAAGCATGGCGTCGCCCGCGCGCCATTCGGCCAGTGCAGGCTCCAGCGCGGACAGCTGCGCGTCGGTCGCGTCCTCGAGCAGCACCACGCGCTGGCCGGGGAAAAAGCCCGCGGCCTTGATCGCGTCCAGCGCCGCCGCCGGGTCACCGCGTAGCTGCGCCGCCGGCATCCGCACCAACCGCATCTCGGCCTCGCCCTCGGAGCCGATCAGGTTGCGCACCAGCTCCTGCCGGCGCAGCGCGATTCGCATAGCGTCAGGTCCGAACAGCAGCACGCCGGCATGGTCGGTGCCCGGTCGCGCGAAGAACCGCGCCGCGTCCTTGCCCGAGAGTTTCAAGCGCCGCCGGTCGGCATCGCTGCAACCAGCCGCGTGGCCAGCGCATCGGCGAGGATCCGCATCAGCCGCCGCTCGGCGTCTTCCTGCGCCATCCGGGTGGCAAGCTGGTTGGCCGTTGCGGAATAGGCGGTCACGTTCTGGAGGCTGCCCGATTGCACCTCGTCGCCGGTCGCGCTGTCGCTGAGGATATAGTCCAGCGTGCCGAAGATCTGGAACCGCGTGTCGCCCAGATCGCGGACCGCCGCACCGCCGCGCTCGCGCAGGCGCAGATCATAGCTCAGTTGAAAGCGCGCTGCCTGCGCGCGGCCGAGCCGATCCTCGAGCGCACCGACGAAAGCGAATTCCTGCGGGGTCTGCGGATCGTCGGCGCGGACCTGCCCGCGCAGCGCTGCGCCCGGCCCCCCGGGCGCGTGAACGGGACGCAGGCACGCGGCCAGCGGCAGCACCGCCAGCCCCGCGATCAACACCCTGCGCCTAGACCACAACATTGACGATCCGCCCCGGCACCACGATCAGCTTCTTCGGCGCGCCCCCGGCGAGCGCCTTGAGCACAGCATCATCGGCGAGCGCGCGTTTTTCAACCTCTTCGCGCGGCAGGTCCACGGCAACCTCGATCTGGCTGCGCCGCTTGCCGTTGATCTGGATCGGCAGCACAACCGTGTCCGCGACCAGCATCGCCGGGTCGGCCTGTGGCCACGCTGCCTGTGCCACCAGCCCCGCGCCGCCCAGCATGGCCCACAGATCCTCGGCCAGGTGCGGGACCATCGGCGCCATCAGCTGCGCGAGCGTGCGCATCGCGGTCTTCTGCGCCGCGCCCGACGCGTTGCTGCGCGAGAGCGTGTTGGTGAAGGCGTAAAGCTCGGCGATCGCCTTGTTGAACGCAAAGCCGTCGATGGCGCGGGTCACATCGGCGATGGCGCGGTGCATGGCGCGCATCAGGTCGCGGTCGGCCTCGGTCGTTGCGCCGTCGGGCATGTCGGCGATCCGGCGGCCCAGCGACCAGACGCGGCCCAGATGCTTGAACGCAGCCTCGGCCCCGGCGCTGGTCCATTCCACGTCGCGCTCGGGCGGGCTGTCGGACATCACGAACCACCGCGCGGTGTCGGCCCCGAAGGCGCTGATGATGTTCACCGGGTCGACCACGTTCTTCTTGGATTTGGACATCTTCTGCGAGCCGATCACCTCGACCGGTGCGCCGGTGGCGATCAGCCTGCCGTCCGCGACCTCCTCGGGCAGGTGATAGACCGGGCGCCCGCGCGCGTCGGTCGACTTGTAGATTTCATGCGTGACCATGCCCTGGGTGAACAGCGCGGCGAAGGGTTCCTTGCACTTTTCCGGCAAATGGCCCGTCTTGACCATCGCGCGGGCGAAGAAGCGCGAATAGAGCAGGTGGAGAATCGCATGCTCGATCCCGCCGATATACTGGTCGACATTCATCCAGTAGTCGGCCTCGGGCAGGTCGGTGGGGGTGGGCGCGCGCGGGGCGGTGAAGCGGGCGAAATACCACGACGAATCGACGAAGGTGTCCATCGTGTCGGTCTCGCGCAGCGCCGCGCCGCCGCAGCGCGGGCAGGTGCAGTTGCGCCAGGTCGGGTGCCGGTCCAGCGGGTTTCCAGGCGCGTCGAAGCTGACATCGTCGGGCAGGACGATCGGCAGGTTTTCCTTCTTCTCGGGGACCACACCGCAGCGCTCGCAATGCACGACCGGAATCGGGCAGCCCCAGTAGCGCTGGCGGCTCAGGCCCCAGTCGCGCAGGCGGTAATTGGTGACCGCATGGCCCACGCCTTGCGATTCGCAGAATGCGATGGCGGCGTCGATGGCCTCATTGCCGGTCTGCACCTCCTCGCCGGCGAAGCCGCGGATGTAGCGCACGGGTTCGGTCTTGGGCGGCACGAAGGCGGTGTCGGTGACGGGCGTGTCATC
>LFIK01000950.1_pt1 | contig 22481 bp, 21 predicted proteins | sample 643401 | NCBI WGS metagenome assembly LFIK01 (sample SAMN03777447, study PRJNA286221) | soda lake metagenome | biome: soda lake; feature: Kulunda steppe; material: water; isolation source: sample T5-Br brine of Lake Tanatar-5 | place: Russia: Kulunda steppe | collected 2010-07
CCACCTCAAAGCTGTGTGTCCACCTCAAAGCTGTGTGTCCACCTCAAAGCTGTGTGTCCACCTCAAAGCTGTGTGTCCACCTCAAAGCTGTGTGTCCACTTCAAAGCTGTGTGTCCACCTCAGGACACCTCAAAGCTGTGTGTCCACCTCAAGACTGTGTGTCCACCTCAAAGCTGTGTGTCCACCTCAGGACTGCTTGCCAGATGGAGGTGGAGGAGGAGGTAGAAGAGGCAGGGGAGGAGAGGCAAAGGAGGCGGGCAGTGTCAACATAGCGACGCCTCCTCAATCCTCCAGTCAATTAGCCATCAGCCGCATCCTGCTTCACACCTCGTCCTTCTTTTGCTGCCCTGTGCACCTTACCCATCTTTTTCCCCCTAACCCACACCCTGAAGCGTACAGACGTGGCATCACATGCCCATGCAGCTACCCCTCCACCACCTTTGTGCTCCAGCACCATGGCCCTCTACCCCATGCCCTTCAATCGCTGCCCCCTACCTACTGCATTCGTACGAATGCTGCCCTGTATTTGCCCAGCAAATGCTGCCCCAAACCGCTGCCCTGCATGTACTACCCTGCTCTTGCCCTACAAACACAGCAGCCCCCCCCTCTGAAGGCAGGCTGCGCCCAACACCGGTGTGCACGCTGCCAACCCCTTCCAAAGCCAACTTCTTGTACCCTGTGCCGCCGGCCGCCTGCACGCACGTCCTTGACGATCACATGCGCATGTGGCTGCGCCCTGTGCCCCACACAAATATCCCCTCCTTGCGCAAGCACATTCACAAATGGGCTGATACGCACACATGCACGTGCACGTCACCCATGCGCCCCGCCTTGATGCCTGCCCCAACTTGATGCCTGCCGCACCTCACCCATGCCGCACGTCACCCATGCCGCACCTCACCCATGCCGCACGTCACCCATGCGCCCCACCTTGATGCCTGCCGCACGTCACCCATGCACCCCACCTTGATGCCTGCCGCATGGCACCCATGCGCCCCACCTTGATGCCTGCCGCATGGCTCTGCAAGGTGGCCTGGCTGGTGCAGCTGACGTTGCACACGCTGCGAGCAGCAGGCACACATGCATGCCTTATGTACACTGGGGGCCTGCCCACACCATAGCGCCAGGCAGAGCGGGTGAGGGTGTACACTGGGGGCAGAGCGGGTGAGGGTGTACACTGGGGGCCTGCCCACACCATAGCGCCAGGCAGAGGGCGGCCTGCCCACACCATAGCGCCAGGCAGAGGGCGTGAGGGTGTACACTGGGGGCCTGCCCACACCATAGCGCCAGGCAGAGGGCGGGCTGCCGGGGGCAGAGAGGCATGCCAGGCAGCAGGAGGCCCTCCCTCGCCCCTGGCACAGCGGCGCAGTTGGGAAGAAGGTGCCAACAGCCTTTCCCAGCCTTTCGCAAGCGCCTGCCCCAGAAGCCTGCCCCAGAGGCCTGCCACAAGGGCTGCCACAAGGGCTGGCAGGCGCGTGCAAGGAGGCACCTCCAGGTCCCCCACCAAGGCTTGCTGGCGCATGCGAGGCGCTCACACGCCGTAAACACAGGTGCAGTGGACAGGGAAGACGCGCAAGCGTTTGCAAGCATTTATTGAGTGTGTGTATGTATGCGTGTGTGCAGGTGGGTTGACCAGACGAGGTGCGTGACGGCAAGAGGGGCAGGGCCTGCCTCAACAGTAGAGGCAGTTGATGTGGTTGGTGGGACACTCACAGCCACAGTGCAGGCAGCTCCCCAGAACTGTGCACCTGCAGGCACCAGGCAAGCAGCCCCAAAGCCGCATTTCAAGCAGTACCCGCCAAGCTGGCGACAGAGGACAAGCCCACTCGCGCGGCTTGCGCCTGTGCTGGCCCCCGCCCCTGCGCAATCCACACCTGCATTTCCATGGCGGGCGCACAGACAGAAATTCTAAGCCTGTGGGTTCAGAGGGCGCTTTGGCTGCTGCCGGCTGCTGCTGCTGCTGCTGCTGCTGCTGCTGCTGCTGCTGGTGCGGTGGCGGCGGCGTGGTCCCGTTGGCGTGCGTGCCGCCGGGCTTGGTGGCACACAGCTGGTATTTCTGGGTCTCCGTCAAGCACACGCTGTGCGCCTGCCAGAGCATGTGTGGGCGCGGGCAAAGGGATAGGTCCGTGAGCCCGGCAGCAGATCATGGTGGAGGGCGAAGGAGGTCTGATATGGGGTCCCCCCTGTGCCGACGCTGAACACGAGAGCGCTAACTGTGGGCCAAGCAGACATGCACCTCCTCGGGCCCAATACCACATAAGTAGCTGCACCACATACAATCAGGTTGCAAGTGCTGCACATGGGCACTTCTGTTCGTGCTCGTTCCGCGCACGCACTATGGGTGCTTGCGCAGTGCTTGCTGTGGCTGCCCACCCACCCCGCACACACTTCTGCAGCTGTGTATGATAAGCTTACACCAACCTGCGCTCCTTTGCGGTCAAAGCCTTGGCAGCAATCAACGCAGGTGAACCAGTGGCTGCCACAGTGGGCAAAGTGTGTAGCAAGCTGCACATGGCGGGCAAGTTAAAAAAAGAGGCCAGGCACATGAGAGCGTAGGTACATGCACAGAGGCATAGACATCCAGAGAGCATCTCGGATCGAGGCAGGCGTGGCGATGTTGTCGGGCACAGCATGTATGAGCCGGCGGAGGCTGAGTGGAACCGCACCTTGGGCTTCTTGATGGTGTCATTGCAGTAGTCACAGCTAAACCACACCATTGTAATCTGCTTAACTGCCTGAAAAAGCTCCTAGTAGTAGTAGAAGCCAGCGCACAAGGTTGGCAGTTAAGCCTCCCAGCTTGCAAGTATAGCAATTATCACGTACTCAATCCATTTTTTAATCCACAAATACGAAATGAGCAATGTGCAACAAATCTACGCCTGAGATCCTCCATTTGCTTTTTTGTTTCACTTTGTTAGGGATGCTGCGTGCATACGTAACGAAGCAACTCTGAAATGTGAAGCGATGGGGTTTTGAGAGGATTACATCATGACACATGACACCAAAGGGTCATGCGCAGTCAGGCGCTTGGAGGTGCTTGTTCAGCAGCTCACTTCCGCAAAGCTACAGGTTGAAAAACAAGCCATTGTGTGTGGTGGCACTGTCTATGATGTGCAGGTGCGGTTCCCTGTTTGATTTAACCATGTCTTGTCTGATCAAATCCAATTTGTGTTTGGCTTACTTCAAAGTCAAGGCATGTTATGTTCATTGCTCACTTGCTCTTTATGTCAAAGAAGGCAAGTGTACTCCTGTGATAATGGTCGCTCACACCATATCCTCTGCAACCTGCAGGCAAAGGCCGATGTCGAGGTCCTTGCAGGCAGCTCTGTTCCAGGGAAGGTGAGGATTTCTTAGCTCACTCACTCATTGAGTTTCGTGGTAGTGTTTGCTATTGCTCGCCAAATTTGGCAGACACATACAGCCTGGCGCTCAAACCCTAAAAACAGTCAAGCTGTTGACTGCCCGGCCCACTCATGCTTCCAGCTTCCACCTAGGCCAGTTGCCATGCCTGTTGCTTCCCAGGTTACGCACACACCTGGAGGAGTGGCGCGCAACATTGTGGACTGTTTGTCCCAACTCCTAGCGCCTGACCATCCCGCCCCCATTCTCTGCACCCTGCTAGGAGACGATGTCGCTGGCGTGGCCTTGAGGGCTTCACTACAGCAATTGAGGTGACTATCGGGGACCCTATCATGTGCATATGTTAGGGAAGAGCTTAGAATCCTTTAAGAAAATGTTTATACATGCAGTTTAAAGCAGCCAGTGTGAGCATATCCTTTGATGCAGCACGAATCCAGGGTTGACCTTTGTTCTGAAAAGTTCGCACAAGGTTTGTGACATTGCCTTCATGATATTACAGCTGATCTTTTTTTTCTGGTGCATAATTGATGCAAAATAATCTCATGGTAACAGCACAGCTCTCTCATTCTTTTGCCCTTGGTTGTGAAACAGAGCGTCAACTTATGCCCTTCAAAGTGCCTTATAGATATCAAAGACTTCCCAAGGATCTCAACTTTTGTGTGAGGATTGTACCTATCCTAAGCTGAAGTTGGCAAGAGCTCACTCTGTTCCTCTGCGCCCAAAAACACAATTCGCAATTATTGTGTATTCCTAGTCCTAACTAGATATTTTTGAAATTGGGTGGGGCCATGACTGGCAATGCGCCCAAAGTGATATCCATCCCTTTGATTTTGTTAGTGAAAAGTTTGGGCACCACCAAGCCAGCACAGCTTGCTTGTACGCCCAGATTTGTTTACCCCTATTGAGGAGCATAGTCAGCACCGGGAATGACAAAAAAGTTTGGTCTTGGCACGTTGCAGGCTGGATTTGTCCTGGGTCCAACTCGTCAGTGGGGCTACAACCCCCACAGTCGTTGCTATATTGGATAGGTAGGTGCTCTTTTGGCTGGCGTAGATGCCGTCAGCCCAGCAATCAGCATCATATTTGACTGCGTTGCTTCTTGTAAATATCAGATTTCTTGTAAATATCATATTTCTTGTAAATCTCAGATCAACATGTCGTATTGATGTCCTGTTGTGCATGCGCGCATACACACACATACACACACGCGCACATTTTTGTTACAACCAGATCCAATGTTTAATTACCTTGACCAGATTATGGCTTTGATAAGCTGCTGCTCTTGCTGCTGCTGTTGCTGCTGCTGCTGCTGCTGCTGCTGCTGCTTGCAAGTTGTTTGCGGTCTTACAATACACACACATGAGCGCGCTTCAGCCAGTGCTGCACAACACATGAAGATCGGATTCAAGAGCTGTCAGACTTAGACCAGCAGCAACAGCCTCATGTGGTCTTGAAGCTTCTGGTGCATGCACCCTGCGTGCATTGCATAGATCAGACTTAAGCAAGGAAAACAGACTGCCGAGTGAGGCTGTCTTTTAATTATGCTGCTGCAGGCGCGGTGATCTTGCCTCGTGTGTCGCAGATGTGCGAGCAGTTGAGCAACGTTTGACCCCAGGAGGAGGGCTGAGAGCCCTTGCCGCAACCGCATTTCCCAAGGTGTGACAGCGTGTGACAGCGTGTGCCCAAGGTGTGACAGCGTGCGCTATGGACTGGTGTGACAGCGTGTGACTGGTGCTATGGACTGGTGTGACAGCGTGTGACAGCGTGTACCCAAGGTGTGACAGCGTGCGCTATGGACTGGTGCCAGCCTTTGGGAGCTGTGCTTGTGCTTTGTGGAGAATGAATCACTTCAAAGTGGTGCATGGATTCATGGGGCTTTGAGGGTTTTGAATTAAAATACAGAAGGGTTTGACACGCTTGCCTCTCTGTTGGGCTCAAGGAAGACGAAGAATTATAAAAGTGTGCATCTGAGTTGGCTCACTTGTGCATAGGCCAAAGAAAGCGGAACACAAACGCAAAGCAGACCTTTTGCGCTTTGTTCCCAGGGCAAGAGCAAGATACAGACACAATACAGGGCATGCGCTTTGTTCCTGAGGGTGCTTGAGTATAGGTTTCATCTGTTTCCTCCTCTCCGCCTGATAGGAGGTCCCAAAGCTTTCCCACCTGTGTTTGAAGGAAGGAGAAGAGTTTGAAGGTGACTCTTGCAGGTCGTAAGCAAGGGAGTTTGGCTGTTTGCTACCAAGCAATCATCGATAGGCAGGCATCCTAACTGAGGTTCACATTCACGTATTTGCCCCACCCAGGCGTCCCTACTGATTTGCGAGGCCAACCTCTCCGCATCCAGCCTGGAGTTCCTTTGCCGAACCGCGAGCCACCAAGGCATACCCATCATCTTCGAGCCTGTGTCTGTGCCGAAGAGCAAAAGGTGCTGCCAGGGTGGCACAGCACCAGCCTTGCAGTAGGCGCTGATTGTCTGCTCATCACAGCGTGCACAGCCACAGAGGGGGACAGTCCCTGGGGCGGCTGCCCAAGAGCTCCTAGTACAGTGCAGTGGAGTTTTTGGTCATTCCGGGTGCCTGTCAATGAGTATGGTAACTCAAGGCGTTCCAGAGCATGGTCACTGAGTGTTTATGAGCAAACTGTCTCTGAGTGTTCATGAGCATACAGTTACTGAGTGTTCATGATCATACAGTCACAAAGCGGGGAGACAGCCCACAGTTTGGCACGCTGTGTGATCTGCACTGTGATCTGCTAAAGGTCCTGGGGTTTATGGGTCAGGAGCGTTTAGTCGAGAGAAGTTGTGCGTTTGGCGAAACGCGTTCACGCGGAGAAATGCGAGCGGCCTCTTTGGGATGTCCTTGGCCCCCCTCAAGGCCACATCCACCAAATACTTGACGCTCTTTCAGTCAACCCATCTTCATGCATTACGCGTATGCTTCCCTCGGAGAGAGTCAGGCTCGAGCCTTTGCAAATTGCGGCCTGTCTAATCATGCCAAGCATTATGGGCTGCCTCCCTTTCTGGAAACTGCTTTCAGGGCGGTGGATTGCTTGCCGTACCTCTCGTACATCACCCCGAACGCACGGGAGCTGGCGGCGATTGCGGAGGAGGTGTGCAGGCAAAGCCATGAACAATTTACACTAGGACCTCTGCTTAGTGCAGAGCAGCGTGACAGGAGCCAAGGCCACGAGCATGCGGCCAGCCCCCATGCACGCAGCGCACCCAGCAGCGGCAGCCATGGCCTTGGGAGCAGCGCTGGTGCAGGCTGCGGTGCAGCAGGCGCCCCCTGTGAGCAGTACCTGCAGGAGCTGGCATGCTGCGCAGCAGTGCTGCTGCAAAAAGGTGCGGCGTGGCGCGACCGCAGTGGGAGCTGGCCCGTCGCTATATGTTTAGGGGCTATGTATGTACTGCTTGTGCCCTGGGTGAGGGAGGCTGTGCCGCCACTACTGTAGGCCCTGTCTTTGCTGCTTGTGCCCTGGGCGAGGCGCTGGCACTGTGGGAGGTATAGCCATGTAAGCCTTATCTTACCTGCTGCCAGTCCAGGCCCTGTTTCCACAATGGGCCCTGTTGCCACTGTGGGCCGCCACGGTGGGACGAGGCCCTGCAGTCAATTGTGGTCATACACTGTGCCCCCACCAGCAACCATCAACTTATGTCATGTCTAGGGTTTGGCGTGAAACGTTGTATCACGTTATTTAGCCATGCGTTGTAATGAATTGTTAAATATTCTCGTTTCGCATCACAGTGCACCTTTGAGAGAAATGAGTTTCACCACCAGATATGACAGATGGATGGGGTAGGCTAAATGCTGTCTCCCTCAATGCTATGGTACTGAAAAAGCGCTGGAAGTGTGCTGCTTCAAGCTTAAGCTCCCGCGGCCTGCTATGTACGTCTGCCGCTGCCAGTGCTGCTGCTGTGCAATTGTGGCGTTGTACTGCTTGGGAGAAGGTTAAGGGGCCGACATATGCCTTGCACCTCTTGCACTTCAGCACATAGAGTCCCCCACACTCTAGCTTTATCACTGTTTTGAACACTGCCTCCCAATGCTCAGGCTTGCCAAATGTGAGCTTCCTGCCCAGCTCTCCAGGCTTCATGTGCCCTTGTAAATGTATGTGCAAGTCCCATATGGGGCTCTGTGCTGTACTTGACCAATTACATCCAATCTTGATCCCCTTTTGCTTTGTTTGCCATTTCTGTGCGTGCTGATGGAGATATTTGGGGACGCTGGGGTGGCCTGCAGGCAGATTTGGCCCTATTTGGGCACTAAAAGATTCCAATAAATCTATGACGTTTTGTATCGTCGTGTGACGTTACACAACATAACATCACATACAAATGTTGTATGTGATGTTGTGTCTTTTACCCCCTAGTTACCCCCTAGTTTACCCCCTAGTTATGCTCCTTGCGTGCTCTAGCCTCAACCATGGTTCCACATCTCCCTGCCATCCTTTTGGGACCTTCGCCTGCTCGCATCATCTCTCATCATCGCTCATGCCCCATGTGAGCGATTCCTTCCTCGTGGTCCCCATGAAAGCATCACGCTGAGGCTTGTGGCCAATTCAAGCTCTGTTCGCAAGGTCAAGCTCATGAGCACAATGTGCTGTGACAGCACTGTTGTTGCAGGATGAGCCTGGGGTAAAGTTCTGGTTGCCCAGCTCTGCCCTCGCTGCCTCCTGCCCCTGCCGCTTGCTGATCACTGCACCTGCTCTGTGCACCTCAAAGTGCTGCCCCCTGCTCGTGCCACCTGCGCCCTTGCGCATCTCTGGGTGGCGCCTTTGGAGCAAGCCTCCCAATTGCTCCCTCCCATACAATCATCCACACACCGGCTTGCAGGACGCTGCCTTGCCTCAGGACGCTTCCTTGCGTTTTGCCGCATATGAGCACCAGCCAACTAACCCTAACCCTAACCTAACCCTAAACCCTAAACCCTAAACCCTAACCCTAACCCTAACCCTAAACCCTAAGCAATGCCCTGTGCTGTGTTCTGTAGGCACGCAGCATGTGGTGGAACCCTAACCCTAAACCCTAAGCAATGCCCTGTGCTGTGTTCTGTAGGCACGCAGCATGTGGTGGTGACGCTGGGCCCCCGCGGAGCGGCAGTTATGTCCTGTGGGGCAGGGGTTGAGGAAAGACTAGGGGTGGAGGACAGACCAGGGGATGCACGAGTGCAGAGCCTCAATGAGTCCAAACATGCACAGCATGACCGCCGCGCTGGGGAGGGGGAGGGGTTAGGTAGGGCCAGGGGCAGGGGTGGGGGAGGGGGCCAGGAGTTTGAGGTGCGGTGTGTACACCTCCCAGCGCTGCCACCCTCATCGCCTGTGGTCAGCACATCAGGAGCAGGTGAGTAGGTATGAGCAGAGCCTTGAGCGCCACCTAAGCTGGGTGCAAGCTCTGCACGTCAGGCGCTGGGGTGCACTGCGCTCACCTCCCTTGCATCTTTTAGTGTCTTGGTCCCTCGGCGCTCTTGGTGCCTGTAGTGCTGGCCAAAGCGCCTTAAGGCCCCTCTCTAGGGGTCCCAGGGGGCAGGCAAGCTGGAAGTGAGCTCGGGAGCAAGTTTTTTTATGAAGGTTCCTTGGGCTTGTGGAGTGTGGGGACCGTTCCGTGGACTGCACCGCCGTTGTGCAGCTCATGATGGTCTTGAATCCATCTTGAGCCTACGAGTCCAACGGGCTGCAACAACTGGTTCATGGCTCAAGACTTCTCTGTAGAGCGTGCTGCTGTTTAGAGTGCAAGGTTTGGCTTGCTTGCTTTGCCCAAGGACAGCGAGGATGGCAGCTGCCCTGCACCTCACATCCACGCGCGCATGTGTGCGGCGCAGGGGATACCCTCGTGGGAGGGCTCGCTGCAGCGCTGCTCGGACGGGGCCTGCAGGACAGTGGCGTAGAGAATGTAGATGCAAGCGTGCGCCTGTGGGACGGCGCAACGCATGGTCCTGCATGCACGTACACAGGCCCTGCATGCACGTACACAGGCCCTGCACTGCAGCACTACCCGCCTCACCGCGCTTTGGCGCTCGGCATGGCGGCGGCCACGCGTGCCATCCAGAGCCATGCCAACGTGCCCAGCGGGCTGTGCATGCATGAGCTGGTGGCTGACGCACTGAGGCTCCTTCAGAAAACCACTGTGCGGAGGTTCTTGGTGCCACTGGGCTGACAGCAGTGCGGAGGCTCTTGGTGCCGCTGGGCTGACAGCAGTGCGGAGGTTCTTGGTGCCGCTGGGCTGACAGCAGTGCGGAGGTTCTTGGTGCCTCTGGGCTGACAGCAGGGATAGTTCTGCTGCCATGTGCAGACACGCTGCTAGGAGGCAGCAGTGTGACAAGTGACCCTTGTGGCTGCTGGAAGCTCAGCTTCCTTAATTCTCCTTTCACCGGTGGAACACCTGTCTATCTTATCACTACCCACTTGGGTCTGTCCAGTTGGGGAGCACCTTGTAAGAAGACACTGCCACTCACAATTCCCCACTCGCAGCCTCAGAGAATGTGTCGTTACCCTGGACTAAACCACATGCGAGGGGATACCTTCATGCTTTAATAAACTCTCCTTAACTCCCCAAATCCCATGCACCTTTTATAGGTTCAATCTCACAATGGCATTGCTGGTAATGAGTGCACAGGCACTGTAGCCAGGTATCGGGCAACACTGTTTGACGCAACCCATGCTGATACAGTGGTGCCATGTGCTGGCATGGTGGTAATCGTTTCCAAGTCATAATCTGACTTGCCTATCATAGGCCTTCATGATGAAGGTGAGAACTCCCCTGTCGCAACAACTTGTTATTGAAAAACATGATCTTCAAGCCTACCTGACCCAAAGCTCCAGTACTTTTCAAATCTCCTCAGTTCGTAGTGTGAATATAAGATCGGTATATTCTTGCACAGTAAGGGTTCAGGTCAGGATGCATAGGTGAACCAGGCCCAGGTGCAGTGCCGAACGAGGGCAGCTTAGTAAGAGTAAGAGCATCGGTTAGGTTACATAACTGTCACAGTTATGATACAGATACGGTATCTATACGGTATATGCTGACCGAGGACAGCTGAGCTTAAACCTAGAAGGCCTTCACAGCTGGAACTTTCCGCATCAAGCAGGTTAAAAGAGAGCATGACCTTACCAACAGGTTACATATCTACACGTGGCTCCTTAAAAAACGCGCAATCCCTGCCAGTATATATGCAAGCCAGCCTTGGGCCATTCCATTCTTACAAGTTTAGGTTACACAAGCTATAAGCTGTATCCACCGAACGAGGGCAGCTTAGCTGAAGCCTAAATAAAAGGCCTGCAACCCCAGTTTGGTCTGGAACCCGATTTTGGTCTGGAACCTCTCCAGTACAACTTGTTCCGGGCGGCAGTGGGGCTGTACAATGCTTTACCTCAAAGCAAAGCCTTTTGCTGAGCTCCACCGCGAGAAAGATCTTTCAAGCTGACATGCAATAGAGCTCACAGTGCGATGATTGTTGGTCATCCCACATCCTATCTGCTTTGAATGGTCTGACACAATCCTACATGTTCAAAGAAAGGCTGCTGAACTTCATTGTAGTGTGAGTCCGACTCGGAGTCCGTTGATCTTGGTTGTTTTGTTGTGGACCTCAGGGAGAGGCACTCGGATTATTGAACACCTTATTCTGATATGCATTCACAAGAGCGCAACAGCAAGCGCTCCACTTATCATCAATGGTGTACCCTCTCTACGAAGAGGGCCCAGGTCACATGTCGCCATACATCCTTCCCAGATACATGTAATGTCACGCCGAGAGACTGCTGCATCCAAACTAGGCTTGCAGCATGGCCATAACAACTAAAGAGGTCTACTCCCTGGCGTACACGTTACAAGAACGCTAGGAGCAAACAAGATATTACTGCGAGTTCGTCTTTGACGTGCTCAAATACGGCTATAGCTGAACTAACCTCGGGATCAAATACTCCTCCAACTGACTCAACCGACCTCCGGCTCACAATGCAGCATAAATCTGGCACTGCAAGAATTTGGCATGACAGCATCCTGACCTTCCTCATGACGTCATTCGCAGTGTAGCACGCTTCAGACTTAAAGCCCACACCCTATGAATTGAAACAGCGACCTGTACTCACAATACCTCCCCTACTTGTGACTACTGCAGTACTTATGACGAACAAGATAAGTAGCACGTCTTTTTTCACTACACCTATCCACGCGTGGTCTCTCTCTGTAGGACTCATGCATCTCTGTTTCATACCGCAGATTTTGAGAATGTGTGCTTTTTTGAGCCAGAACAAATGAGATTCCTCTCTTCCTTCATGCATCTATAGCTCTTTATGAACAGGCTAGCAGTCACATTTCTTGACTGAAGGCCTTTATTTGTAAACCCTTGTAGACATGAATCAGATCATCAGAGAACCTATGGAAAGCCAGGCAAGCTTTGTGGCTGCTTTTGGTAGCTTTCTTATGCATCATACTTTGTCTTTTTGCGACCCTGCCTTTTCTTGCACGTGTTGGTGCCTTTCTAGATGCAGGTTCAGCAAAGCAGTCAACTCATCTGGCTGAAGGTCTAAACCCATTGTAATTAAACTACTAGTAGGTATTGGTTTAGGCTGCAAGCCTGATAGAACTCAGCTGAGCTGCTCATCGAATATTAAATGAATACAGCTCCCCATGCCTCCACTTGCACACAACCATTGAAAAATTGCATAATCTGTACTCTGAGCATCATGCATCGTGGTATCACATCCTTAAAGAGAATCATACCTCCTCATTCTACCTGTTGTCAAGACAAGCTTACTTTACAAATGTGGTTCTAGCCAGAACTAAGCAGACTCATTACTAATGAGTGCAAGCTAGTAGCTTGCAAGGTTCATAAATAATAAGGGGTGGGAAGGTAAGACACAGTGGACAAAAAAAACATTTCATACGAACTGCGCAGTTCTGAAACTGAGGTTCTCAAGTCTGCATTGCCATCAACGTCACAAGGCATAACTCATCTGAAGATAGTCAACACTTCATTGGAGTACAATGCCCCTCAATCACGTGCAAAAGCTACAAGGACAGGGACCTGGGCCATCCTAGTGAGCCCCCAAATTTATGCGTCTCACCCCCTGGCATCCTCCAAGTTCTCTCACTTGGTCCGGTCCTGCAATGGAGTACCAGTGTTGCTTTGTCTTGTTGACTGTAAGCAGGGTCATTCCAAAATACATTCTAAAAAATTGGGTCTTGGTCATTCTCGGACTTGTTTTGTTTGTGGCTGAAGCCAGCCAATTGGCTTGCAAGCCCGTGCCTGAACACAAGAGCCTACCCCTGTGTCAAAAGAGCCCCTTTGCAGCTGAGTGGCCCACCCGTATGCACTGAATGCTCGCATTCTCATTGAGGCCGGTAGTGCTTCAGCTTTCATGCAAGTGCCTGGGCCAGTGGAGGTTTACCTCAGGGTGCTCACAGGCAGCTGGAAAGACTTCTGGCGCCGCCACAAGCTCTGCAGGTGTCATTCAGGCGGTCGTGGAAACAGATGGCGTGGCAGGCCTGTGGAAAGGCCCTCTGCCTGGGCTGGTGGGTGTAACACAGTGCAAAGCAGCCTTTTGGTGGTGCCCTCTGCACATCTATCTTGCAAAGATGTGCTGCGCACCCCGAGCACAACCTCACAAAGATGTGCTGCGCACCCTGAGCAAAGCCCGTTCTGAGCATATGTAAGCATTGCATTCACTGATGCGCTGCTAGCTCCTACAACAGAGAGGCAGAAGGAGACCATAGCCTAGGCATATGGGGATATAAGGCATATGGGGACTGTAGCCTAGGTAGCTTAGAGCCTGCATGCTTCTACAACAGAGAGGCAGGTGGGGACCATGTGCCCTGCATCTTCAAGACTTGGGACCTAGGTAGCACGCCTTGTACGCAGATCAAACTAAGATCCAGCCGTTATCTAGAGTCTAGAGTAGAGACACTTCTGTAGAGGCTGGTGTGGGGAAGTGTGCTCCCTAGCAGAACTCAGATGGGGGGGCACATGTCAATAGTATGTAACGCCGCATGCACTTCAGCAATGTCCATACCTGCTGTTGCCCTGCTTTCCAATCCTTGCGACCATGTCCGTTGCGCTGCTCACATTGATGTGCGCCACACACAAAGATGCATGGCATGCTGCCCATCTGTGCTGCATATGGTATGGTCCCAAACACACCAAGGCCTGTCCCCTGTGCAGTTCCGCTCTGCCATCCTCACGGCCGCCCAGTGCGCAACATACGATGAGGTCAAGCGTGGAGTGCTGGCCACCACGGGGTGGGAGGACGGCATACACACACACTTCAGCAGCGCCATGATAGCAGGTGAGGAGCGGACGTGTACATGGATGGCGCACGTCACCAGTGCCATGATGGAGGATTGGAGGGGCGCTTCTTCCAGTACCATGGTTGCATGCACAAGGGCAACCGGGGGGGCGTCCATTTTGGGGCATGGGTCTTAGCCGGTATAGCTGGCAAGCAAGAGTGAGGGCACACGCACTTGTGTACATGAACACAAAAGCATGCAAAGATACATGCACATACACACTTCTTTCTTGAAATGTTGGAGCCAGTGAAGAGACAATGAGGGCCTGCCAACTGCAGCTAGCAGCTGGTCAGGCTGCGTATGCTTGTATTTCCCAAGCATTGCACTTCATCCATCTACTGCTTGTATCATGTTTTCCCAAGCATCGCACTGCTTTGTATCATGCTTCTCCAAGCATCGCACTTCATCAATCTGCGCGGTACCTGCGCAGCAGTCGTCCCCAGGCAATGATTTGAGTATTGCCAATGCTTAGGCCTTACTGCTACCTCAAGGGTTGCACTTCAAGCCTGGCCTTCCGTTGCAAACCTTGTGTGGTGTACACACACACTTGCTGTGGCAGTCGCACTGTGAAACTCCATCTGCAACCTGGTGAGTCGGTAACTCAGTTTGCTTCACGTTATTTTGATCAGACATCATGATACTCTGGGTTTTTGTGGTTTGGTTACCACAACAATCACAAATCCTCTGGATGTCATCAAGACGCGCATGTTTGTGGGTGAGTTGCCAGCGAGCCTGCATGGGCCCTTGCTGTCTGATGGCTCGTGTTTTTATCAAATGCGTACATGTCCGTGCGGATCAAGGCTACCAGTAGCTGCGCATGCAGTGCACACAAAAGGGACAAAAAATGATGGCATTTTTATTCTTTGCTGGTCTGAAGAGGTGAAGAACACGAAGATGCAATTGATTCTATGCTGGTCTGAAGAGAGGAGAACAGGAAGATGCACTGGTAGATACCTGTCTCTGAGTAGAACTCATGCAATTCATGAGAAGAGAATTGCATTGCTTCTACTGGGGAGTACTGTGCATGCGGACATCATCCGCCCCTTTTCAGTCCCTGCTAGAAAGAGTCAAAGGTGTGCAAAGGATTTGCGCTCTAGCGTGAATGCGATGCTGCGCTTTGCAGGCAAGCCCATTTACGCCACAGTTGCCATGATGACTGTCTTACCTCGACAGGCCTATTATCAGTCTCACCCGGCTGCGCCGCTGTGACCTTTCCTTGCACAAAAGGTGGCGCAAAGTACAAGGGCGCGCTAGCATGTGCTGCCGACGTGCTTAAAAGAGACGGCATGCAGGGCTTCATGAAGGTGCAAGGAGTAAAGCTTTGGGGGTACACTGCAGCCTTGCCTTGCTCCTGCAAATTCGCACCATTGCTTGCTGCACTCACCTTCTTTGGTGTTCACGCCATGCACTCCTGGTTGCCTTCCTTGCACCTGCCTTGCTTACTGCATCCTGGGCTACGCTTGATATGTGAAAGGCACATATTTGGACTATGTCCCTATCTGTGGAAGTTGGCACTCATGATTAGCTATCTAGTTGCCAGCATCTTGGTGACTTTATCGTGATTCTGTGGTGCTCTTTTTGCATGCAAGCACTCAGGCCTGAGCACATTGACCAGGGAAGCAAATCAGGCTGAGTTTGATCCACTGCTCATGCTTTTGCAATTGCCAAAGCAGCACGGCCTGCACCACAGGTCAGCTCCCTCCCACTGCCTGTAGAAGCTGCAAAATGAATGATGATAAATGGTACAGGCTTGCTTGCGGAGAATCCTATGGATCCAAGCGGTCTCCCTTTGATCTGCTGCTAGATCTGGTGCTACGTCCTCATGTTCAAGTGCATGCACCTGCCTTTTTGGGTCGTGCATTTCAAACCAGGCGTATGACTTGCTCTTCTTCCATTCAGCCAGGGGCATCCCTGCTGGACCCAAATTTCTTCATAGAAATCTCCTGATGATTTGCCTCTGCTTGTCGTCTTCCAGGGCTGGAGTGCTAGCTATGCCCGCCTGGGACCTCACACCGTGATTATGTGCGTCCTTTTAAACGCTGATCTCACACACTGCATGCCCCTTGCAAGCAACACTGTCCTTGAAACAAACAATGGTTGTGTGCCACACAGTGCTTGCAAACAGAAATTCTTACGTGTGTCTTTGACGTGAACATGGTTACCCATCCATTTACTCTTTGAGGCAACACATTTTGGAACTTCGGGCGCATGTATGTGCGGTCATGATGCTAGAACTTGATCTTTAGAAATAGATTTAGACTACATACTGCTGCCTGAGCTCTTTAAGTTGATAGGGTAAGCTGTTGAGTGCGCAGAGTGACTGTTAGGGCAGGGTTCACAAACATCTCCCAATGTGCACGCCTATGTTTACCGCTCCCTGTTGAACATTAAGAGGTCACAACTTCTGAGCACCTTCCAATGATTTTCTTCAGACCTCAAATACACCCAACTGTTGGGCAGTCTTATGGTGTTGCTTAACTGCTCTTGCAGTTCTTTCTTGAGGCTGTCCTTTTTTGCCTCCTTCACTATTTTTTAAAGCAGGCCAACGGTCGAACTACCTGACTGAGGCCTTATTCTTGTAACCTTGTAAGCTGTTGAGGTAAGGCAGATCAATCCGTGGTTAGCACGACAAGGCAAAAATCATACATGAATACATACAGAAAAAGTATTGAGCATCACATGAGACCCCATCTTTGCAGGTCTGATATAGGGCGTGCACACAAACATCTCAACATTTGGAATGGTGTAAATTGTAGTCATTGCCCCATCCTGCTAACAATTGCTTGCATGTTCACAGCAGCAGAGTCTTTACGGAAGCATGTAGGCCTCAAGAGCTTGTAAGCAGGCAGACAGGTCCTTCTGATGCTTCCTCCGGAACAAAGATTCTATGTTGGCTCTAGTGCAGCACAAACTCCCGCACATATATTCAATATGTAGTGCTTTGGCTCGGTTAATTTCAAAAAGTTTCAAATAGCAAGCAGGTTAGAACTGTACTGTCCTTTTGAAATATAGACGCGTATGGTTTTTTTGACATTTTGAGATGATATGAGGTTAGGCTCCCTGCATACTTTCATTGATCGCATTGCACACGTCTTCCTTTTTTATGAGTAGGGTCTTCAATCCTTGCTTATGTTCCCTTGTGCCTTATTGATACGAATAGAGTGTCTTTGCTTTTCTGAGCCAAGCAATAATGTTTGGGGTAGACAAATCAAAACACGCTCGCCCTGTCTGGTGCTTGCACCACATACATGCCCTCTCCTTGGTACCCGCCACCAGGGGATCCTCGAGGGTGTAATATTCATTTCTACCCTCAAAACAATAATCACAAGAGGTTTGAGGTGCCAGCATTGCTGCCTAGATTTCCCACACTGAACAGGAGAGAAGTTAGACATTGCCAGGAAAAATACCCAGTTGGCATGTCTTGGGGGTGTAGCTCAAACACACGTTTTGTTTACATGTTAGGCTGATTAATACTCAAGCACAAGTATATACCACATCTTCATGAATTTGAATCTCATGCCACTGGCAGAATTAACGGAAATTAATGTGCAGACGCCCTTATCAAATACCAAGCCTGCCACGGAAATAGTCTCCCAGCTGAAAGAACCATCCGCACCGCAGGCCTTGGAGGCAATCCCTTTTTTGATTCTTAAAGAAGTTATTCACCGAGGATATGGAACTGAAGCTCCCCAACACGGCACCATATTGATTTACCTTCCAAGTCTCCAAGCTGCACCAAAATGGGCTTTGGATATTTTGCGCGCCTTTGAGGGATTGCGAGGCTGTGACACGTATGCTGTATATGATATCCCCAAGCTTTCTTGCAGGAGTTCCCTTTTTGTTACTCAGACTGACCTCAGGTTCAACCATTGGAGAGTTCAGCCGCTGGCAACACCCTCCTGACCCTCAACTTGTGGTCACTCTTCCTTTGGCAAAAGAAGCTGAAAAAGAAATCACACCAGCATGCTTGCAACTCCAAAAACGATGGGCACCTGTGCAGTGTTGTACAACATGCTGACATGAACTTTGCTTGTGTGTCAAGGGAACCAGACAAAAATCTCTTACTTTTAAGACAATGTCGCAAGCTCAATCAAGGTTCCAGAGGCAAGCATTCCAACTCAGAACCATTATTTCTGTACTCAAACCAGCATCAATGCGCATTGATCAAGACTGCAGACACTCACTAGGATAGTAGCCACGGCCCTGGAATTTTTAGGGGCGCTGCTGCCCACAAATCCCTGACGTGTGACCTGTGAGCCACAGGATGTATGTAGACATTGCACAGGGCAGTAGAATAGGGGAATTGAATTTATACAACCAAAGAGGATGTGGAGGCTGCCTGCAGTTATCAAAGGAGTGGGCAGGAAAGAACGAGGGAGGAAGACAGGAAGTGAGGAGCACTTGAAATGAACAGCCCATTGCAAGAACATCCAAGATTGTGAACTGATGGAGCCAAAGCACTGACATCAATCAAGAGCACACATCATGTGATCTGCTTAGACAGGAACAAGCTTATCATAAGAATGGCAATGGCAAGGACCGTTAGGTCAGGCATAGTTCACAAGCTTGGCCAGCACAAACTGTCAATCACAGCAACTAGAATAGAAACGTTCGAGCAGAAATGTTCATATAAATATGCTTTAACAAGCGCTTACAGCCTCTTTCAGTTGCTCATCCTGAAAAAGGGACTTGACTTCTTTGGCTGGCAGGCTCACGAGTTCATCCTGCAAACCAGAAAAATGTTTATTTACATGAGGCTGTACATGAAGTTCATGCGTCATGCTGATGGTTGCACGGGATGGTTACCAAAAAGGCGATGTAAGGAGCAAACTACTATATCATCACTGCCATGCAAATAAACAAAAATTATTAACACAAGATATGCCATCCAACTCAACAGCATTGAGAACGGGGGATCTGCTGGGGGGTTTACTGGGCGAGCAGCTTACAAGAGGCGAGGCGCTCATCTGGATGCATGGCTGACACCCCGCCAGATCTACATTAGCCTTTTTGTTCTCCTTGCTAGTTGGTGGGTCTCACACCAAGTGTCAGTGCTAGCTGTTGAGTCTTTCCTTAATGCACGCTGGTTAGTCCCGGCATAGACTTCTTTCAAAAAAAATCTTTTCTTTCATCATCACCCTTTCCATCAGGCATTTTTCTTGTTCATGTATGCACTGTATTAACTTGTGCCACGCGCACTGAAGCCACACCTTCAAGGCTTGCGCATCTGATGGGCCTTTGCTTGTGCCCAGCTCAATGCTCAGGTCAGCGAAGTAGACACCGGGGCTCTGAGTCAAAGACACCTATATATCATGTTACAGATGCAGCCATCAAACACAATCTTCATGTCAGTATTAAACGTTGGTATTCAGTGCATTTGCTTGTTTAAATAGAGAAAAGGCTATGCAGAACCTGCCGGACACGTCCAAATACTCAAACAGAAATTTCACTCACCTCAACAAAATTGGGGCACTGGGAAGGATTGAAGGAGAAGTGTCCTGGGAAGTCCCTGAGCAGGCTGCGCTGCATATTTGCTTGCAGCATGTCTGCCACTTCGGTCACTGGCAACGTGTTGCTGCCATCACCATACTCTGCCCTCAGCTGCCATCAAGTGTGCAAGCAAAAAAGTACATTCAACATCTGACTCTGCACATAGGGCATGGATCTGAAGGCCTTTTATTTGTGTATCTTGACACCCTAGCATGCAGATTACCTTCCCAGTGCTCTCCAGCATAACTATCTAAGTCCAATTCTTCTTCCCCAAAAGGTTTTGAAGTCTCATCCCTGCTTCCTTCTACCTGTCCTTTCTTTCAAGCAGCTTCCCCCTCTCCTTTTAAGTACCTCCTCCTCTGATGCATTTGATGCACACTGTAGGATTGCAAGTATTGTAATTGCGTCGCAAACTCACCAACAGTTGCACCGTAGCCCTTGCACCTTCACTCTTGCAAACGCTGCGGGCATCAACTGTGATTTCGACAACCTGAAAGAGATGAGCATTGTAAATGCAAGCAATTTGTTTGACACCGAATCAGAAATTTGTCAGAGACACAGGCACATACACACAGCAAATAGCTACAGGAAACAAAACGCATCCATGATGTCACGAAAAGCCTACATTGTCTTCGAAACCCGATCCTCTGAAAAGATCCTGGCTGGGAGTATTCTTGATGTTGTCCTGCAACGATAATGGGGAAAAGAGTGTAGTGGTGAGGTTTAAAGTTCGGGAGGTGTGTAACATTTTGCATGGAACATGGAACCAGTAAAATTGTTGCAATACTTATGCCCTTGAGGAAGATCGCTGATACAATTGGGCATATTCAGACAGTCTGAGGTAAAAGGACACGAAAAAGCAAGAAGGTGCAGCCGGCAACGCTTACCACGAGTGACGTCCGTGTGTCCTCAGTGGTGTTGTCGGGCAAAGTGACATTCATTGGCAGGATAACAGACCCCTCCATTGGCTCTCCTGCCTGCAGTGCACGGATTCACCACACAAGTTTGCTGCTGGATGTGACTAGCATTTATCCCATAAAAAGAGATTTTGCAATCTGAAATGGCAATCCAGACGCAGGCACATAGAAGCACAGCCCTACCAGGAAGTCCTCAAGGCAAAGCAATAAACACGAGAATATAAAATACGTGTATCCTCATTGTTGCTGCACACTGTGCATAGTACCATTCAATGCTGTGTATCTCCATCACTGCTCACCTTAATGCATTGAACGCAAGGCTTGCCGTCGACCGTCATGATGCTCGGATCAGCGGCGGCCAAGTTAGAAGCAAGCGATGTGGTCATGGCAATCTTAAAGTTTTCAATGCTCTCTTCTGATGCAGTAATTCGTGAGAAATTCTCTTCAACCTGCAACAGGGATAAGGCAAAAAGGGATAAGTATTGTAGCATGCAGTGGCTGCAGCTGGGATAATAAAGGCTGGAGGAAAAATTGTTAAAAAATCACAACAACTTTACCTTGGCCGTCATGCCAGCGACTTGAGCTCCACTCCTCCCAGTGCTGTCCGACTGTGAGAGGAGGTACCCTTGAATCTTCTGAATGAATAAGTCCCTGCATGTCCCCGACAACAATACCCTCAGGGGAAGAGAGCTACTGTCAATGAAATTGTCATACAAACGGTTCTCGCAGGCATCTTCAAACTCGCTGTCTTGATATGAACAATAAAGTGAATCGCGCAGAATTGAGGCAAAGAATGGAACAGTTGCTTGCGCCACGGTAAGACCCGTCAGGCTGACCTCTTGCGCGTCATACACCTCATCAAAGCATTCAACAATCACTTCAAACAAATCATCATGGTGCAATCTGCCATCACGGCAATACTTGCTGTCTCCACATTCAGTGCCCTCCCTTAGCTCAGAGGCCACATACTGGAAAAATCGCAGCAGCTCATATTGGAAGTGGCCGACAAAACCAGAGTAAGCTGTGCAAAAGTCTGAAGCCTGGATGGCTCTAAGTTGATCAAGCTCTTTGTAAGCTGCATAGTCCAAATACTTGAGCACAGTAGGCGCTGAGTTGACATCAGACATTATCGACAGAATGTCGAGAGCAGTGACAGCTCCCTCGCCTGGCTCATACATCTCATTCTTCTCACAAGCGCTTTGAATAGCAGCTGAAAATGGATCGTTACCCATTGGTTCTGCAGTATCGCCAACCTGAGCAATCATACTCATGACATTGTGTACCCATGTGTTCTGACCCCAGGGTTGACTGCTGCCGCGCTCTGTGAGACACAGGAGCTGGTGAGAGAGTGCAGCCTTTGCAGGACTGCCTTTGTTGCGCTGGTAAATTGTGCTCAAGATATAAATCATGTCTGGGCGATCCATAAAGAAAGGGGGGCACAGGTCTGCGTCCATAAGAGTGGGCTGTTGTTAGCAGCAATTTTCTTAATTGCTGTGCAATGGCATCGTGGGCTGCAGCAAGTGCTTCGAAGAGGAATGCGTGGTGTGCAAGTGTGGTGGAACAAAATGTGTGCATGATGAGATTCATTCTGTACAAGTACATGATTTTTCCAGCATACAAGGTGCTGGCACCTGGAACTTGGGATTGACCAGCATGATATGATATGATATAATATTTCCAGCATAAAGGGTGCTGGCACCTGGCACTTGGGATTGACAAGCATGATATGATATGATTTTTATATGATATGATATTTATATATGATGGCATGATTTTTTCCAGCATAAAAGGTGCTAGCACCTGGCACTTGGGATTGACCAGCATGGGTCAAACAGTGGCCCATTCTTTTGCAATGAATGCATTTAACAGGTTCTGGAATGAAACAAAGGACGTTTGAAGACTCTTTCAGAATTTCTATACTGCGTGCATACAGAATGCAGCGCCACCCGCTTTGTTTGGCCTAGGCCAGGAGGCCCCGGTGAGCATAACTTTTGGACGTCAAGGGTCAATCCCATTGATAATTTTCTATTCAGAATCCTGAGATTGAGAGCTATCGATTGATATATAAATGGGTCCGATCCGAGGGGGTCGAGGGTGGGTGGTCCCTCGAGGGGGTTTGGACTTTTTGGGGACCCCCCCTCCAGATTTTTTCTGGGGCACCTCCACGGAATTTCTAATATACCAATGGATTCCTAAGCTTGTGAAATGTCGATTGGCACCCTTTTGGTGCAATTTGGATGAAAGGGGGGGTCTGTGTGCATGGCACAAGTCAAGGCTAGATGCGCATGGGTGTGAGCCGCGGGATGTGTAAAGACTGAAGAGCATCAAGTTACTCCAAAGTTACAGGATAGTGCCAGCATGAGCTCCTTAATGAAAAACTGAAGAACTGGAAGCAATCTGTGAATGTGTTGGCCAGTTGTGGGTGCCTGGTTGGC
>LFIK01000951.1_pt1 | contig 22474 bp, 15 predicted proteins | sample 643401 | NCBI WGS metagenome assembly LFIK01 (sample SAMN03777447, study PRJNA286221) | soda lake metagenome | biome: soda lake; feature: Kulunda steppe; material: water; isolation source: sample T5-Br brine of Lake Tanatar-5 | place: Russia: Kulunda steppe | collected 2010-07
CCTGCCACCCCTGCGTGCCGAGCTACCGCCTCTCCCTAAAACTCGATAGGGTCGACGTCTATGCCCCAGCTGAGTCGGCTGGGGATCTTGAGGCCACGAGTGACTGTGAGTACCACGCTGTCCAGTGCCTGGTGGAGGGGTGCCCGCTGTGCCGACTTGAGCAACCAGAGCATTCGATACTGGCCTGCCCTTCGGTTCATCATGGCGGGCATGGGGCCGATGGCCTGAACACCGTCCGGCAGGGGCAGGATGTCGCGCAGTTGCTGCAGAAAGCTCATGGCGGTTGCCTCGTCCGGATGATCCGCTCGCACCAGTGCCAGAAAACTGAAGGGGGGCATGTCAGCCTGCTCGCGCTCGTTGAGCCGGCGCCCGGCCAGTGTCGGGTAGTCCGATGAGAGAAACTGATTCAGCAGCGGGTGCTCCGGCAGGCGGGTCTGTAACAGTACTTCGGCCCGGGCACGCCGACGCCCGGCTCGCCCCGATACCTGGGTAAGCAGTTGTGCGGTGCGCTCGAAGGCCCGGAAATCGGCGCTGAACAGGCCGCTGTCGGCATCCAGAATACCGGTGAGTGTGACATTGGGGTAGTCGTGACCCTTGGCCAGCATTTGTGTGCCCAACAGAATGCCGGGCTTTCCTGACTGGATCTCTGCGTTCAGCCGCGCCCAGTCGTCGGCCTGGCGAACACTGTCGCGATCCACACGCCACACGGCTTTATCCGGCCAGCGGCGTTGCAGATAGGGTTCCAGGCCGGCGGTGCCCAGCCCCAGTGGCACCAGTCGGGTTTCGCTGCAGTGTTCGCAGGGGTAGGGCGGCCGGTGACTCCAGCCGCAGTGATGGCACAACAGGCGGGCCGGATTGTCATGATAGGTGACATAGGCCGAACAGTTGGGGCAGTGCTGAATGGTGCCGCAGGCCTCGCAGATCATGCTGGGGGCGATGCCCCGCCGATTGAGAAACAGCATCACCTGACGACCGGCGTTCAGGTGGTCGTCCATGCGCTCCACCAGTGGCGTGCTGAGGCCGTGGGTGACGGCATGGCGGCCCAGATCCACAAGGCTGCGGGCGGTCTCGCCCTGATCGTCACGGCGGGCCAGGTCGTGGCGCTGGAAACGACCCGTGGCGGCATTGTGCAGGGACTCAAGAGCCGGCGTGGCGCTGCCCAGCAGTATGGGGCACTGATTGAGGCGCGCGCGCAGTATGGCTAGATCTCGGGCATGGTAGCGCACGCCGTCCTGCTGTTTATAGGAACTGTCGTGTTCTTCGTCCACAACAATGAGGCCCAGATCCTTGAACGGCGCCAGGACGGACGACCGGGTGCCCAGGACCAGACCGATGGTGCCATCTCGCAGGCCTGACCAGACGCGAAAGCGCGCGGTGTCACCCATGCCACTGTGCAGTTGGGCGACGGTCATGCCCAGGCGTTCGCTGAAACGACTCACCATCTGCGGCGTAAGGCCAATTTCCGGCAGGAGGATCAGGCATTGCTGGCCGCCAAAGAGGACCTTTCGAGCCCATTCGATGTACAGTTCGGTCTTGCCGCTGCCGGTGATACCCAATAGCAGTTGCGGAGGTGCGTCGCCGTCCAGGGCCAGGCAGTGCGACAGGATCGCCGATTGCTGGTCATTGAGTGTCAGGGTCCCGGTGGCCTGGGGTTCCGGGCGAACGGCCTGCCGGGTTTCCCAGTGCGCCAGTCGATCACGGATCAGCGAGTCCACAGTGGTTTTGGCGATGTTCGCCTCTTTCAGGTCGGCGCGGCTGAGATGGCTGTGTTGCTGCAACAGGGTCAGCAGGTGCTGACGTTTGCTGCCCTTGAGTTGATCGGGTGAGGCGCCGCGGCCGGGTTCGGTGAGCGTAAGCTGGTTCTGGGCGTCATTGCCGGGGAGCTTCTGGCCACTCCGCGTGCCCGGCGGCATCAGCAGTTCAAAGGCTTCACCAATGGGGGCGTGGTAGTAGCGGCTGATCCAGTGGGCCAACTGGCACAGCTCCTCGGTGAGCAGCGGGTCATGATCCGGCGCGTCGACTATGGCCTTGAGGGTGATGCCGTCCGGTGGCTCGGTAGGCTCCACCACAATGCCGGTGACCTGACGATTGCCCAGAGGGACGCGCACCCGATGTCCGGCGAGCAGGTGGTCGGGGCCGATATAGCTGAAGGTCTGGTGCAGGGGTGTAAAAACAGCGACGGCGTAGCACGCAGTGTAACCGGATGCATCCATTGGTTGTGCTTTACTCAGTTTCTGGTAAGATTTGCCGCCCCAAAACGGTGGACTGATTGTGCCCCATGAAGGCCATGAGTTCAAAGTATAAACCGTGCGGTGCCTGTTTCATCGATTGACGACAGCGGGTAGCGGCACGTGACAACCGAGGTTTCCATGAAAGAAGCGATTCACCCTAAATACGAAGAACTGGTCGCCAAGTGCTCTTGCGGCAACGAGATCAAGACCCGTTCCACGCGCGGTGGCACCATGCAGCTTGACGTTTGCTCTGCCTGCCACCCGTTCTACACCGGCAAGCAGAAAATGGTTGATGCCGGCGGCCGTGTTGACCGTTTCAAGAAGCGGTTCGGCAATCGCGGTACCATCACCAGCAAGTGATGTTCACTTCCGCCGATTACCAGAAAGCGCCCTGCGGGGCGCTTTTTTGTGGGCGATTATAAAATACCCGGTGCGGTTCGATGTTTATTTCTGCTAGACTTTTCATGGATTGCCCACATACAACACAGCCCAACAGGGAAATAACATGTCAGAGTCTGATTTTAAGAAAGAAGCCCTCCGCTACCACGCAGAACCCAAGCCCGGCAAGCTGAGCATCGAGATTTCCACCGAGGCGGAAACCCAGCTTGACCTGTCCCTGGCCTATAGCCCAGGTGTGGCAGAACCGGTGCGGGCTATTGCCGAAAACCCCGAGGCCGCCTATCAGTACACCATGAAAGGCAATCTCGTCGGAGTGATCTCCAACGGGTCGGCCATTCTGGGTCTGGGCAACCTGGGTGCCCTTGCCAGCAAACCGGTCATGGAAGGCAAGGCGCTTCTGTTCAAGCGGTTTGCCAATGTGGATTCCATCGATGTGGAAGTGGACACCCAGGATGTGGATGAATTTGTCGATACCGTAGCGCGCATTGCGGGCACCTTCGGTGGCATCAACCTGGAAGACATCAAGGCGCCCGAGTGTTTTGAGATTGAACGACGCCTGAAAGAACAATGCAACATTCCGGTTTTTCACGATGACCAGCACGGCACAGCCATTGTGACCGTCGCCGGTATGCTCAATGCCCTGGAAATCGCCGGCAAGTCCATTGAAGAGGCGCGCCTGGTGTGCCTGGGTGCCGGCGCAGCAGCGATTTCCTGCTGCCGACTGCTCAAGTCAGCGGGCATGAAGCCGGAAAACATTCTGATGCTGGACCGTCGCGGTGTGATTCACAAAGGGCGCGACGGCCTGAACGAATACAAGGAAGAGTTTGCGGTAGACACTGATCGCCGGACGCTGAGCGATGCCATCGACGGCGCGGACATCTTCCTGGGTCTGTCGGGCCCGGACCTGCTGGCGCCCGAGCAACTGAAGACCATGGCGGAGCGGCCCATTGTATTCGCCTGCTCCAACCCGGATCCGGAAATCACACCGACACTGGCCAAGGAAGTACGCCCGGACGTCATTATGGCGACAGGGCGGTCGGACTATCCTAACCAGGTGAACAACGTACTGGGCTTCCCCTTCATCTTCCGCGGCGCGCTCGATGTGCGGGCCAGCGCCATCAATGAAGAGATGAAGCTGGCTGCGGCCAAGGCCCTGGGGGATCTGGCGCGCATGCCGGTGCCGGAAGAAATTCTCAAGGCCTACGAGATGGACGAAATGAGCTTCGGGCCGGAATACATCATTCCCAAGCCCATTGATGGTCGATTGCTGAGTGTCGTGGCCGGTGCCGTAGCGCGCGCTGCGATTGACAGCGGAGTGGCTCACGCGCCGTTGCCGGAAGCCTACAAGAGCGTTATCTGATCGATCCAGAGTAGAGAGCGTTCAAGACCGGTGTCGGACTTGAGCGCTCCCCATCTGTTCCTTTCTCCAGTCTCTCGCAGTGGTCAGAATAACGGGGCGCCGTCTGACGTGCCCGACTCTGCGTTGTTACCGCCAGAACGGCCATTGCCGCTGACCCACTCCGTGGGAACCCGGTCTGACTGGAAGACCTCGAATACTGCACCGTTGAATCCTGGTGGTGCCAGCTTGCCGGACTCCGGATCGATGCGTGCCTGAGAAATACCCGATGGCTGGGACCAGACATTTTCCGGCTTGCCAGCCAGAGCCGGTCGCATGAAATCAAGCCACGCAGGCAACGCGGCTCGCGAGCCGAATTCGTTGAAACCCAGCGATGTGTTGTCGTCACGACCGACCCAGGATGTGGCTGATATGTGGGGTGTGAAGCCGGCAAACCAGGCGTCGGCACCCTGGTTCGTGGTACCTGTCTTGCCTGCAAGATCCCTGCGGTTCAGCGACTGGGCGCCAGTGGCCGTGCCACGGATGACCGTATCACGGAGCATGTGGGTCATCAGGAAATGGGTTTGCGGGCTGAGGACTCGTTCGGCCGCGTCGGGCGTACCGGGCGCGCAATCGGTGCAGGCTCGCACGCGGGGGGATTCATACACGATATTGCCATTGGCATCCTCTACCCGATCAATCAGGTAGGGATCAACCAGAAACCCGCCGTTGGCAAAGACGGCGTAGGCGCGGGCTATTTCCATCGGAGTGTAGGATGCATTGCCCAATACCATGCCCAGGTTGCGATCCAGACGGCTGGGATCAAGACCGAAGCGTTCCATGTAGTTGGCGGCGTAGTTGACACCGATGGACTCCAGCAGGCGCACGCTGGCTACGTTGCGCGACCGATACAGCGCGGTACGCATGGGAATGTAGCCCAGATACTGGTCACCGGAGTTTCTGGGGCGCCAGATACCTTCCAACGTAGTGTCTTCCATAGTGATGGGAGCGTCATTGACCAGAGACGAGGGTGACATGCCCTGATCCAGGGCGGCGGCATAGACGAAGGGCTTGAAAGTCGACCCCGGCTGGCGCTGGGCCTGTGTAACGCGGTTGAAACTGCTGAGGAAGTAGTCAAACCCTCCGACCATGGCCAGAATGCCCCCGTCCTGCGGGTCCAGAGCAACGAAACCGCTTTGTGCTTCCGGAATCTGAGCCAGGCGCCAACTACCGTCATTGGATTGGCGTATGCGGATAATGTCGCCGCGGGCCAGCGCATCACTGGGTTGTTCAAGCTGTGGCCCGTAAAGATCAATGCTGTTGCGCTGGCGGGCCCAGCTCATGTTTTCAAAGGGAATTTCGATCAAGCCGCTGCGCCGCCCCCAGGCGAGTACGTGTGGGTCGGATTCGGTCTCTGCCTCGCCATTGTCACCTTCTTGCGCGCTGTCGTCTTCGTCTTCTTCACGGCCGTCGACCACAGCCACCACCAGTGCCGGCTCAAGGCCGCCGAATATGCCGTACTGGCTGGCCAGTCGTTCATAGACCGCCTGCATTTCGTCCTCGTCGGCGTCCTCGGCAATCAACTCGTCGAGTTCGTGCTGGGCTTCCGGCCCTCCGTAGCCGTGTCGTTCGCTGTAATTGAGAAGATTGTTGACCACAGCACGATTGGCAGCATCCTGCTGCCCGGAGTCGATTGAGGTGTAGACCTTGTAGCCCGCGTCAATGGACTCTTCACCAAAGAGGCGCGTCATCTCCAGACGCGCCTGTTCCGCAACATAGTGCGCACTCACCGCTACCCTGTTGCTGTTGGCCTCTGCCGTGTTGGGTGAAGCGACCGCCTGCTGGTGCTGCGTGGGTGAAATGAAGTCCAGTGCCAGCATTCGGCCGAGCACGGTGTCGCGGCGGGACATGGCCCGCTCCGGGAAAGAAATGGGGTTGGCGGCTGACGGGCGTTGATGAAGGCCTGCCAGGGTGGCCAGCTCCGGCAGCGTCAGCTCCGCGATGTCTCGACCGTAGTACACCTGCGCGGCGGCCTGGATGCCGTAAGCTCTGTGCCCCAGATACATCTGGTTGGAGTAAAGCTCCAGTATTTCGGCTTTTGAAAGCACCTGCTCCATGCGGAAAGCGAGGATGATTTCGGTGAATTTCCGGGTGAAGGTCTTGTCCGGGTTGAGGAAGAAGCTGCGGGCGACCTGCTGTGTCAGAGTACTGCCGCCGGCTCCCGCGCCTCTCGTGCTGATGAAGTCTATGGCCGCACTGCCGAAACGCATCGGGTCAACGCCAATGTGCTGTTCAAAGCGGTGATCCTCAATAGCCATGAGGGCTTTGACATAGAGTTCGGGAATTTCCTCGAAATCCAGCGGGGTGCGCCGTTGCTCACCGATTTCTGACAGCAACTGGCCGTCTGACGAATAGATGCGCAAAGGGGTCTGCAGTTCGACGTCCTTCAGTACCTCGACCGGCGGTATGGTCGGAGCCAGATACAGGTAGATTGCAGCACAGACAGTAACAAAACCGGTCAGTGCGGTCAGGGCGATCCAGAGTGCAATGTGCCAGCCCCGGGTTAAAAGCGTCATAGTAAAGTAGCCTGCAAAGTGCTAACCGTTTCTCAAAACAAACTACCATACCGCATGTTTTGGCGATAGGCAGTTGTAAAACAGTAATTGGTGCTTTCTAATTACGGCGAGTTCTCAGATGCCAGTACTTTGACGCTCTGAACGAACGGACAGTTGTTTCTGGACAGTTTAAAGAAGGACACTTTTAGTGCTCGCCCTTAGGAAAAAAAAGAATAAAACCATGCTGGGTGTTGATATAAGCTCAACCTCGGTAAAGATTCTTGAGCTCAGTCAGTCAGGGCAACACTACCGTGTGGAAGGTTATGCCGTCGAACCCCTCCCCGAAAATGCCGTCATCGAAAAGCATATTAACGATGTGGAGGCTGTGGGCAACACCGTTTCGCGGGCTTTACAAAAGGTCAAGGCGAGGTCCAGATCTGCGGCTTGTGCCGTGTCCGGATCGTCGGTCATTACCAAGACCATCGAGATGAATCGGAACCTCTCGGCGGACGAAATTGAAGAGCAGATCTTTCTGGACGCAGATCAGTATATCCCCTTCCCCATGGACGAAGTGGCCATGGATTTCGATGTGCTCGGGCCTTCCCCCGCAAACAGTCAGACGGTGGACGTCCAACTGGCAGCCAGCAAGAAAGACATTGTCGAAGACCGTCAGCTGGCGCTGGAAGCGGCGGGCCTCAGTGCTGAAGTGGTCGATGTGGAAATATATTCCCTGTTGCGCACATTCAGTGCACTGCTACCGCAAATGGGTGACAGGAAGAGTGCAGAAGACCTGCCCGCAGATGATCTGACGGTGGCGGTGGTGGATGTGGGCCACACCATGACCACACTGACTGTAATGAGTGGTGAACGAATCGTTTACACCCGGGAGCAGGTGTTCGGCGGCAAGCAGTTGACGGAAGAAATCATGCGGCGCTATGGCGTGTCGGAGGCGGAAGCCGGCCTCGCCAAGAAGCAGGGCGGGCTCCCCGACGACTACGCGACCGAGGTGCTGGAACCCTTTAAGGAAACCACTGTGCAGCAGGTGGCCCGGTCGCTGCAGTTTTTCTTTGCGTCAACGGATTACAATGACGTCGATTACATCTTTTTGGCCGGCGGTTCGTCGGCCATACCGGGGCTGGCCAGCATGGTGCAGGAGAAGATCGGCACCCCGACACGGATGGCCAACCCCTTTTCCGGAATGAGCCTGGCCAATAAGGTCAATGCGGCGAACCTGAGTAATGATGCGCCCTCATTGCTTGTGGCCTGTGGCCTGGCCCTGAGGAGCTTCACATGATTACCATCAACCTGCTGCCCTGGCGGGAAGCCGAGCGGCAACGCAAGAAAGCACAGTATATCCGCATACTGGTGGGGGTCGCGATTCTCTCCGGCCTGATGGTCTATGCCGGCAACCACTTTCTGGAAATAGAGCTGGACAACCAGCAGGCACGCAATGCCTTTATAGGGGACAGACTGGAGGTCATGGATGAGCAGATTGAGGAAATTCAGAGTCTGCGCTCAGAGCGCGCTGATCTGATTGATCGCATGCAGGTCATTCAGCAATTGCAGGGCGACCGTCCCATCATTGTTTACGTTTTTGACGAACTCGCGCGCGTCGTGCCTGAAGAGGTATTCATTACTTCGCTCAACAGCCAGGGCACGCAGATTCGCATTGTTGGCGTGGCCCGGACCACCACCCAGATCTCACAGCTGATGCGAAACTTCGAGCGTTCCGACTGGTTTGAAAACCCGATTCTCGGTTCTGTGGCCTCCGACAGCTCGGGGGGCGTGGCACAGAATCGTTTCGAGCTGCGGGTAACCCGGACCCGTCCCGCAACGGAGGATGACGCATGAGCATGAAGGAGTCATTGCGCCAGCTTCAGGAGTTCGACTTCAACAATATTGAGTGGGAGCGCATGGGTGTCTGGCCCTTGCCGGTCAAGGTCATGTTCGCTGTGCTGATCATGGCCGTGATCATGGGCCTGGGCTACTACTTTCTTATTATGCCGGCACAGGATGACCTGCAGTCGGCCTCCTCCCGTGAGTCCAGGCTGATGGATGATTACGAGAGCAAGGCCTTTCAGGTGGCTAACCTGGATGAGTATCGCGAGCAACTGGCCGAGATGCGGCTTAGCTTTGAAGAGGTATTGCGCCAGTTGCCCGATGACACCGAGATTCCCGATCTGCTGGAAGACATTACGGACACCGCTGAACAGAGTGGGCTGAGTGTCAACGAGTTGAGCATCGGCGACCCCAATCCTCAGGAGTTGTTTATCGAACAGCCTCTGGAGCTGGACGCGGTAGGAGGCTATCACGAGATTGGAACCTTTGTGTCCGGCATGTCGGCGCTGCCGCGCATCGTGACCTTGCACGACTATACCCTGCAACCCACGGGCGAAGAGGGGTCCGGCGGCCCGGATCTAAGGATCAATATCGACGTCAGGACCTATCAATATCGTGACGCGGCGTCGGAGGGCGGAAACTGATGAACATCCGGTTTGTTTATCCCGTCCTGATGATGTCCGTGCTGATTCTTGCCGGCTGCAGCAGCAGTCGTGATTTCGACGATATTCGCTCTGAAATGCAGCGCCTCGATGAAAGACCGACCGGCAGTGTGCCAGACGTTCCAGAATACGAATCTCAGGAGCTGTTTTTCTACAGCGCCAGTGATGTACGCAGTCCCTTCCGGGCACCGGTTCAGGAGCAGGAAGCCATGCCCACCATTGTCGACACCGGCGTGGCACCGGACAGCGATCGCGAGCGGGAAGCGCTGGAATCATACAGCCTTGGCGAGCTGACCATGGTGGGACACATTGAACCCGCTGGCGGCGGTATGCGTGCCCTGGTGGTGGATCCTTCCGGTGAGTTGCACCAGGTTCGGTCGGGTCAGTACATCGGGCAGAACCATGGTCGGGTCGTGTCAGTTACGACCCAAAGGATTGAACTGTTGGAAATTGTCCCGAGCGGCCGCGGCGGCTGGCTGGAACGGCCACAAACACTGAGTGTTTCAGAATAGGCACGGCGAGCACAGGATTTAGGATTATGAACGCTATGAAAAAAACAACCATGAACGTGCGCCGGTGTATCGCGCTGACCATCGGTTTCTGTCTGGCCCCGCTGGGGATGGCGGTTGACCTCACCGATATCGGCTTTGTCGGGCTGGACGGAGGCCGCGCGGAAATGACGCTGACCTTTGATGGTCCGGCACCCGAGCCCACGTCCTACGAAATTCAGCAGCCCGCGCGTATCTCCATCGATTTGCCGGACACGACCAGTGCTCTGAGCGACCGCTATCACTCGGCGGATCTGGGCAATACACGGGCCGCTACGGTGCTCACCTCGGGCAGTCGGACACGGGTGGTGTTGAACCTCAATAGTTTGGAGCCCCATGACATTACCCGCCGGGATGCCAACACCCTGGTGGTGACCGTGGGCGGTAGCGAATCGACGGCATTGTCCGGTGAAGCCCGGGCGCAGGGCAGTGTGCGGGATCTGGATTTCCGTCGCAACGAAGACGGCGAAGCCCAGGTGCGGATACAGATGTCGGACAATCGCGCCAATGTCGATATCAGCTCATCGCGCGGTCGTATCCTGGTGGACATACCGGATTATCAGTTGCCGAACGAACTGGCCCGACGGCTGGATGTGCTGGATTTTGCCACCGCAGTGCGCTACATCACGGCGCGCCAGGTGGGCGATGGCACCCGCATTGAATTAGAGCCCGAGCCTGATTTCGATTACACCGCATTTCAGACGAGCAATACCCTGTCGATCAATGTGAAGCAGCTTGAGCCGGAAACGGTCGCGGAACAGGGGGAGGAAGCTTTCCCGTATACCGGTGATCGCATTTCGTTCAATTTCCAGGATGTGGAAGTGCGCCGCATTCTCCAGATTGTTGCGGATACCGCGGGCAAGAGCCTGGTCGCGTCCGACAATGTGACCGGCAACATCACCATTCGCCTGGACAATGTGCCCTGGGATCAGGCTCTGGATATCATCCTGCGCTCCCGTGGTCTGGACAAGCGGATCGAGGGTGACATTCTGCTGGTGGCGCCGGCACAGGAAATTGCAGAACAGGAACAGCAGCAATTGACCAATGAGCGGGCCATGGAAGAGCTGGCGCCGCTGGAAACCGAGTTTGTCCAGATAAACTACACCACGGCCGGCAACGTACTGAGCTTTATTACCGACGATGAAAACCTGCTTTCATCGCGCGGGGCGGCCACCATTGATGCGCGCACGAACAGTCTTCTCCTGCGTGACACCGTGCCCAATCTCATGCGGATCCGTGAGGCCATCGACTTTATTGATGTACCGGTGCGTCAGGTGATGCTGGAGAGCCGTATTGTGGTGGCCCAGTCCTCCTTCACGAATGACATCGGGGTGCGCTGGGGTGGCGGTGCCATTGGGCGTGGCGGTGCAACCAGCAGTTATATCGCGTCTGGCGGTTTGTCCGGAGCACAGGATTACCGCGATATCGGTGCTCAATGGAGCGAGTTCTATTCCGAGGGTGGTTCGCCGCCGCCTTATCAGAATGTCTCTGTGCCCTCCAATACCGGAATCAACCCCGGGGTCAACCTGCCCGCGTCCAACTCCAACGCGGCCTCCTTTGCGGTGGGCTTTGCCGCTCTGGATTATGCACTGGATCTGGAGTTGTCCGCACTGGAAAGTCAGGGCCAGGCAGAGATCGTCTCGCAACCCAAACTGATTACCTCTGACGGTAATGAGGCAGAGATTGCCTCCGGCACCACCATCCCCTTCCCCGGCCCCGATGGTGGCACTGAATTCGTGGATGCGTTATTGTCCATGATTGCAACGCCGCAGATCACACCCGATGGTCGCATCATGCTGGATCTGGAGGTGACGCAGGACTCGCCCGCTGGTGGCGGAGGAGGTGAAATCAACACCAACTCCCTGCGCACTCAGGTACTGGTGGACGATGGCGAGACTCTGGTGCTGGGCGGTGTGTACCGGGTTGAGGATGTCGAGGAAGTGAACAAGGTACCGGTGCTGGGCGATCTGCCTGTGTTGGGGCGTTTCTTCCGCAGTACATCCCAGCTTGAACTCAAAAACGAGTTGCTTATATTTATTACCCCGCGCCTGGTGGAAGAGCGCGTAACCGGGAACTGATGTATTTTGGCGGTAAACAGTCTTTTTCTGATCGGCCCCATGGGGGCCGGTAAAAGTACTTTGGGCAGAATGCTGGCCGGTGCGCTGGAGAAGACATTTGTTGATTCCGACCACTATATTGAAGAACGTGCCGGCGCAGATATCCCCTGGATTTTCGATCTGGAGGGCGAAGCCGGCTTTCGTGACCGCGAAACCCAGGCGCTGGACGAGCTGACCCAGCGTCCGAATCTGGTTCTGGCCACGGGTGGCGGCGCTGTCGTGCGGCGTGAAAATCGAGCCCTTCTGGCAAGCCGTGGCGTTGTCATATATCTTCGTACAGAAGTGGACACCCAACTGGCCCGCACCGCCAAGGACAAGAATCGACCCCTGTTGCAGAAAGCAGATCCCAGAGCCGTATTGACCGAGCTGCTGCTGGCGCGGGAGCCGCATTATCTGGCGCTGGCGGACATTGTGGTGGATACTGAAGGGGCTTCTCCCCGGGCCCTCGCTGATACCATTTTGCAGGAGTATCGCACGCGCTATGAAAACGCTTGATCTTGATCTGGGTAACCACCAGTACCCCATTCACATCGGCAAGGAGCTGCTGACCAGTCTGGCCCTCCTGGCGCCTCATCTGAGCAAGGAAGTGCTGGTGGTGACCAATACCACGGTGGAGCCACTGTACCTGGAGCCTCTGATAAAGGGCCTGGAAGCGCCTGGCCGTCGGATCGTCACCCTGAGTCTGCCGGACGGTGAAGTTCACAAGACACTGGATGTACTGGACGAGATTTTCTCTGCCCTCCTCAACGCCAACTTTTCCAGACGCTGCACTCTGGTGGCCCTGGGCGGCGGTGTGATTGGTGACATGACCGGCTTTGCCGCCGCCAGTTACCAGCGTGGCGTGAACTTTGTGCAGGTACCCACCACGCTGCTGGCGCAGGTAGACTCCTCCGTGGGCGGCAAAACCGGTGTGAATCACGCTCTGGGGAAAAACATGATCGGCGCCTTCAAGCAACCGCAGTGCGTGCTGATCGATACGACGACCCTGAATACCCTGCCGTCGCGTGAGCTGTCGGCCGGACTGGCGGAAGTGCTGAAATACGGGCTCATCGCCGATGCTGATTTCTTTCTCTGGCTGGAGGCGCACTGGTCCGATCTGCTGGCGCGCGATCCCGAGGTGACCACCGAGGCGATTTACCGGTCCTGTCAGTTGAAGGCCGAGGTGGTCATGGAAGATGAAACCGAACAGGGGCGTCGGGCCATTCTCAATCTCGGGCATACGTTCGGCCACGCCATTGAGACCTGGACAGGGTATGGCGAATGGCTGCACGGTGAAGCCGTGGCCACCGGTCTGCTTATGGCTGCTGATCTGTCACAATGTCTGGGGCATACCGATGCGACACTCACCGAGCGGGTGGCGGCACTGCTGAAACAGGCCAACCTGCCTGTCCGCTCGCCAGAGGGAATGACGCGAGACGATTATCTCTCGTTGATGGCCCGTGACAAGAAAGCGGACGCCGGCGTAATGCGCCTGGTGTTGTTAAAAGCGCTGGGCCATGCCATAGTAACTCAAGACTTTGCCGTCGATTCTCTTTATCACACAATAGACCGCTACCAGAGCTGACCGCATGCCCGAACAGCCGTCCTATGTTGCCTACTATGGTATGAAATCCGATCCCTTCAGTGAGGTGGCGGACACTCCTTTCGTGCCTGTCGCGGGCCGCCAGAAGGCCGTGGACACCCTGCTGCACCTGCTGACCTATTCCGAAGACGTGGTCTTTGTGGCCGGCCCTCCCGGCAGTGGCAAAAGCGCCACTCTGGAGCAGCTTGTACGCAACCTGCACGAAAACATCGACCTGGTCATGGTGGATGTGCGGGAAATCAGCAGCGACAAGGAACTGCTTTGGGAGCTGGCGACACAGTTTTATCTGCAGCCGGACCGCACGCACAGCACGCAACGCTTGCAGCTCATGCTGCAGGCACACTGTCAGTCCCTGCACGATGCCGGTCAGATTCCCACGCTGGCCGTTGATGACATTGACGAACTGCCCATTGATACACTCAATGGCCTGACGCCTGTCCTGCATGGCGGTATAAATGGTGAGCCCGGCCTGCGCCTGGTAGGCCTGGCCAGTCAGCCGGCGGAAGTTCGCAGAGAACTCTCGGCTCTGGGCTTTTCCTCGGGTCAGATGATTGAATTGCCTCGATTCAGCTTGGATGATTGCTTCAATCTAGCACAAGCCTATTTTACCAGTGCCGGTATCACCGCCGGCGTGCCCGTGGAGCCAGCCACCATGAAGCGCCTGCACAAACTGGGGGGTGGTCTGCCGGGCCCGTTTCTGGCCGTCGTGCGCGACTTCATGCTGGTGGAAGCTCAGCGGCGACGACGCCAGGGCAAAATTCCGTGGCCGCACCAGGTGGCCGGGGCGGCGGTTGTCGCCGTGCTGGTCCTGGCCGGGCTCTATCAGACCGGATCAGACGACTCGTCGGAGGCCGATCTGATACCACCGTCCGACGCGGTGGAGCAGGCCACACAGCCTGCCGATGAGCCGGAATCGGTGGATGAACTCCTCGCCGAGGCCATGGGCGAAGAGGCGGAAGACATTGATGCGGATTCGCCCATTGATCCGGATCTGGCGGAAGCCGAAGCGGACGCCGTAAGGGCCCGTCTGGAAGAAGCCCTGGCCGGCCGCGCGGCAGGTGAACAGGACGTCGAGACCGACAGCCCGGCGGCGGATTCCGGCTCGGCTATTCCGGAAGAGCTGCTGGCTGAGCTGGAGTCGGAGGAGTCCGCCCCGGAACCGGCGCCAGAACCAGCACCAGAGCCGGCTCCCGAAGCCAGCCCGGCCAGTGATCACGCTCTGTTTGCGCCCGACTGGTTGCGCAACGCGGACTCCGGGACATACACCCTGCAGTTATTGGGTGCCCGCGAGGAGAGCAACATCATACAGTTTGCCGGTGCGCACAATCTGAATACAGAGGAACTGGGCTTTGTGATCACCGAGTTGAATGACAGCCCTTGGTACGTCCTCCTTTATGGTATCTACGCGGACAGCGACGCCGCGAGGGCACGCATTGAAGAGCTGCCTGCGGATGTCCAGGCCTTGTCGCCCTGGCCCCGACCGGTATCCGGTGTCCAGAATACTCTGGACTGACTTTTCATCGGAAATGCCCCATGACACCGTCTTCGCTCTGGCTTGATGATGACCGCGACAACTGCGGATTCGGTTTGATTGCCCATCGCCAGGGCGAGGCAAGCCACGCTCTGCTTGCAAAGGCCATAGCTGCACTCACGCACATGACCCATCGCGGTGGGATAGCCGCCGACGGCAAAACCGGCGACGGCTGCGGCCTGCTGATTCACAAGCCGGATGCGTTTTTCCGCGCCGAGGCCCGCAAGCTGTTCGATGATGAACTGCCGGATCGTTACGCCGTGGGCATGGTGTTCCTCTTTGCCCGGGACCAGGCCGCCGAGGCGGCCCGCACAGCGGTGTCCGAGGCGCTCACGGAGCAGCAGCTGTGTGTTCATGGCTGGCGCGAGGTGCCCATCGACCCGGCCTGTTGTGGCCCGGTTGCCCTGGCGTCCCTGCCCCGCATCTGCCAGGTGTTCGTCTCGCCCAACGCCGACACGGAGCAGGAGGGCGAACTGTCACCCCGGCGCTTTGCGGCCCGTCTCTATGTGGCCCGGCGCAAGGCCGAACGGGTCCTGACCGACGATCCCGACTTCTACATCTGCTCCCTGTCCGAACAGGCCGTGGTGTACAAGGGATTGTTCATGCCGGCGGACCTGCCTCATTTCTATCACGACCTGGGCAACCCCGAGGTGGCCACCAGTGTGGCCGTCTTTCATCAACGCTTCTCCACCAACACCGCGCCGCGCTGGCCCCTGGCACAGCCCTTCCGGTTGCTGGCTCACAATGGGGAAATCAACACCATTGCAGGCAATCGCAACTGGGCCCGGGCCCGCGCCAGGACATTCCAGAGTCCCTCATTGCCCGCCCTTGAGGACCTGCAGCCCGTGGTCAACACCGCCGGCTCGGACTCGTCCAGTCTGGATGACATGCTGGAACTGATGCTGCTCGGGGGCATGGATATCTTTCGCGCCGCCCGCACCGCCATACCGCCTGCCTGGCAGAATTTCGAAACCATGGACTCGCGCCTGCGGGCCTTCTACGAGTTCAACTCCATGCACATGGAGCCCTGGGACGGCCCGGCCGGCATTGTCCTGACCGACGGGCGTTTCGCCGCCTGTCTGATGGACCGCAACGGTTTGCGCCCCGTGCGCTGGATGATGACCCGTGACAACCTGATTACCCTGGCCTCGGAAACCGGCGTCATGGAGGTTGCACCGGAAGACGTGGTGGCCAAGGGACAGGTAGGACCCGGCCATATTGTCGCTGTGGACACCCAAACCGGCGAGTTCCTGCAGACTCAGGCCATAGACGACCGCTTGAAGCGCCAAAACCCATACAAACAGTGGCTGAAAGACCACGCCGTGCGTCTGCAGTCACGTCTCGACCTCGCGGAGCAGGCGGACGGTTATGCCATTCAGGGCCAGACGCTCAGTGCCTACATGAAACTGTTCCAGGTCACCCGGGAGGAGTGCGACACCGTCATTGCCGCTCTGGCCGAACAGGCCCAGGAGGCCGTGGCGTCCATGGGCGATGATACCCCCATGGCCGTCTTGTCGCGCCGCATTCGACCGTTGACGGACTATTTTCGCCAGCAGTTTGCCCAGGTCACCAACCCGTCCATTGATTCGTTGCGCGAAGCCTGTGTGATGTCGCTGGAAAGCTGTCTGGGCCCGGAGCGCAACCTCTTCATGCCATCGGCCGAACACGCCAAACGGCTGATTCTCACCTCGCCGGTTCTGTCACCGCTCAAGTTCCAGAACCTGCTGCACCGTGAGGAACCCGAGTACAAGCATGCGCTGATTGATGTGACGCACCCGGCCGACGAACCCCTGGCCGATGCCCTGGATCGTTTGGCCGGAGAAGCAGAGGCGGCGGTGCGTGACGGGGCTGTTATTCTGGTTCTGTCGGACCGGTCGGTCGCCCCGGAGCGTCGGGTGGCCCATATTGTCATGGCCACGGGAGCCGTGCATCACCGTCTGGTGGACCGTGGACTCAGAACCCATGCCAATATTGTGCTGGACACCGGCGCCCTGCGCGACTCCCACCAGTTTGCCGTGGCCATCGGCTTCGGGGCCACGGCGGTTTACCCGTATCTGGCCTACGAGGTCATTGATTCGCTGGTGCGGGAAGGTCGCCTGTCGGGGCACCCACATGAGTTGTCACGCAACTACCGCAAGGGCATCGACAAGGGCCTGTTCAAGATCATGTCGAAAATGGGCATTTCGACCCTGGCCTCCTACCGGGGCGCGCAATTGTTCGAGGCTGTGGGTCTGGGCGAGGAAGTCGTGGCCCGGTGTTTCCCCGGTGTAACCAGTCGCATTGGGGGTGCCCGCTTCGAGCATTTCGAGGCCGAACAGACCCGTCTGGTGAAACAGGCCTGGACGGCGCGCATCCCCCTGCAACAGGGTGGCCACCTCAAGTACGTCCATGACGAGGAGTACCACGCCTACAACCCGGATGTGGTGATGACCTTGCGCCAGGCGGTGCAACAGGGCGATGCGGTCCTCTATCGTGATTATGCGGCCCTGGTCAATCAGCGGCCGGTGGCGACGCTGCGTGATCTCCTGGGCCTCCAGTCGGATCGTGAGCCCATCGCCCTGAACCAGGTCGAGCCGGCCAAGGCCCTGTTTGCCCGCTTCGACACCGCTGCCATGTCTCTGGGAGCGCTCTCGCCGGAGGCCCACGAGGCGTTGGCTGTGGCCATGAACGAACTGGGCGGTTACTCCAACAGTGGTGAAGGCGGTGAGGACCCGAACCGGTTCCAGACGCCCAGGAATTCTCGCATCAAGCAGGTTGCGTCCGGTCGCTTCGGGGTGACTCCGCACTATCTGGTCAATGCCGATGTGCTACAGATCAAGATTGCACAGGGCGCCAAGCCCGGCGAAGGCGGGCAGCTGCCCGGCGGCAAGGTCAACGCCCTGATTGCTCGATTGCGTTTTTCTGTACCCGGGGTCACGCTGATTTCGCCGCCGCCGCATCATGATATCTATTCCATTGAAGACTTGGCGCAGTTGATATTTGATCTGAAACAGGTCAATCCGACCGCACTGGTGTCGGTCAAGCTCGTGTCCGAGCCTGGCGTGGGCACCATAGCCGCCGGCGTGGTCAAGGCCTACGCCGATCTCATCACGGTGTCGGGTTATGACGGGGGGACCGGCGCCTCTCCGGTGACCTCCATCAAGCACGCCGGATCTCCCTGGGAGCTGGGACTGGCGGAAGTGCATCAGTCCCTGCGCGGCAATAACCTGCGCGATCGGGTGCGACTGCAGACCGATGGCGGGCTGAAGACGGGACTGGACGTGGTCAAGGCGGCGCTGCTGGGTGCGGAGAGCTTCGGCTTCGGCACCGCCCCCATGGTGGCGCTGGGGTGCAAGTACCTGCGGTTGTGTCATCTCAACAACTGCGCCACCGGGGTGGCGACGCAGGATGAGCTGCTGCGCCAGCAGCACTTCCAGGGCACGGTCGCCATGGTGAAACACTACTTTCACTGTGTGGCCGAAGAGATCCGTGAAATTCTCGCCAGCCTGGGTTATCGGACGCTGGAGGAGATTGTCGGACGAGCGGACTTGCTCACTCAGTTGCTGGGAGAAACCGATCGCCAGTCCGCCCTGGACCTGTCGCCGCTGTACCAACCGGACGACTGCGACCGGGGGCACCCTCATACCTGTCAGGTGGTCCGCAATGAGCCCCATGACCGGGCCGAGACTGCCGAGCACATTCTGCAGACCGTCATGCCAGCGCTCGAGTCCGGTAGGGGTGGCCGTTTTCAGTTTGCCCTGAGAAACAGTGACCGTGCCATTGGCGCCCGCATCAGCGGTGAAATCGCCCGTCGTTTCGGTGCCGACGGTCTGCCGGGCGACCCGCTGGAGCTCAGCTTCAAGGGGGTCGCCGGTCAGAGCTTTGGTGCCTGGAACGCCCCAGGTCTGGAGATGACCCTGGATGGCGACGCCAACGATTACGTAGGCAAGGGGATGGCCGGAGGCAAACTCGTGGTCAGACCACCGGCAGGTTCCCTGTTCAAAAGTCAGGAAACTGCCATCATGGGCAACACCTGTCTGTATGGTGCCACCGGAGGCAAGCTCTTTGCGGCGGGTCGTGCCGGACAGCGCTTTGCCGTCCGCAATTCCGGCTGTCACGCCGTGGTCGAAGGTGCCGGCGATCACTGCTGTGAATACATGACCGGAGGCATGGTGGCTGTTCTTGGGTCAGTGGGTAGCAACTTCGGTGCAGGAATGACGGGTGGTTTTGCCTATGTGCTGGATCTGGAAAACAGTTTTCAGGACAAGTTCAACCGTGAACTGGTGGATGTGGTGCGGGTACACCCGGAAAGCATGGAGGAATATCGACAGCATCTGCAGGGCGTGATTGGCGATTACGTAGCACAGACTCAGAGTGACTGGGGGGCTGATCTGCTGGAGGATTTTGACGATTATGTCCGGGCCTTCTGGCTGGTGAAACCCAAGGCCGCCAACCTGTCCCGGTTGCTGAGCTATACACGAGCCCGTCCGGAGTAACCATGGCGCATCAGTCTGCAGGCAATCCGTTCCAGTTCATTGATGTGGGACGCAAGGCGCCGTCCCTGAAGCCCATACCGGACCGCAAACGCGATTTCGTGGAAATTCACGACCCCTACACTCAGTCCGAGGTCACCGAACAGGCGGATCGGTGTCTGGATTGCGGCAACCCGTACTGTGAATGGCAGTGTCCGGTTCACAACTACATTCCCGACTGGCTGCAACTGGCCGCAGAAGGCAATATTCTGGCCGCCGCCGAGCTGTGTCATCAGACCAATTCACTGCCGGAGGTCTGTGGTCGGGTCTGTCCCCAGGACAGACTCTGTGAGGGCGCCTGTACCCTGAACGACGGTTTTGGCGCTGTCACCATCGGCTTCACGGAAAAATACATCACGGATACCGCCTTTGCCATGGGCTGGAAACCGGATCTGTCCAATGTGGTGCCTACCGGACATACCGTGGCGGTCATTGGTGCGGGGCCGTCGGGCCTGGCCTGTGCCGATGTGTTGGTGCGCAATGGTGTCAAACCGGTGGTGTACGATGCTCACCCGGAAATCGGCGGTCTGCTTACCTTCGGTATTCCCGAGTTCAAGTTGGAAAAAAGCGTCATGGCCAGGCGGCGCAGACTGTTCAGCGAGATGGGAGTAGAGTTCAAACTCAGTACCCGGGTGGGCGAAGACGTGGACTTTGATCAGATTCAGTCGTCGCACGACGCGGTGTTCATGGGCATGGGGGTGTACCAGGCCATTGTCGGAGGTTTTCCCGGGGAATCCTTGCCGGGGGTCTGCAAGGCACTGGATTATCTGGTGGGTAACATCAACCACAGTCTGGGCTTTCCCCAGAACCCGGCGGACTATATTGATCTCAAGGGCAAGGATGTTGTTGTACTGGGCGGTGGGGATACCGCCATGGACTGCAATCGTACAGCGATTCGCCAGAGTGCACGCACCGTCACCTGTGTGTATCGGCGCGACGAGGCCCATATGCCGGGCTCACGCAAGGAGGTGGCGAACGCCCGGGAAGAGGGCGTGAAGTTTCTCTTCAACCGGCAGCCTGTAGCCATTCGGGGTGACGACCGGGTACGCGGTGTGGCGCTGATCAACACCTGCATGGGGCCAGCCGAGACGGGCGGACGCCAGCAGGCGCAACCCGTGCCCGGCACGGAAACGGTGGTCGCGGCCGATGTGGTCATTATCGCCTTCGGGTTTGAACCCAGCCCACCCGACTGGTTTGCCGACGCCGGCATTGACCTGGATGCCCGACGGTGTGTGCAACTGTCGACACAGCGCCTGCCCTTCCAGACCAGCAATCCGGGGGTATTTGCCGGCGGTGATATGGTGCGAGGCGCCGATTTGGTGGTCACCGCCATAGACGAGGGCCGGCGGGCGGCCATGGCGATACTGGACTATCTGGACGTATAATGACTTGAATAATAGCAATAAAATTTATCAGGAAAAGTATCGTATTTAGTATTGGCGATGTGTAAAAAAAGGGCAAGGTGAGCGGCGTTTGAATAATAATCAGCCCAGAGGGCATTCATGACAGCCACTCAGATTGCAATGCCGTTTTTGGCCTCGGTGTCTGCATTGAGTCTGGCACTCTACGCCGTGCAATTTCGCCAGCGCCCCGGTGGCGTGCCCCAGACCGTGTTTCTGCTGGTTCTTTCCCTGTGTGCGCTGGCCAATGGTGTCGAGGCCGTGCTGGCTGATCCCAATGCCAAAATGCTGGCACGGCATGTCGCCACTCAGGTGTACTGGTTTTATAATCTTCTGGTCCTCTGGATCCTCACCCGCATGATGCCGCGGCTCAATGCCATCGGGTCCTGGCAGTACCTGGTCATCGGGGCACCGCTTCTGCTGGCGTCGGTGTTTACGCTGTCGAACCACTGGCATGGCTGGATGTGGAGCGACACGCAGGTGGTGTCGGCGCAGGTATTCAAGACGTTCACGCCTCTGGGGCTGGCCCTGCGCTGGTATACCCTGTTGTTGCTGGCATTGATTGTGGCCGTGGGTATGCTGCATGCCAGAAAGCTGGCCGCCCAGTGGCGACGCCATATCTATTGGCTGTTGTTCGGGTTCAGCATGCCGCTCTGGCTGGCCGCCCTGAAAATGGCACTGCCCTCGACCAGTATGGTTCAGACGCTCCCCACTTCGGTGGCCTTCCTGCCCGCTTGCCTGGCCATATTGCTCGGGCTCTGGCAGCACCAGTTGATTGGCTTCGGACCGCTGGCGCGTGATCGGATGTTCAACATTCTGCCTGATGGCATTCTGGTCGTGGATCATCGGTGCCGGGTGGTGGATGCCAATCAGACCCTGCATACGTTGCTGCGCCTGCCGCGCAATCTGGGTGATTGTCGGGCGAGGCACCTGCTGAAGCGGTACCCCGACTGGTATGAGGCTGTGCGCGAGCAACGCGACGATCACACGCTAATACGTATTGCGGGTCGCGACTATGAAGTGGCTATACGAAGCATGAAAAGTCAGGGCCATACCAACACGTTGTCCACCGTGCGTGACGTCACGGAAACTCAGGACCTGCTGCGTCGGCTGGAAGAACAGAGTCAGCGTGATTCACTCACAGGCGCGCCCAACCGGCGGGCCATGATGTCGGAATACAGTCAGTTGCGAGAGCGAAAGCCGGACATGTCGGTTGGCATGATGATCATTGATCTGGACGATTTCAAACGGGTCAATGACCGCTTCGGGCATCAGGCGGGAGATGATGCGCTGGTGCTGACGGTCAATCGCCTGCAACGGCAATTGCGTCCGGATGACCTGTTTTGCCGCATGGGCGGCGAGGAGTTTGTCATTGTGATGCATGACATTGACGCAGGTACCTTGTGGCAGCGGGCAGACGCCATTCGGGCCGACATCAGCAAATACGTGACCGTGGATCAGGGTTATCATGTGACGGCCAGCATCGGCCTGGCTCACAGCCCGGTGGTGGTGCCTTTTGAAATGCTGTTCAAGGTGGCAGACGAACGGCTGTATCTGAGCAAGCACATGGGCAAGAATCGAGTCACTGCAGCCAAAGATGGCGGTGAGTCCTCATCCGGCAATGCCGGATTGCATTGCACCGCCCAATAGTCATACGGGCGCTCTGCGGCGAGGGGGCGTAAAGCCCCCTGTTGTGAGCGCAGTTTACTCTGTCATGGCGTCCGTATCCTCGGCTGCGGCCACCTGGATCTGGTTGTTGACCA
>LFIK01000952.1_pt1 | contig 22474 bp, 20 predicted proteins | sample 643401 | NCBI WGS metagenome assembly LFIK01 (sample SAMN03777447, study PRJNA286221) | soda lake metagenome | biome: soda lake; feature: Kulunda steppe; material: water; isolation source: sample T5-Br brine of Lake Tanatar-5 | place: Russia: Kulunda steppe | collected 2010-07
CCGTTGGCATCCGTGAACGCGCCGGAAGTCGGCTCGGTCAAGTTCGGCGTGAACGTGGATGCACCATTGGCGTCGGGGTTGGAGAACTCGGGAACCGCCCACTGGTAGTCGGTCTGACTGAAGAAATCGATTTCCTGATAGGTCAGGCCGGCAGTCAGCGTGTACTGGTCGAAGTCATGGACGATCTCGAGGTTGAAGATGTCCTCATCCATCTCGTAGACCGGATTGAACGTCGTCCGCACTTCGCGCAGGTCGGAAGGTCGCTCCGAGTCGGCAAATGCGTCCACGCCGAACGGCAGGAACCGGCTCAGGTTGCCGAGGATGCCACCCAGCTGGGACTGGCTGTTGAGCACGCCTGCGCTGTCGATGGGCTGGCCCGGAAGGCAGCCGAGAGAAAGTGGAAAGTCGGTGTCGTCCTTTGCGCAGGTCTGGTTGGACGTGCGCATGCGGGTGCTGTCTTCGCGGAACCGCTGCCAGAAGAAGTTCACTTCCGTGCGATCGGTGGGCGTGAAGTTCAGCGCAACACGGGTTGACCAGATGTCACGGCCATCAATATCGCTGTCCAGGCCCAGATCGGGGCGCTCGTCAGCGTAGATATTGTCGACGTAGCCGTCGCGCTCGATCCAGCGGCCGGAGACGCGGATGGCTGCATTGTCGCCCAGCGGCAGGTTGAACATGCCGGTGGCCTTGCGCGACTGGAAGTTCCCCACTTCGAAATCGATGGACGCTTCCTGCTGGGTCGGATCGGCCTTGGCCGGGATGATGTTGACAACTCCGCCAGTGGTGTTGCGGCCGTACAGCGTGCCCTGCGGGCCGCGCAGCACCTCGACGCGCTCCACGTCGAACAGCTCCGATTCCATCACCGATGACTGCTGCAGGTAGGCGCCGTTGAAGTTGATGGCGGTACCCGAGTCGGAGCTAGTGGCGACGGCGTTGTTGCCGATGCCGCGAATCTGGATGTTGTTGCCGGTGAAGTTGGCCTGACTGAAGGTCAGGTTGGGAACCGACAGCTGCATGTCCTGAACCGTGTTCAGACGCTCGCGCTCGAGACCAGCCTGATCGAAGGCAGACACGGCAACAGCGGTGTCCTGCAGCGAGGCTTCACGACGCTGGGCCGTGACCACGACCTCGTCGATCATGCTGCGGGATGCGCGCTGCTGTTGCGGTTGTTCGGCTTGTGCCTGGGCTTGCTGGGGCTGCTGGGCCTGAACGGACACGGCTGCAATGGCAGCACACAGCGCGGCCCCCGCCCGAAGACGGAAGGAAGGCTTTTTCATGGATTTGGACTCCTCGCGGGTCCCGTCTGAAGTGCGGGACGCTACAGCTTTTTTGCGTCGGATATTGACGTCACAGCTGGCTCTACCGGCCAGTTGGTTGCGATGAAGCTATAATGAGTTACAGCTCACATCCCGATTGTAACAAGGCGGAGCGGATCTGCAACCCTTTGCGGGAACTTTGTTACGAATTATTTCTCCGGACACCGACAGGTGTCCGGAGCAGGGGCGTGAGCGTGGCAGCCGCCGTCAGTCGATCAGTTCAACCCGAGCGCTTACCTGCGCCTGAATCCTGATTTCTCCGGGTTCGACCGGTACCGCCGCCAGTTCCATGCGGGCGTCGGAGCTCGCGCGTTGCAGCATTGGCGAGTGGCGCGAGCCGTCCAGGTCCAGTGTCAGCACCTTGCCGGTCTGGCCGTCGGCGGCGGCTGCCGCGGAACGCGCCTGAGCCAGTGCCTGGCGAGTGGCGATGGCAATGGCTTCGTCGCGGGCCTCCGCATCATCCTCCAGGGTGAACTGAAGTCCCTGAATCTCGTTGGCGCCGGCACGGCCGGCAGCTGCCAGCAGCAGGCCCACGCCCTCCAGGTCCCGGCTGGTGACCTCGAGCTGGTTGCGTGCCTGATAACCCCGGATGCGAGGTTGCCAGTCATCCTCTGCATCGCGCGGCCGCGAAGCCCAGACCGGATGGACCCGTACGCCCAGGGTGCGCAGCTGACCCCGGTCTTCGGCACCGGCTTCGCGCAGTGCCTCCAGCAGTGTTTCCATCTGGCGGGAGTTCGCCTCCAGCACCGTATCCGAGTCCTCGCCTTCGGAGGTGATGCCGACCACGAAACGGACCTGGTCCGGTTGGGCCATGACTTCGCCCTGGCCGGTGGCAGTGATTGTGCGAGAGGTGTCGTTGCGCTGACCCTGGGGCTGCTCTGCGGGTGCGCAGGCGGTGAGCAGCAGTGCTCCCAGAGTCAGTGTCGTGGCCAGCAGGCCTGTGGACGCCCGTTTCATGTGTGTCTCCTTGACGAGGTTGCAGACGGGCGTCCGGGGTTCATTCAGTCCCTGGAACGCCCGCGCGGCCGATTTCCTCCACCTCCGGGTCGGCGCCGGGCGCCACCCCGGCGCGGACCGCCGCTGGCACCGCTGGATGCCCGAGCGGGTTCATCCGGTGGCTCCAGCAACTCGGCTTCGGGCTGGGTGCAGTCGAGCTTGGTGCCCAGCAGGGCCTCGATCTGCGGCAGCAGGAAGGCGTCGTCTTCACCCAGGAAACTGATGGAGATGCCCTTGGCTCCGGCCCGGCCGGTCCGCCCGATGCGGTGGACATAGTCCTCCGGATCTTCCGGCAGATCGTAGTTGATGACGTGACTGATGCCGTCAACGTGTAGACCACGGCCAGCCACGTCGGTTGCAGCCAGTACGCGAATCTTGCCGTCCTTGAACTGCTCGAGGGTCCGTACCCGGCGTTGCTGGGGCACTTCGCCCGACAGCATCTCGCAGGCGATATCCAGGTGCTTCAGGCGTTCGAAGATGTCGCGGGTGACGTCACGCCGGTTGGCGAAGACGATGACCCGGTCCAGTGCCAGATCGTTCATCAGGTTGTAGAGCAGCGGGAACTTGTCTTCGGCGCTGACCAGGAAGACCTTCTGCTCGACGCTGTCCACGGCGACGCTCTCGGGCTCGATCACGACGTGTTCGGCCGCCAGCGTCCACTGGTGGGCCAGTCGCAGCACATCGTCGTTGTAGGTGGCGCTGAACAGCAGCGTCTGCCGCAGTCGCTTGGGCGGGGTCTGGCGGATGATGCGACGCACGTCCGGAATGAAGCCCATGGACAGCATGCGGTCGGCTTCATCCAGTACCAGCTGCTCCACGTGGCGCAGGTTGAGCTTGCCGCGGGTGATGAAGTCCAGCAGACGCCCCGGGGTGGCGACCAGGATATCGACCACTTCATTCTCGAGGACGCGGCGCTGTTTCTCGAAATCCATGCCGCCGACCACGGTAAGCACGTTCAGGCCGCAGTATCTGGTCAGATCGCGGGCGTCATCCGCTATCTGCATGACCAGTTCGCGGGTCGGCGCAATGACCAGTGCGCGTGGCGTGCCCGGGGGATTGGGTCGCTCCGGGATGTGTTCCAGCTGGTGGCTGATCAGGGTGATGAGAAACGCAGCGGTCTTGCCGGTACCGGTCTGGGCCTGCCCGGTGACGTCGTAGTTGGCCAGCGAGTGGGGCAACGTCTGTGCCTGAATCGGCGTGCACTTCGTGAAGCCGAGCGCGTTGATGGCCTTGAGCAGGTCCGGCGCCAGGCCGAACTCGTCGAAACGCACTGCATCCACATCGGCGTCCGCATCCGTGGCTGCGCCCGGGTCTGCCGGCCCGGTGTTCGCTGCGGTCCCCTCGGACGCTGCCGTCGGGGCGTCAGCAGTTTCAGCCGGGACAGTGGCAGTGTCACGTCGCCGGCCCGCACCGCGGCTGCCCCGGGTTCCTGCGGCAGTGTCCTGCGCAGCCTTGTCGGGTGCGCCTGCTTGCGAGCGGCCATCGGTAGCAGTCGGCGCTGTCGACTGGTCCTGGGCGTCGCTGGCAGCGGCAGCTGGCCGGTCGTCGGCCTTGTCGGCTTGCCGCTGCCTGCGGCCATCCGTACGGCCGCTGTCGTCGGCCTTGCCTGGATCGGGCTGATCCGAGCGGGGCGGTTGCTGCGGCATGGAATCCGTGGAGCGTTCGTCGCTCATGCGCGTGTCTCCTGCTGCAGCAAGGCATCGTAGCTTGCCAGTCGAATACAGTTGATAAAGACCTCCATGGCACGCTCCACTTCCTCCAGGGAGGGGAAGGTAGGCGCCAGACGAATGTTGCAATTGTCGGGGTCGCGGCCATACGGAAAGGTGGCGCCGGCCGGCGTCAGCTTGACGCCCGCTTCGGCAGCCAGGCGCACCACTTCCCGAGCCAGCCCGGGGCGGGTGTCCACCGACACGAAGTAACCGCCCTGTGGGCGGGTCCAGCTGGCCAGCTGTTCGCCCTCAATGGCCTGCAGGGCCCTCTCCACGGCGGCAAACCTTGGCCCGATCAGGTCCGCGTGGCGACCCATGTGAGCCATGAGGGCCTCGCGATCCGGGAACAGGCGCGCGTGGCGCAGCTGATTGATCTTGTCCGGACCGATCATCAGCGCACCCAGGCGTTGTTCGAAGCCGCTCAGGACGGCTTCGCTTGCACCCATGAACGCCACGCCACCGCCGGCAAAGGTGATCTTGGAGGTGGAAGCGAACAGCGCCACCCCGTCTTCGGTACCGGCGGCCAGGGCGTGCTGGAACAGGTTGCTCAGCTGCGGCGGGTTGGCGGTCAGGTCGTGCACCGCGTAGGCGTTGTCCCAGAGCACGAAGAACCCTGGCCGGGTCCGGCCCGGCAGCGCGGCCAGCCGCTCCACCGTGGCCTGGTCGTAGACGCAGCCGGTCGGATTCGAGTACTTCGGCACGCACCAGATGGCGCGGATATCAGGATCTGCTGCCACCATGGCCTCGACCGCGTCCATGTCCGGGCCGGTCTCCAGCATGGGCACGGTGAGCATCTCGATGCCCAGCTGCTCGCAGATGGTGAAGTGGCGATCGTAGCCCGGCACCGGGCACAGGACCTTCGGCTGTCTGGTGGACTCGCGCCAGGCCGGCAGGTTGCCCAGTCCGAACAGCAGGGCGGTCTCCACGAACAGGTACATCAGGGTGAGGCTGGAATTGCCGCCGGCCAGCACCCGCTCGGCTGGCATGTCCAGCAGCCAGCTGCCCAGTTCGCGGGCTTCGGGCAACCCCTTCAGGCCACCATAGTTGCGTACGTCCGTGCCGTCTGCGGCCTTGTAGCTGCCCTGCAGAATGCCGTCCAGCTGCGAGGAAAGGTCCAGCTGTGCCGAAGCAGGCTTGCCTCGGGTCAGGTCCAGCGCAAGGCCGGCCTGGCAGAATTCATCGTGTCGTGCCCGGGCCTGCTGCAGCCGCTGCTGCAGTTCGGCCTGGTCGATTCGGGGTGCGTCGCTCACGAAGCGTCCTCTGTGTCAGATGGCCAGGCCAGACAGCTCGTCCAGGCCCAGCATGAGATTCATGTTCTGGATGGCTGCACCGCCGGCTCCCTTGCCCAGGTTGTCCAGCCGTGCGATCAGCAAGAGGTGGTCGGAGCCGCCGAATACCATCAGGTCGACCCGATTGGTGTCATTGCAGGCTTCCGGGTCCAGGAAGCGACCGTCCAGCGCAGCGGTCCCGTCCGGGCGCAGCACGTTGATGCAGGCTTCCTCTGCGTAGCGCTCTGCAAGCAATGTGGCCAGCTCACTGGCCGACCAGCTGCCGCTCAGCATGCCCAGCGGCAGTGGCACCTGGACCAGCATGCCCTTGTAGTAATGGCCGACCATGGGGGCGAACAGCGGTGCGTGCGCCAGCTGCGCGTAACGCTGCATTTCCGGCAGATGCTTGTGATCCAGGCCCAGGGCATAGGCGCGTGGTGCGTGCATGGCGGCGACACCTTCCAGCTCCAGCGCCCGGTACTGGTCCACCAGTGCCCGGCCGCCGCCGGAATATCCGGACAGGGCATGGATCGACAGCGGCGCATCTGCCGGCAGGATGCCTGCATCCACAAGGGGCCGTACGGCCAGCACGAAGCCGGTGGGGTAGCAGCCCGGATTGGCCACGCGAGTGGCCTGGCCGATGGCGGCGCGCTGGCCGGGGGGCAGCTCCGCCAGGCCGTATTGCCAGTCACTCGCGGTGCGATGGGCGGTGCTGGCGTCGAGTACCCGCACGGCCGGATTGTCGATCAGCTCCACCGCTTCCATTGCGGCTTCGTCTGGAAGGCAGAGCATGACCAGGTCCGCACTGTTCAACAGTTCCCGGCGTGCACCGGCGTCCTTGCGCTGCTCCGGGTCGATCTCCAGCAGCTCGATCTCGGGGCGTCGTGCCAGCCGGCCGTGGATCTCCAGCCCGGTGGTACCTGCTTGACCGTCGATGAACACCCGATAGGACACGGTGAGCCTTCTCCTGCAACGACTACTGTATGGTGATCCGGCAGATGCGCAAACGAGCGGGACGGGGCCGCCTGCTGGCAGGCCCGTGCGGCGGCCAGTGAATCGTGGCGCGCCGACGGCAGTCGGTCGCGGAAGCCCGATCACGGCGCGCAAGCATACTGCACCACGGGGGCGCCGGCAAAAGGCAGCCAGCGCCTGTTCAGGCAGCCGGCGGCAGCAGGACTGCGCAAGCAGGCCCGCAGTGCAGCCGCGTCAGAGGCTGAACTGTCCCAGGGCGGCGCGGATGTCGGCGACCAGCAGATCGGGAACCTCCAGCGCGGCAAAGTGACCACCGCGAGGTTGTACGCTGTAGTGCTGCAGGTTGTAGGCCCGTTCGATCCAGTCCCGGGGCGGCTGGTAAAGCTCGCCGGGGAATGCCGCGACGGCGGTCGGCACCTTGATGAAGCCGGGCGCCGGGGGATCGGACGGATGCTGGCGATGCTCGTAGTAGAGCCGCATGGAACTGGTGATGCTGCGCGTGAACCAGTAGACCGAGACGTTGGTGAGCATGTCGTCGCGACTCACCGCCGTTTCAGGATCGCCATCGTGATCGGTCCAGCCGTGGAACTTCTCCAGGATCCAGGCAGCCAGCCCGGCCGGAGAATCGTTGAGGGCAACGCCCAGTGTCTGCGGCCGGGTGCCCTGTATTTCCTGGTAGCCCATGCCATTGCGGGTACGCGCCTGGCTGGCGGACAGGCGCGCCTGCTCTTGTTCCGAGACCCGCGCAAACGGATCACCGTCCCGGGGACGGCGAGCGAAGACCAGGTTCAGGTGGATGCCGGCGCAGGCCGGATCGATGGCCCCCAGCCAGGTCGACACATGGGAGCCCCAGTCGCCGCCCTGAGCGAAGTAGCGGCTGTAGCCCAGCCTGCTCATCAGTTCAGCCAGGTACTCTGCACAGACCCTGCCGTTGACGCCATGCTGTTGTGGAGGGGGCGAGAAGCCGTAACCCGGCAGTGAGGGGGCGACCACGTGAAAGGCGTCCTCGGCCCGGCCGCCATGGGCTACCGGGTCGGTCAGCGCGTCGATCACGTGACGAAACTCCACCACCGATCCCGGCCAGCCGTGAATCAGCAGCAGCGGCTGAGCCCCGGATTCCGGCGAGCGCTGGTGAATGAAGTGGAGCGGCTGTTCGCCCACCGGCAGGATGAACTGGGGGTGTCGATTGAGCGCCGCCTCGTGCTGGCGCCAGTCGTACTGCTCGGCCCAGTAATGGCAGATCTCCTGCAGCCAGTCGCCATCGGTGCCACTGGCCCAGTCGTCCGCGATCCGGTCCGGCCAGCGGGTCCGGGCCAGCCGGGTGCGCAGGTCCTGCAGCTCGGTTTCCGGAATCTCGATCCTGAACGGTTTCACGCATGCACTCCTGGAAGTGTCGGCGGCTCAGCTCAGGCGAGCATCAAGCCAGTATGACAGCGCCCGGATCTCGTCCAGGCAGATCTCGTGTCCCATCGGATACTCGTGCCATTCCACCGGAAAGCCCAGTTCCTGCAGTCGCACGCGGGAGGCCACGGCCCGCTGGATCGGGATCATGGGGTCCATCAGGCCGTGTGCCATGAACACCGGCAGCTCCAGGTTGGCCAGGCCGCAGCGCTCGGCGGCGCCGGCCTGATCATGAAGGTAGGTGGACAGCGCCATCAGCCCGCCCAGCCGTCGTTCCCATGCAAGCATGGCCTCCAGCGCGATCACGCCACCCTGGGAGAAGCCTCCGAGGATGATCCGTTGTGGCGGCGTTCCAGCTGTCACCCGGGCTTCCAGCAATGCCAGAATCGAGTCGCGGGAGTGGGCGATGTCATCGCGGCCACTGTCCAGGCCGCCCGATGGGTCGATGTCATACCAGGCCCGCATCTCCATGCCGCCATTGATGGTGACCGGTCTGGTGGGCGCATTGGGAAAGATGAACTGCCAGTTGCCTGCATCGGCGCATTGCAGGTGCGGTACAAGGCCCTCCAGGTCGTGACCGTCGGCGCCCAGCCCATGCAGCAGCACGACACATGTGCCGGCATCTGCGGGTCCCACTTCAATGCAGTCAGGTACGCTCATCAGGGTATGGATCTCCTTGTCGGTGAGAGATCATCGCCGATCTCCGGACCGCTGTGCAAAACGGTGCTTCAAGCAAGCGTGTCCTGTGGGATAATCATCGGTTTACATCATGACTTCAGGCGCGCCTTCGCGAGCATTTCAGGCTTGTCGCGCTGGCGCGCGCAGCGCCATCAGCCTGTGGCGAACCGGCCGGGCGCGCGAAGTTCGCGCACAGACCCTGCCGAGTGTGTGCAGCCGCAGTCCGAGGCAGCAAGAGGGCATTCATGGACGACACGCTACCAGAACGAGACAGCAGCCGGGACCTGCGCAAGCTTCGGCCTGTGCTGCGGTTCCTGCGGCCGTACCGGTGGGCGGTGCTGGGTGCCACCCTGGCCCTGATCGTGACGGCCAGCGTCACCCTGAGCGTGGGCCAGGGCCTGCGACTGCTGATCGACCAGGGTTTCCTCAACGGCTCTCCGGAACTGCTGCGTCAGAGCATCGCCGTGTTTGCGGTCATGATCCTGCTGCTGGCGGCCGGCACGTTCGCCCGCTTCTATCTGGTGTCCTGGGTCGGCGAGCGCGTCAGCGCCGATCTGCGTCGGGCCGTATTCGACCATGTGGTGCATCTGCATCCCGGCTATTTCGAATCCAACTTTGCCAGCGAAATCCAGTCGCGCATCACCACCGATACCACGCTGCTGCAGACCGTGATCGGCTCCAGTGTCTCCATTGCCCTGCGCAATGCGCTCATGTTCGTGGGTGGTGTGGGGCTGCTGTTCATTACCAACCCGCGCCTGTCGTTGTTCGTGGTGGTGGCGGCGCCGCTGGTGGTGATCCCCATCATCCTGTTCGGGCGCCGGGTCCGCCGCCTGTCGCGAGCCTCTCAGGACCGCATTGCCCATGTGGGCAGCTTCCTGTCCGAATCGCTGCGCCAGATCAAGACCGTGCAGGCCTACAATCACGAGGCGGCCGATCGCGAGCGGTTCGCCGACCACGTGGAATCGGCCTTCCAGGTCGCGCGCCAGCGCATCCTGCAGCGGGCCGTGCTCATCACGCTGGTCATGGTGCTGGTGCTGGCTGCCATTGCCGGCATGCTCTGGACCGGCGGTCAGGACGTGCTGGCGGGGCGCACCTCGCCGGGAGAGCTGGCAGCCTTCATTTTCTACGCCTTCATCGTTGCCGGGTCAGTGGGCGCGATCAGCGAGGTCGTCGCCGATCTGCAGCGAGCGGCCGGGGCCACCGAGCGGCTGATGGAGCTGCTGCATGCACAGAATCTGCTGCCTGCACCCGCCAGTCCGCAGGCTGTGCCGGTGCCCTTGCAGGGCGAGCTGGATGTGCGTGCCATCCGGTTCGCCTACCCGACGCGACCCGAGCAGCCTGCGCTGGACGATGTGTCCTTCTCGGTGCGCCCGGGCGAGCAGGTCGCGCTGGTGGGGCCTTCGGGTGCAGGGAAATCGACGCTGTTCGACCTGCTGTTGCGGTTCTACGATCCGCAACAGGGTCGTATCACCGTGGATGGTCTGGATCTGCGGCAACTGGACCTTGAGGGCTGGCGCCGGCAGGTGGCGCTGGTCAGCCAGGACCCGGTGTTGTTCACGGGGACCGTGCTCGACAACATCCGCTACGGTCGTCCCGGTGCCACGCTGGAACAGGTGCGGGCGGCGGCGGCCGCAGCCTTTGCCGACGGTTTCATCGAAGCACTGCCCCAGGGTTATGAGACGGACCTGGGCGAGGCTGGGCTGCGGCTCTCCGGCGGCCAGCGCCAGCGGATCGCCATTGCCCGCGCGGTGCTCAAGGATCCGCGGGTCCTGCTGCTGGACGAGGCCACCAGTGCGCTCGATGCAGAGAGTGAACGCGCCGTGCAGCAAGCGCTTGCCCGGCTGGCTGACGGTCGCACCACTCTGGTGATCGCTCATCGCCTGGCGACCGTGCTGCAGGCGGACCGGATCATCGTGCTGCAGGCCGGGCGAGTCGTCGCCCAGGGCTCCCATGCCGCCCTGTTGCGGCAGTCCGAGCTCTACGCGCGTCTGGCCAGGTTGCAGTTCGGTGATCCCGAGACCCGCGCGGTTGCGGCCGGAGAATAGCCTGCCACGCAGCTGTCGCTGGCCCCCGGCTGCTAGCCATTGTCCGGTTCGAGGTGCAGCTGCAACTGTTCCAGTGGAGCCTGCTGGCTGCTGAACCCCACGCCCACCCCCAGCAATCGTACCGGCTTCCGGTGTCGCTGCCAGGCGGTTTCCAGCAACTCGCTGAAAATGCCGGCCTGGCTGCCGTCGCCGCCGCGCTCGGCCGTTGTGGTCGTGAAGTCGTTGAACCGCACCTTGACGAAGCAGCGTTGTATCCTGTCTTCGTCGCGCTTGCTGGCCAGCCGCTGGCGAAGGCGTGTTTCCAGGTCGCCCAGCGCGCGCATGCAGGCGCCCAGGTCGACCAGATCCACCTTGTAGGTGTGTTCCACCGAAACCGACTTGCGCTGGCCGCGCGCGTGAACCGGGCGCGAATCTTCGCCGTGCGCCAGTTGCAGGAGGCGCCGGGCAAGACTGCCGACGCTGTCGTGCAGGGCTATCGGGTCTGCTGCCTGCAGATCCGCGCAATACTGGATGTTCAGCTCCGCCAGGCGTCGAGCGGTTGCGGGGCCGACCCCCGGCAGACGCCTGACCGGTAGTGCCGGCAGAAAGTCCTGCACCTGGTCCGGCGTGATCACGAACAGCCCGTCGGGCTTGTTCCAGTCACTGGCGATCTTGGCCAGAAACTTGTTCGGTGCAACGCCCGCAGAAATGGTGATGCCCAGTTCCCGTCGGACCGCATTGCGGATAGTGGTGGCAATAAGCGTGGCACTGCCGTGCAGCAGCGAGGTGCCGGTCACATCCAGGTACGCTTCATCCAGCGAAAGCGGTTCGATGCGGTCAGTGAAGCGCTGAAAGATGCGGTGAACCGCTCGCGAGACTTCCCGGTACCTGTCCATGTCGGGTCGGATCAGCACCAGGTCGGGACACAGGCGCAGGGCCCTTGCGGCCGGCATGGCCGAGTGCACGCCAAAGCGACGGGCCTGGTAGTTGCAGGTCGCGATCACGCCGCGGCCCTCTGCGCTGCCACCCACGGCCACCGGTCGTTGGGCCAGTTCCGGCCGGTCACGCATCTCTACCGCCGCGTAGAAGCAGTCGCAGTCACAGTGGATGATCTTGCGCTGCGGATCCTGTTGGGCGGGCGCGCTCATCGTCGTCTGTTCCGTGCGTTGCGCACCTTCATCCCTCTGTTAAGATGGCGGGATGTAGCCTGCTTCTGCCTGAAGAGGCAGGCGAATTCTACTCAATTTCCTGGCAGGGGAGACTGTTCTGTGGGTCCATTGGCCGGTTACCGGATCATCGAACTTGCGGGCATAGGCCCGGGGCCGTTCTGCGGCATGATGTTGTCGGACATGGGCGCGGAAGTCATCCGCATCGAAAGGCCTTCCGGCAGCGACAAGCGTTCGCAGGATGTGCTGACGCGCAATCGCAAGTCGCTGGCTGTGGACCTGAAGAAGCCCGAGGGCGTCGAGACCGTTCTGCGCCTGTGCGAAGGTGCCGATGCGTTGTTCGAGGGCTTTCGCCCCGGCGTCACCGAGCGTCTGGGGCTGGGGCCCGAGGACTGCATGGGGCGCAATCCGCGGCTGGTGTACGGACGCATGACGGGCTGGGGGCAGGACGGCCCCATGGCTCAGGCTGCTGGCCACGACATCAACTACATCGGCCTGTCCGGTGCGCTGCATGCCATCGGTCGCAAGGGCGAGCGCCCGGTGCCACCACTGAATCTGGTGGGTGACTTCGGCGGCGGTGGCATGCTGCTCGCATTCGGTGTGGTCTGCGGTCTGCTTGAAGCGCAGCGCTCCGGTCAGGGGCAGGTCATCGATGCGGCCATGGTGGACGGTGCGGCCTCGCTCATGAGCATGTTCTTCACGTTCGCTGCCCAGGGTGCGTTCAAGGCCGAGCGTGGTACCAACCTGCTCGATGGCGGCGCACATTTCTACGACACCTTCGAATGCGCGGACGGCGAGTACATCTGCCTGGGCTCCATCGAGCCCCAGTTCTATGCCCTGCTGATCGAGAAGGCGGGCCTGGACAAGGACGAGTTTGCTCCCCAGATGGATCAGTCCCAGTGGCCCCGGTTGAAGGCGAGCCTGGCAGAGGTGATCAAGCAGCGTACCCGTGCCGAGTGGTGCGAGATCATGGAAGGCACCGATGTCTGCTTTGCGCCGGTGCTGTCCATCTTCGAGGCGCCGGATCATCCTCACAACAAGCATCGCGGCACGTTCATCGAGGTCGATGGCGTGGTGCAGCCGGCGCCGGCGCCGCGTTTCAGTCGCACCGTGCCCGAGGTCCGGAGCGGATCACGGCTGGCAGGCGAGGATTCGGAAGACATTCTGCGCAGCTTTGATTTCTCGGATGCCGAGATCGACAACCTGATCAATGGAGGTGCAGTCAGCAAAGCTGGCTGAGCAAACGGCGACTGCTGCCCGCTGCTGGCGGGCAGGGGTTCCGGGGCAGCTGCTGAGGCCCCGGACGGTTGAGGTGGTACGTGCCGACCTGCCAGCAGCCTCCGCAACCGACGAGGAACACGCCATGAGCGTAGAGCTTCTCGATACCCCGCGTTTTTACGGCTTCAGGGTTCGGCGCCAGATCGCCGGCAAGACCTACCAGGAATACTTTTCGCTCAAGGATCAGGGCAAGCGGATTCGGGGTCCTCGTCGTACCGAGTTGCGCAAGCAGGCCGAGGCGCGTGATGCGGAACTCGCCCAGATGCAACAGGACGAGCGCGAGAAACAGGCCCGGCAGGTGCATGTGGACCGGCACGGCAATGTTCGCGGCATCCTGTTCCGATTGAAACGCGAGAAGAGCGGTGCCCGCACTCCCGTCTTCCAGATCGGCATCAAGTCCCAGCTGGAAGGGCGCATCGTCAACACCACCGTTTCCATCAACCGCCATGGTCTGGAAGACGCCTGGAAACGGGCCATCGACTTCTATGCGCATCACAAAAAGATCGGCAGGCGCACCAGGGCCTACCGTACGCTCGCAGCGGCCCAGCCCAGCGAAACCCGCTACCGGCGTCTGCTCAAGCAGGCGAAATGATCCCGAGCGCGGTACGTTGCTCCCGTGACCATGCACAAGGAGGCTGGCATTCGTGACATCCGCAGTACAGAGGACCGGTGGTATGGCGTTCGGTATCGAAGTCGGAACTGCGGTGCAGGCCTGGGAACTGGCCTGCAGGATAGCGGAGCTTGGTGGCGAGGCTGAGCAGTATGGCAGGCAGGTCTATCAGCGGCGCCTGTCCGGCGACAGCGCGCTGGTGCTGCTCGCTACCGCTGATGGTGAGCCGGTCGGCTTCAAGGCCGGTTATGACCGTTACCGCGACGGCAGCTGGTACAGCTGGATGGGTGGCGTGCTGGAGCCCTGGCGTGGCCAGGGCGTTGCGCAGCTGTTGCTGCAGGCGCAGGAGAAGTGGGTGGCCGAACAGGGCTACGCCACCCTCTACGTCAAGACCCGCAATCGTCACAAGCGGATGATGGCGTTCCTTGCCATCAACGACTACGACATCATCCGCGTGGAGGAGAAATCTTCGCTGGCGGAGGCCCGCATCCTCTATGCCAAGAAGATGCCAGCCCCGGACCGCACGACCTGATGCCAGCCCGGGCTCAGGCTTCGCCGTCAGCGCCTTCTGCGGCCGCGCGCAGGCGGCGCCCGCGTTCGCGCATGAACCAGTAGCTGGTTGCGAACAGCCCCAGCGCAAAGACGATCTCGGCGCCGCCGATGAAACGTTTTTCCGGATGCATGACCGTCCAGACGCCAATGGCGAAGTAGAGCATCCCCACCAGTGACATCATCATGGTGGCTGTCATGTTGCCGCGCAGTACCCCCGGCACACAGGCCAGCAGCGGCGAGACCTGAAAGATCCACAGGGCCATTCCTGACCAGCCCGGCTGCAGGTCGGTGATGCTCAGGCGCACCATGCCATACAGGGCAATCAGGCTGCCGGTAAAGAAGAAGACCAGAAAGTGAGCCAGCCGCTCCTGCGGCCCCGGTGCGTTCATATGGGTTCCCCGACTTGAAGTCTGGCGGCAGCGTGTGCGACTCGCTGGCCCAGCAGGCGGCACAGGGAGCGCTCGTCATCCGTGAGTTCGGCATGTTCCATGCCGGCGTGGTGGCTGGCGCCATAGGGCGTGCCGCCACTTTGTGTTTGCAGTAGCGGCCCTTCCGAGTAGGGCAGACCGAGCAACAGCATGCCATGGTGCAGCAGCGGCAGCATCATGCTCAGCAAGGTTGACTCCTGCCCGCCATGCAGACTGCCGGTGGATGTGAACAGCGCCGCCGGCCGGCCCCGCAGGGCGCCGCTCAGCCACAGCTCGCTGGTGCCGTCCAGGAAGTACTTCATCGGTGCTGCCATGTTGCCGAACCGGGTCGGGCTGCCCAGAACCAGCCCGTGGCATGAGCGCAGGTCGTCCAGGCTGCAGTAGATGGCCCCTGCGTCGGGCACCGGCGGGGCGGCCACCCGTGTTTCCGGGGCCACGCGCGGTACCGTGCGCAGTACCGCTTCCGCGCCTGCTGTCTCGACGCCGCGCGCAACCTGTTGTGCCATGGTGGCGGTGCTGCCATGGACACTGTAGTAGAGCACCAGTACGCGTGTGGTGGTCACGTCAGAGAATCTCCAGCACGTTTTCCGGCGGTCGGCCCAGAGCGGCCCGGTCGCCATGCAGCACTATCGGTCGCTCGATCAGGCGCGGGCGTTCGGTCAGCGCTTTCAGCACCTCGTCCTCGCTGGCATCCGCCAGGCGCAGCTGTTTCCACTCGGCTTCGCCACGGCGTGCCAGCTGGCTCGGCTGCAGTCCCAGCTTTTTCAGCACGGTGCGCAGGGTGTCTTCGCTTGGAGGCGCATCCAGATAGCGTACAATATGGGGCTCCAGCCCGCGCTCCTGCAACAGTGCGAGTGTTGCCCGGCTCTTCGAGCAGCGCGGGTTGTGCCAGATCGTCAGTTGCGTCATGGCGCATTCCTTCCGTGGTTCAGGCTGGCGCATGTTAGCAGGGCAGGCCGCGGCAGGTCCGGCTTTCCTGCGGCGTTGCCGCTGGCGGTGCCGCGTTCACCATCAGGGTCCGGTCAGAGGATGACATCGTGCTGAAGCAAGTGCTGTTCGTCGTGGTGATGCTGCTGTTGCTTGCAGGGTGCGGTGATGGTGGCCAGTCCGGTACTGGCGAGCGCAGCATTGCCCTGGCGGACGGCTCGACGCTGGCGGCGGCGGACATGGACGGGCGCTGGCTGTTCGTGAACTACTGGGCGGAGTGGTGTGCCCCCTGTCTGGTCGAGATCCCGGAGCTGAACGAGTTCCACGAGGACCACGAGCAGGTGCTGGTGCTGGGCGTGAACTTCGATCGCCTGCCGCCGGAGGAGCTGCTGCCGCAGATGGAACAGCTGGACATCCGCTTTCCGGTGGCAGCTGCAGAGCCGGCCGACGTGCTCGACATCGCCCCGCCCGAGGTGTTGCCAAGCACCTATGTGTTCAACCCGGAGGGTGAGCGGGTCGGTGTACTGATCGGGCCCCAGAGCCTGGACGACCTGGCAGCAGTACTGGAAACCGGGGCGGCGGACCGCCCCTGAGCTGTCGTTTTCCGGACCGCAGCATCAGCCGGTCAACCGCTCCTGCAGAAAGGAGATCACCTGCTCCAGGGCCACCTGACTGGACTCGCTGTCGCGGCGACCGCGGTACTCGACTGCACCCGCGTCCAGCGCGCGTTCGCCTACCACCAGCCGGTGCGGGATGCCGATCAGTTCCATGTCGGCAAACTTGACCCCGGGACGTTCCTCTCGATCATCCAGCAACACCTGGATGCCGGCGGCCTGCAGTTGACCATAGAGCTGTTCGGCGGTGTTGCGCACCCGTTCCGACTTGTGCTGATTGAGTGGCACCAGGGCGACTTGCCAGGGGGCTACCGAGTCGGGCCAGATGATGCCTCGCTCGTCGTGACATTGTTCGATGATCGCGGCCACCATGCGGCTGACGCCAAAGCCGTAGCAACCCATGATGAGCGGCACCGAGTTGCCGTCCTGGTCCTGGGTGCGCGCATTCATCGCTTCCGAATACTTGGTCCCCAGCTTGAAGATGTGACCGACCTCGATGCCGCTGCGCAGGACCAGACGGCCCTGGCCATCGGGGCTGGGGTCGCCGGCGACCACGTTGCGAAGGTCGGCGCGGCGCACGCGCCGTGCGTCGATGATCGCGTCGCGGCCCCAGTTGGCGCCGGTGTAATGGTGGCCTGGCTGATTGGCGCCACAGACGAAGTCAGGCGTGGCCGCCGCTGCATGGTCCACATAGATGTCGCCCGGCAGCCCGACCGGTCCAAGCGTGCCGGGTTCGCAGCCGGCGTGGGCGCGTACTGCCTCCGGCTGCAGGAAACGCAGCGGGCTGGCGACCCCGGGCAGGCGCGCCGCCTTGATCTCGTTGAGCACGTGGTCACCACGCAGTACCAGCGCGACGGGGCGCGCTTCGCCTTCCACCAGCAGGGTCTTCAGTGTCTGCTCCACAGGCACCTGCAGCCGCTCGGCGACCTGCTCGATGGTGTGCGCGTCACCGGTCTCCACCAGAGTCAGCGCTGCCTCGCCCGGTACCGCCTGCTGCTCTGGCGGCAGTGCCTCGGCAAGCTCCACGTTGGCCGCATAGCTGCTGCCGTCGCTGATGGCCAGGGTGTCTTCGCCGGCATCGGCCAGCACGTGGAACTCGTGGGACTCGGCGCCGCCGATCTCGCCGGTATCGGCAAGGACCGGGCGAAACTCCAGCCCCAGTCGCTGCAGGATGCGTGTATAGCAGGCATGCATGGCCTGGTAGGTGGCGTCCAGTGACGCCTCGTCCAGATGGAACGAGTAGGCATCCTTCATGATGAACTCGCGCGCGCGCATGACCCCGAAGCGCGGCCTGATCTCGTCCCGGAACTTGGTCTGGATCTGGTAGACGTTGAGCGGCAGCTGGCGATAACTGCGGATCTCGTTGCGGATCAGGTCGGTCACCACTTCCTCGTGAGTGGGGCCGAAGCAGAACGGCCGCCCCTGGCGGTCCTCGATGCGCAGCAGCAGATGACCGTAGTCATCCCAGCGCCCTGATTCCTCCCACAGCTCCGCTGGCTGAACTGCTGGCATGAGAATTTCCTGGGCACCGGCCGCGTCGAGTTCCTCGCGTACGATGGTCTCGATCCGACGGATGACCCGAAGTCCCAGCGGCAGCCAGTTGTAGATGCCCGCTGCCACGCGGCGGATCAGCCCGGCGCGCAGCATCAGCCGGTGACTGACGATTTCCGCGTCGGCGGGGTCTTCCTTCAGGGTAGAAAGCAGCAGGGCACTTGCACGCATGATTGTGGATCCAGGTTGAATCGGGAAATGCCGGCGATGCCGGATCTCCCTCTGTTTCGGGCTGATCGGCCGTGCCGGCGAGCGGGCGACATTCTACGCGTGGCCCGGCAGGGGGGGAACTGACCTGACTGCGCGGGCAAGCTGCAGGCCGCGGGAAGCCGTTCGGGCGCTTCGCCAGGATCCTGATTCGGGTCGTCCTGAGGGGACGGCGAGGTCCTCGGGGGCTCCGAGTCCGGTCAGGGGCAAGGTCGCCGCAGCAGGATCGAACTGTCAGGACGGAGAGCCGGACCAGGTCCGGCTCTCCGTTCAGTCCGCCTGATTTCCTGTGGTCGCCCTACTGGGCCATGTCCTTCAACTTCTTCAAGGGGGTCGCGCGTACACGAACCGACGCGGGCTTGGCCGGAACATCCATGGTCTCGCCTGGCTTGAACGGGTTGGGGACACCCTTGCGCGCCTTCTGCGCAGGCTTCTTGACCGTCTTGATCTTGAGCAGCCCGGGCAGGGTGAACTCGCCAACCGAACGCTTCTTCACATGCCGTTCGATGACGCCTTCCAGCTCATCGAATACCGCGCCGACCTGCTTGCGGGTCAGGCCGGTATTTTCGGCGATCTCGGCGAGAATGGCGGTCTTGGTCATTTTTTCCTTGACGGCCGGCCGGGACGCGGCAGACTTCCGGGCGGTCTTGCCCGAAGTGGGTGCGGTGGCGCTGGCCTTGCTGGTGGTCTTCTTGGTTGCAGCCATGCTGTGGTTCCTTCAGCAGGTTGATGTCGACCGGAGTGGCCTCCGGGCGCCAGACAGCTGCTGCACCCCCTCCCCAGGAAGCGCGGAGCTGCCAGCACGGTTATACCCGTCGTCCCCAGGGGGCTCAAGACGAAAGCGGCCGGAAATGGCCGAAAATACAGGGTTTTGCTGGTCGGAGAGGGTCCTGCAGCTGCTGTGATCGCAATTCGGACCTTGAAAAACCGTTGCCTGCCCCTATTGGGGCAGACATGTGGCCCGGGGTCGGGCGGCTTCAGGAAGGGAAAACAGATGCCCATCTACGAGTATCAGTGCAACAGCTGTGGTGCCACCTTCGATGCGTTGCAGAAGGTCAGTGATGCACCGCTGTCGGAATGTCGTCAGTGTGGCGCGCCCGACGTGCGCAAGCTGCTGTCTGCTCCGGCGTTCCGGCTCAAGGGCGGTGGCTGGTACGAAACCGACTTCAAGAACGGCAAGCAGCGCAACATTGCCAAGTCGGATGGCGACAGCGGCAGCAGCAGTTCTGCCAGCAGCAGTGGCGGTGACAAGCCGGCTGCCGGCACCGGTAGCTGAACCACGACGGCCGCGGCCCCGGGCGACCCCCGCGTGTCGCCAGGCGGGGCGCCCGGTCGAGGCAGATTCGACGCAGCAGACCGGTCATCACGCCAGGCTGACCCGCGAGTCTGTCGGGTTCGGGCGATGGTGACGAGCCAGCAGGGACGGGGTCCTGCAAGCTGCCGGCCTGGGGGGGGCAGTAGAGCGGTTCCGGGTCCGAAAGCCGCCTGGGCCGTGGCGGGCGTAGATGCCCGGGTTTGTGGTAGCATCGCGCCGCCCGGCGCCCAGCCGTTCGCCTGAAGCGTCTTTGCATGCAGCCCTGATGCCTGTTCCGCCGAGCCAGGTCGAGTGCGGCTCGGCAGGTCGGAAAGTCGGGCTGGCGTGGTTCGATGCCGACGCAGCGCCGGTCGCGGTCGTCTGGCCTTCGGCTCCTTTGCCGGCGGCCTGGTGGCCTGTTCTTTCTTCGGTTCCTTATTTGTCAGGGTCAGCAATGGTCATTCGCAGTCACTACTGTGGTCAGTTCCGTGCCGCGCACACGGGAGAGGAAGTCCAGCTCTGCGGCTGGGTTCAGCGCAGGCGCGATCATGGCGGCGTCATCTTTCTTGATGTTCGTGATCGTACCGGTCTGGTCCAGGTCGTCTTCGACCCGGATACCCGCGAGAGCTTCGAGCTGGCTGACCGGGTGCGCAGTGAATACGTGCTGCGGATCGAGGGACGGGTGCGTCATCGCCCCGAGGGGACTGTCAATCCCGACATGCCGACCGGCGAGATCGAGATCCTGGGTCAGTCCATCGAGGTGCTGAACACCTCCGACACCCCGCCCTTCCAGCTGGACGAATATTCCGATGCCGGCGAGGACGTGCGGCTGCGCTTCCGCTACCTGGACCTGCGTCGTCCGGAGATGCAGCAGCGCTTGATGCGCCGCGCTCAGGTGACCAGTGCCATTCGACGTTTCTACGAGGCCGAGGGCTTCATCGACGTGGAAACGCCGATCCTGACCCGTGCGACACCTGAAGGAGCGCGTGACTATCTGGTCCCCAGCCGCACTCACCCGGGTGAATTCTTCGCCTTGCCCCAGTCGCCGCAGCTGTTCAAGCAGTTGCTGATGATTTCCGGCATCGACCGGTACTACCAGATTGCGCGCTGTTTCCGCGACGAGGACCTGCGCGCCGATCGCCAGCCCGAGTTCACTCAGCTGGATGTGGAGATGTCGTTTACCGACGAACAGACCCTGATGGACCTGACCGAGCGCATGCTGCGGCAGTTGTTCCGGGAAGTGCTTGACGAATCGCTGCCCGAGTTCCCGCGGCTGACCTGGCATGACGCCATGACCCGCTACGGGTCGGACAAGCCGGACCTGCGCAATCCGCTGGAACTGGTCGATGTGGCGGATCTGATGGCAGAGGTGGAGTTCAAGGTGTTTGCCGGGCCGGCGAAGGATCCGCGTGGGCGGGTAGCGGCACTGCGTGCCCCCGGTGCGGCGCGCCTCTCACGCAAGGTGATCGACGATTACACCCGCTTCGTGGGGCAGTACGGTGCTCGTGGCCTGGCCTACATCAAGGTCAACGAGCGCGCTGCCGGTCTGGATGGGCTGCAATCTCCCATCATCAAGTTCCTGCCCGAAGCGGCGGTGACGGCGGTGCTGGATCGGGTAGGTGCTGTAGATGGCGATATCGTCTTCTTCGGTGCCGACAGCTTCAACGTGGTGAGTGACGCGCTGGGCGCATTGCGCAACAAGGTGGCGCAGGATCTGGACCTGATCGAGCCCGGCTACCGACCGTGCTGGGTCACCCATTTCCCCATGTTCGAGCGCAGCAAGGAAGGCCATCTGACACCCCTGCACCATCCGTTCACGGCACCGGACTGCAGCCCGGAAGCCTTGCGCGCAGAGCCGGAGGCGGCACTGTCGCGGGCCTATGACGTGGTGCTCAATGGCTACGAGCTGGGCGGTGGCAGCATCCGTATTCATGGCGCCGAGATGCAGCAGGCAGTGTTCGACGTGCTGGGTCTGCAGGAAGAGGCCGAGGCCCGCTTCGGATTCCTGCTGGATGCCCTGCGTTACGGCTGTCCGCCCCACGGCGGCATTGCCCTGGGGCTGGATCGGCTGGTCATGCTGATGACCGGAGCCACTGCGATCCGGGATGTCATCGCGTTCCCGAAGACTCAGACGGCTGCCTGCCTGATGACCGATGCGCCCAGCACGGTGGATGCGGAACAACTGCGCGAGCTGAACATTCGCTTGCGCGAGCAGGAACCGGCGAAGGGTAGTGCTCAGGACTGACAACGGCGCCGGCTGTCGCGTCGGCGGGCGCGCCAGGCGCCGGCGCCCGACGCGATCCGGCGGAACAGAGGAGGCTGGCGATGGCCGGACACAGCAAGTGGGCCAACATCAAGCACAAGAAGGCGCGCCAGGACGCGTCCCGCGCCAAGCTCTGGACCAAGCTGATTCGTGAAGTCACGGTGGCGGCGCGCCAGGGTGGCGACGTCAATGACAATCCGCGCCTGCGCACTGCAGTGGACAAGGCCATGGGCGCCAACATGCCCAAGGACACCATCGAACGTGCCATTCAGCGCGGCGCCGGCGGTGGCGATGGCGACCAGCTGGAGGAGCTGACCTACGAGGGCTATGGTCCCGGTGGCGTGGCCATCTACGTGGAGGCCATGACCGACAACCGCAATCGCACGGTTGCCGAAGTGCGCCATGCCTTCAACAAGCAGGGCGGCAATCTGGGCACCGATGGCTCGGTGGCCTACCTGTTCGCCAAGCAGGGCGTGCTCAGCTTTGCGCCGGACGCCGACGAGGACAGTATTCTGGAAGCGGCGCTGGAAGCGGGCGCAGAGGATGTACGCAGCCATGACGACGGATCCATCACGGTCATCACGGCGCCGGAACTGTATTCGGAGGTCAAGGCCGCGCTCATCGAGCGTGGGCTGGAGCCCGATCACGCCGAAGTCACCATGATTCCGGATGTCTATACCCCGGTGGATGCCGACACCTCGGCTACAGTGCTGCGACTGATCGAGATGCTGGAAGACCTGGACGATGTCCAGAACGTCTACTCCAACGGCGACTTCGATTTTTCCGCAGTGGAGTGAGCAACGCCCGCTCGCGTACACTGCCAGCGGATCGGAAGCGTGCGGGCTGTGGCCATGACAGTGGTGCTGGGGGTGGATCCGGGATCGCGGATCACGGGATACGGGCTCATCCGGGTCAGTGGCAATCGTCACAGCCTGCTCGATTGTGGCGCCATTCGTTGTGACAAGGGGTCCCTGAGCGAGCGTCTTGCCCGCATTCATGCCGAGCTCGAACGGGTCGTGACTGCTTTTGCACCTGCCCAGGCCGCCATAGAGAAGGTCTTCGTGCACCGTAGTGCCGAGTCCGCCATGCGGCTCGGCCATGCCCGCGGTGTGGCCATGCTGGTGCTGGCCCAGGCGGGACTGGCCGTGGCCGAGTATGGCGCTCCCACGGTCAAGCAGGCCGTCACCGGTACCGGGCGCGCCGACAAGCAGCAGGTACAG
>LFIK01000953.1_pt1 | contig 22472 bp, 22 predicted proteins | sample 643401 | NCBI WGS metagenome assembly LFIK01 (sample SAMN03777447, study PRJNA286221) | soda lake metagenome | biome: soda lake; feature: Kulunda steppe; material: water; isolation source: sample T5-Br brine of Lake Tanatar-5 | place: Russia: Kulunda steppe | collected 2010-07
AAATAGAAGTTGTTTACAAAAATCAGTTAATCTGGCTCGCACATGGTATCGCTAGTTATCTTCAACTTCTGAGCATGAGAAGAAAGCAAAAGAGAGGACAATTAGAACAAAATATCTCATTTCAACAGTTATATTTTAAACTTGGCAAAAGAATCCCATTGGATTTGGAACTTAGTTAGAACGAGAAAAATAACAGAGTTTAAACTACACTCCCTCTAAAGGCTTTTTAGCCTTAATTGAATTATTCTAATAGATTCGCGTTTTGAATAGATTACTTTGAAATAATCTAAGTCGATTTCATTTTCTAATGAATTGTTACTAAAAAAGATTAATTTTGTATTTATTAAATTTTAAGCTCATGAAATCGGTATATTTTGACAATGCAGCAACAACTAAAATGCGTAGCGAAGTAGTTGCTACCATGCAAGAAAGTATGTTAGAGAACTTTGGTAACCCTTCTTCTTCTCATGCTTTTGGGAGAAAAGCCAAAACTTCAATTGAAGCGGCAAGAAAATCTATTGCAAAATTAATTAATGCCGAAGCTTCAGAAATTATTTTTACATCAGGTGGCACAGAAGCAGATAACTTAGTATTAAAAAGTGCTATTCATAAGCAAAAAGTTGAACGCGTGATTTCAACTAAAATAGAACACCACGCTGTTTTAAACAGTTTGCAGGCCTTAAAAAACAAATACCAAATTGAAATAGATTATTTAGAATTAGATGAAAATGGAAATCCAAACCTAGCTCAACTTAAGCAATTACTCTCTAGCTCTACTAAAAAAACATTGGTAAGTTTAATGCACATCAATAATGAAATTGGAAACATTTTAGATTTAAAAAAAGTGTGTGAGTTAGCTCACCAACACAATGCGTTAGTACATAGTGACACCGTTCAATCAGTTGGTCATTATGCTATTGATGTAAAAGATTTAGGAGTTGATTATTTAGTTGCTAGTGCACACAAATTTCATGGCCCAAAAGGTGTTGGTTTTGCTTATCTAAAAAAAGGACTAGGCTTAAGTGCTATGATTCAAGGAGGTGCTCAAGAAAAAGGTTTCCGTGCTGGTACAGAAAATGTACATAGCATCATTGGAATGCAAAAAGCATTAGAACTAAGTTTAGAAAATCTAGAAAATGAAAAAACTTATATTTCTAATTTAAAGTCTTATTTTATAGATGAAGTTAAAACTAAAATTCCGAATGTTTTATTTAACGGAGAAAGCCAAAATTTTGAAAAAAGTACTTATACACTTGTAAATCTAAGTTTTCCTGTGAAACAAAGCCAAGCTGCACTACTCTTATTTCAACTAGATTTAAAAGGAATTGCCTGTTCAAAAGGAAGTGCATGTCAAAGTGGAAGTGATCAGGGGTCTTTTGTTTTGAACGAAATTTATTCAAGAGAACGACTTGAAATGCCTGGACTAAGATTTTCTTTTAGTAAGAACAACACAAAAGAAGAGATTGATTATGCTATTGAGGTACTAGCCGAGTTCAGTGCATCTAAACAATTAGTTGTTTAACTACTTTTTTTCATTCAAAAACCTAATGATTAGTGCAAGAAATTTTAGAAAAATTACCACAACTAGCTAAGGACACCCATAGCGAAAGAGTTAAGTTTTTAAAAAAGCTAAAGAAAAAGCCTCCCAAAAATTTAGACTTAGTTATGCAAGATTTGCACGAGGAAGAGTTTAATAAAACAAATTGCTTAGAATGTGCAAATTGCTGCAAGACTACTGGTCCCTTATTTACAGAAAAAGACGTAGTAAGAATAAGTAAGTTTTTAAAAATGAAAACTCAAAAGTTTATTGAGACTTACTTACAAATTGATGAAGATAATGATTACGTGTTACAACAATTACCTTGTAGCTTCCTGCTCCCTGATAATTCTTGTTTAATTTATGAACATCGCCCTAAAGCCTGCGCCGAGTTTCCTCATACCGATAGAAAAAAGTTTTATCAAATCAACCATTTAACGCTAAAAAATGTTGGTGTTTGTCCAGCCGCTTTTAATATTGTTGAAAAAATAAAAGAAAAATTAAAATAATAAAATTTTCATTTTCCTTTCTATTTTAATAGAAGAGATACTGGCTTTAGCAATTACATAGCTACTTAAATTAAACAAGCGCAAAAAAACAATATTTTCCTCATCATTTCTTGTGAAAATCTTAAAATAATAGCTTTTTTAAGTCGATTTAAAAAAGCTATCTTTGAAGCGAATTTAAAATAATTATAATTATGGGAAAAGGATTTTTTCACGTGCCACCGGCAGTTAATGAACCAATAAAGTCATACGCACCAGGAACTCCAGAAAGAGAGGAAGTGCTTAATACATATAGAGAAATGTGGAATTCAAAAGTAGAAGTTCCACTATTTATTAATGGTAAAGAAGTTAAATCTGGAAATATTAAAAGTATTCGTCCACCTCATGACCATCAACATGAAGTAGGCACGTATCACACCGCTGAAAAAAAACATGTTGATGAAGCCATTCAAACGGCTTTAGAAGCAAGACAAGCTTGGGCAGATTTACCATGGGAGCAACGTGCTGCAGTATTTTTAAAGGCAGCTGATTTAGTTGCTGGCCCATATCGCCAAAAATTAAATGCGGCCACCATGATAGGTCAGTCTAAAAATATCTTTCAAGCAGAAATTGATTCGGCCTGTGAACTTGCAGATTTTTTACGTTTTAACGTAGAATACATGAGTCAGATTTTTGACGAACAACCCGAATCTGATGCACAAGCTTGGAACCGCGTTGAACACCGACCATTAGAAGGATTTGTTTATGCAATAACGCCATTCAACTTTACCGCTATTGCAGGTAATTTACCTTCAAGTGCAGCTTTAATGGGGAATGTTTGTGTTTGGAAACCAAGTGACCACCAAATGTATTCAGCAAAAGTTGTAATGGACGTTTTTAGAGAAGCAGGAGTCCCAGCAGGAGTAATCAACATGATTGTTGGAGATCCTGTTATGATAACCGATACCATTTTAGCACATCCTGATTTTGCAGGTGTACACTACACTGGAAGTACGGATGTCTTTAAAGGACTTTGGGCTAAAATTGGACAAAATATTAACACCTATAAATCTTATCCTAGAATTGTAGGAGAAACAGGAGGTAAAGACTTCATTGTTGCTCATCCTTCAGCAGATGCAAAAGTAGTTTCAACAGCTTTAGTTAGAGGTGCTTTTGAATTTCAAGGACAAAAATGTTCGGCCGCTTCAAGAGCTTACGTTCCAAAAAGTCTTTGGAATCAAGTAAAAGATTTTATGGTAAAAGACATTGAATCTTTCAAAATGGGTTCTCCAGAAGATATGCGTAATTTTATTACAGCAGTAATTCATGAAAATTCTTTTAATAAATTAGCTAAATATATTGACCAAGCAAAAGCCGCTTCTGATGCAGAAATTATTGCTGGTGGAAATTATGATAAATCAAAAGGTTGGTTTGTTGAGCCTACGGTAATTGTTACTACTAATCCGAAGTACGAAACAATGGAAACCGAACTTTTTGGCCCTGTTTTAACTATTTATGTATATGAAGATGAAAAGTATGAAGAGACTCTTCATTTAGTAAATGAAACTAGTATTTACGCGCTTACAGGTTCAATTATTTCGACCGATAGATATGCGGCTACTTTAGCGACTAAAATTCTAGAAAACGCAGCAGGAAACTTTTACATTAATGACAAATGTACTGGAGCTGTTGTTGGAAGACAACCATTTGGAGGAGCAAGAGCTAGTGGAACCAACGACAAAGCAGGTTCTAAATTAAACTTACTTAGATGGGTTTCTCCTCGATTAATCAAAGAAACCTTTGTTCCTGCAAAAGATTACAGATATCCATTTATGGGTGAGTAATTCATTATATCTTTTTAAATGATCTAAAAAACCCTGAACAAATTCAGGGTTTTTTGTTTCTGCTATTGATGATTAAAAAGTTTGGACAAAGCCTTCATCCCCACATATTTTGCAGACGGTATAAATCCTGTTTCTATTGAATTATTTTAATTGGATTATTGATTTTATCTCTTTAAGCCTTTATTTTTAAAATTGAAAAGCTAAAGAACTAGTCATAAAAAATGAATCCTTGACCAATTGGTTCTTTCGTTGAAATATTTCATCATTCCCAACAAAATGTCTAGCTTCAATTCGCCACAAAACTAATGGTGTAATTTGATAATCGAATGTAAGTGAATAGGAAGAGGTTTGGAAACTGAAGTCATTTACCAAATCGGCTTCTATAATCACATTGTCTTGGTCATCAAAATATTCAACTCTTCCTGCAAGCCCAAATTTTTCATTGAATTGATACCGGGCAATGAAGTTAGGGGAAAACCAAGTATGGTATTTACTACTTCCTTTTTCTTGTTGTTGCCAACCTGTATCTAAACCAAAAATAAAGTTCCATTGTGCATTGGGCTGGTAAAGCGTGTAAAAGTTATGAAAATACCTGTTTCTTCTAAATTCATCTGGAAAATCATTCCCTACAAACGAACTTGAATTAAACGTCCATTGTTCATTGGGTTGGTAGGTAATTTGATGGCCAAAAGCAGGCGAGGAATTACCTTCTACTCGCTGTATGCGTTGCCAACCATTAAGATAAGACAAAGAGAAATCCCATTGATTGTTAGAGGAAGTATAACTCAGCTTAACTCCAGCTAAATAGTAAGGCGAATTTTCAGCCATAATACTTCTTGATAAAGTTAAGTTAGAAGCACCAATAGCCGATTCAAAACCTATATGCGAATCAAATATGCCCACATCTAACCATAATTGATGTTCTTTTGCCAATTTTACTCCAGCATTTGCTCTAAAGATATTTTTCAGTACATCAGGTTCGTCGGCTAAGTTTGCATTAGCATAAGTTCCTGTCATTAAAGCCAAATTTGCTCTTACTTCTTCGCTGGCATAGCTAGCTTGAATAAATCCGAAGTTTAGGTTGACCTCGTTATGGCGATTAAAATTATAGAGGAAACCAGGGGTTTTATTTGATGAAGGTTGATTAAAATCATAATTGTAGTAACTTTCTATATAAGTTGTTAATTCAATTTTATCTGTCCATTTTTGAGCTTGAACATATTTTCCTAGAATGAGTGCGCAAAAAATATAGAGTATTTTCTTCATGAAATCAAAAGTAGAAAAATAAATGTGAATTTTTAAATAACTAAAAAAAAATCAATAGCCCCCAATCTTAAGAAGAGGGAAAATCAAATTTATTCAAATAATTTTTATAATAGCTGTCTCCATATCTAATTTTTTTTCAGTATTAATGGCAGCTAATCAATATACGGGATAAATCCTGTTTCTATTAAATTATTTTAATTTTCTGAATCATTTCCAGTACTTAGTGGAGGAATCCAAAAGTGCTTTTCAAAATTAATGATTTGGTCATTTTCAACTTTAATTCCTTCATCTTCAAGCAATCTTTGCATAGCGTCTGAGGTAGAAAAATGATGCTTCCCAGTGAGTACACCATTTCTATTTACTACTCGGTGTGCGGGAACATGATCGTAGGAGTGTGAATGGTTCATAGCATAGCCAACTACGCGACTGCTTTTGGGAGCGCCTAAAGCCTTGGCAATTGCACCGTAGCTAGTTGCTTTTCCCTTAGGTATTTGTCTTACCAAATCATACACTTTTTCAAAAAAATCTTGCCTGTCCTTACCCATAGTAAATTCTTACACTTGTAACTAGAATTAAAATCAGCATCAAAATTGCCATCACATAATTAGAATACTTTTTAAGCTTCGGTAGTTTTTCGTCTAACTTAGCAAAGGAAACAATGTATAAATAAAGCATGAATAATGTTCCTAAGCAAGCTGCTAAACTAAATACAAATATAGCAGTTGAAGTGTATGAAATTTCTGGGGATTTTTTCTGAAGTGTACTCAATACCATAAAAAATGGAATTGGGAAAAGGTTGATAGCTGAAACGCCCAACCCTTTAAAAAAACTCCATCCCGAGACGCTTTTAATTTGTTTTACATTTTTTTTCTTGTTTCCTTGAAATAAAAAAAAGACGAATAAAATGGCCAAAATAACCAATCCTGTTCGTAGAAGCATTCCTTCTGCATCAGGGTGTCTAAAAATATACCTAGCTAAGACAACTCCAAGTAAAGCTTGAAAAAAGACAGTTACTGAAGCACCAACCGCCATAAGTAACCCATCTTTTTGTGTACGTTCCAAACTCATTTTTACTACACTCATATTGACTAAGCCTGGCGGAAAAACTCCCGCAAAAGCGGCTGCAAAAGTGATGATAAAAAGGAGCAGTGTTTCCAACGCTTAATAATTTAGCCTAAATTTAGTATAAGTAATGGGTTTTCCTTGTTTAAGGTATTGAGCTTCGTAAAAAGTTTGAATACTTACAATTTCTTCAGGAGCTTCAGTATTTTTATAAATGTCATGATGAGCGTATAGAATTTCATGTCCGCTGCCTTGAAGTAAACCTAAAGTATAACCATGCATGAATTCGCTATCTGTTTTTAGGTGAACAACACCTTCAGGTTTTAGAATTTGATGGTATTTTTTTAAAAAATCGGGATTTGTCATTCGGTGTTTGGAGCGTTGGTATTTAATCTGTGGGTCTGGAAATGTAATCCAAATTTCATGAACTTCACCAGGGGCAAAGGTTTGATCAACCAATTCAATTTGCGTGCGTAAAAACTTAGCGTTATCAATCCCTTCTTCAAGTGCTGTTTTTGCACCGCGCCAAAATCTTGCTCCTTTAATGTCTATCCCTAAAAAATTATACTCAGGATAACGTTTAGCTAGTCCAACAGTATATTCGCCTTTGCCACAACCTAGTTCTAGGATTAAAGGTTTTTCATTTTTAAAAAACTCACTTGTCCATTTTCCTTTCAATGAATAAGACTGATTAACAATTTCCTCTCTACTTGGTTGAATTACGTTTTCAAAAGTTTCGTTTTCCTTAAAACGTTTCAGTTTATTTTTACTGCCCACTTGTATGTATTTAAATCTTTCAGCAAAATTACATATTTCAAATTAGATAAAGTAGCTTTAAAAAAACCTATTTTTAAAAGTGAAATTAGGATTGTAATAGGAAGAAAAATCCTTACTTTGGGTGACCTATGCAAAAATCACCAAAACACATATTATTTGGCGTTTTAAATTGGGGGCTAGGTCATGCCGCTAGGAGTATTCCTATTATTCAAACTTTACAGAAACGCGGTCATGAGGTTTGTGTAGCTTCTGATGGAGACGCTCTTCAATTATTGAAAAAATCACTTCACAATGTTGATTTTTTTGAACTACAGGAATTTGAAATTCGCTATGCCGCAAAGCGAAAAAATTTTAGAAGAAAAATTATTTCTCAACTGAAGGATCTAAAAGAAAAAGCAACTTTAGACTTAGAATTAATTGAAGCCCTTGCAGAGGAAAGGAAGTTTGACTTAATTATTTCAGATAACGCTTTTGGGGTTCGGTCAAAAAAAGTAAAATCAATTTACATCACGCATCAACTGAATGTTTTAAGTGGTTGGACTACCTTTTTTACTCGATTCTTACACCATCAATCAATGAAAAGTTTTGATGAAGTTTGGGTTCCAGATGTTGAAGATGAACCTAATTTATCTGGTAAAATAGGACATTTGAATAGTAAAAGTAAGTTGACAATTCGGTACATTGGTCCGTTGAGTAGGTTGAGCATTCATCATTCAGATATAAGCTATCAGTTTGCATTTATTTTGTCAGGACCTGAACCACAACGTCAGTTATTGGAAGATAAAATCTTGAAATTAGCAGATTCGCTTCAGCAAGCTTCAATTTTGGTGAGAGGGAGTTTTAAAGCGCTAGACCAATCTAAAGCAAAACCTAATTCAACATTAGAAATCAAAAATTATTGTACTTCAGCGGCGCTTGAAAAAATCATTAATTCTTCTAAAATTGTAGTTTGTAGGTCAGGATATACCTCTTTAATGGATTTACTTAAATTGAAAAAACAGGCTATTTATATTCCAACACCTGGTCAATTTGAACAAGAATATTTAGGAGAACACATTTCAAAAATGGGCTGGGGAAAAGTTATTGATCAGGATAATTTTGGTAAATCAAGTCTTCAACAAAATTTTGATTCACCATCAAATTTTCCAGTCTTTAATCAACAATTGTTATTAGAAGCATTAGAAGCTAATTCAATTTAACTTTGCAATTCACAAAAAAATTACAGCATTAGCCTACAGTCTTATTAAAAATAAAGCCTCACTTTCATTTAAAAAACCACCAATAAAAAGTGCCTTTCGGTTTCTATTGGAGAGTTTTATTCTTCTGGTGCAAGTTCAACAACCAAGCCTTCAAGTGATTCTGTGATATGTATTTGACAGCCTAAACGACTGTCTTCTTCCACATTAAAAGCTTCTGAAAGCATAGCCTCTTCATCGTCAGACTTCTCTGGCAACTCATGATTTGATTTGACATAACACTGGCACGAAGCACACATAGCCATTCCACCACAAACACCAATAGTTCCTTCAGGAGCTAATTCGTAAGAACGAACTACCTCCATTAAATTCATTGCCATATCGGTTGGAGCTTCTACACGATGTTCGACCCCGTCGCGATCAATAATAGTTAGTATTACATCCATTTACCCTAGGCTTAGTCAATTGATTTAACAACGGCTTTAGGAGCTTCTTTTTTGGTTCCATCGAAGCCTGTAACACCACCAACAGTAGTGTATTTCATTACATATCTTTTTTCAGGGTGTATTTTTTGAAAAGCACTTTGACACATTAAAGTAGCTTCATGAAATCCACATAAAATTAATTTTAGTTTTCCAGGATAAGTATTTACATCTCCAATAGCGTAGATACCAGGAATATTAGTCTGATAATCGAGAGTATTATCAACTTTTATAGCATTTTTTTCAATTTCTAATCCCCAATTAGCAATTGGGCCAAGTTTAGGTGATAATCCAAATAAAGGAATAAAGTAATCTGTAGGCAATTCAAAATCTTCTTGAGGGTTATTGTTTTTCCTAATAATGACTGAATTGAGGTGGTCTTCGCCTTTTAAATTTACAATTTCAGCAGGGGTAATAAGTTTAATTTTACCCATATCTTTTAATTCCTTAACACGATCAACCGATTCTAAAGCCCCTCTAAACTCGTTTCTTCGGTGTACTAAAGTAACTTCAGAAGCCACATCAGCAAGAAATATACTCCAATCCAAAGCAGAATCTCCTCCGCCTGCAATTACAACTGATTGATTCCTAAATTTTTCAGGATCTTTAATCATATACTCTACTCCTTTCTTTTCAAAATAGGCAAGATTATCAATTTTTGGCTTTCTAGGCTCAAAACTACCCAAGCCGCCTGCAATAGCAATAATTGGAGCATGGTGTTTAGTTCCAGCATCTGTAGAGACTATAAACGAGCCATCTTCAAGTTTATCAATAGTTTCTGCTTTTTCACCTAAAGTGAAACCTGGTTGAAAAGACTTAATTTGCTCCATTAAGTTATCAACTAAATCTCCTGCTAAAACTTCTGGAAAACCTGGGATATCATAAATTGGCTTTTTAGGGTAGAGTTCTGCCAATTGCCCACCTGGTTGAGGTAAAGCATCAATAATATGACATTTCAACTTTAAAAGTCCTGCTTCAAAAACAGCAAAAAGTCCTGTAGGCCCTGCGCCAATAATTAGTATATCAGTTTTAATCATTTATTCAAGTTTATTTTACAAAATTGAGATTAAGTGTAAGAATCAACAATGATTTAGGTCAGCTTTTGAATAGATTAAGCCTCTGTAGCTTCTACGTTTGTAACTTTTTCAATTTGTGGTGCATGTTTCTTTATGGTCATTTCTACGCCCGACTTAAGCGTCATTTGATTCACTGAACAGCCCACACAAGTCCCCATCAATTGAACTTTTACCAAGGTTTCATTTTCAATACCTAAAAGCTTAATGTCTCCACCGTCATTATTAAGAAATGGTCTTATCTCATCTAATGCTTGCAAAACTTTACTTTTTAACTCTTCACCTTTTAACATAATTTTTGAGTTGATGTGTTATAAAACACTTTATTTTTTATTCACAGCGCTACAACCAGCCATAGTAGTTATCTTAATAGCTTCAGTTGGAGGCAAATTATCATTTCTTTTGACCACTTGTTCAACTACATTTTTAGTGAGTTCTGTAAACGAATCACTTAATGGTGTTCCTTCTTGCATTGCAGCAGGTCTTCCAACATCTCCAGCTTCTCTAATGCTTTGCACTAATGGAATTTCTCCTAAAAATGGAATTTCAAGATGACTAGCTAAATTTTTAGCACCTTCCTTGCCAAAGATATAATATTTATTATCAGGTAATTCTTCTGGTGTAAAATAGGCCATGTTTTCAACAATTCCTAGTACTGGTACATTGATATTTTCTTGCTGAAACATAGCTACACCCTTTTGTGCATCAATTAAAGCTACATTTTGCGGTGTACTTACCACTACAGAACCAGTAATGGGCATAGATTGCATAATTGATAAATGAATATCACCTGTTCCTGGAGGTAAATCTACCAATAAGAAGTCTAACTCTCCCCAATCAGCATCAAAAATCATTTGATTTAAGGCTTTTGCAGCCATTGGCCCACGCCAGATTACCGCTTGATTAGGTTTGGTAAAAAAACCAATAGATAGCATTTTAACGCCATAACTTTCAACTGGTTTCATTTTAGATTTCCCGTCAACAGTTACTGAAAGTGGACGTTCATTTAACACATCAAACATAGTTGGCCCAGATGGCCCGTAGATATCAGCATCTAACAAACCTACTTTAAATCCCATTTTAGCAAGTGTTACTGCTAAATTGGCAGTCACTGTAGATTTACCAACGCCACCTTTACCAGAAGCAACAGCAATAATATTGTTTATTCCTGGAATAGGTTTCCCCTTAATTTCATTTGGGTTTTGTTGCTTTTTGGCTTCTACTTTTATATTAACTTTGATTTTAGCTTTTTCGTAAACGTGTTCATGAATAGCTTTCATTACATCTACTTCAGCGCGTTTCTTTACATGTAAAGCGGCTGTTTGTAATTTTAAATCAACAATAACTTCATCTCCAAAAGTAACTATATTTTGAACAGCTCCCGATTCTACCATGTTCTGTCCTTCACCAGCAACACTAATAGTTTCAAGTGCTTTTTTTATTTCTTCTTTTTTCAACTGCATATTGAAAACGGTTTTTAATTAGATTTAATCTAAATGCAAATATAAGCCAAGAACTTATAATGAAAGACTTATTTAATTGAAATTAACTATAGTTCTATACAGGTTGTTTTAAATAAAGTAAGTGAGAAAAGCCAAGAAAATATAAGTAACATCATATATCATTTGAATGTACCGCAATAAAACGTCCTTTTTTTTAAACGCGTTGTATAGAAGGAAAAAGAAGCTGTGATAGAATCCGCATTTTCAATTAAGTTCTTAGCTATTACCAGTTTAGAGTTTTTAGTAATCAGTTCTTTTTTAGTTTTTTGTGTATAAAAGCTAACTTTCACTTCCTCATCTTCAAATTCTTTAGGGTATAAAAAGGTAAATTCTTCTTGGGAGTAGCCAGAAAAGATGAAAATAACAAACACAAAAAGGCATAAAACCATCGTTTTAAGCTTTGCCTTGTAATAAAATAAAAAAAACACCAAAATAGTAAGATTTATATTGTGTTACTCTCTGTAATCTTCAAAGATAAGTTGAATAACAACATGTTGCAAAATATATGAAAGTCAAAACTTTGGGACACAAAAAAAGCTTCAACATTTGTTGAAGCTTTGTGGGCGCTGAGGGAGTCGAACCCCCGACCTTCTGGGTGTAAACCAGACGCTCTAAACCAACTGAGCTAAGCGCCCTTGCTTAATTGCGAGTGCAAATATATAACCAAATTTTAATACCGCCAAATTTATATTCTGTATATTTTAAAAAAATCCAAATAAAATAATGACTTCATATCTGTTACAGTAATTTCAAGTAAAAACCAGTATTAGTAACAAAAGAAGTTGAGTTGTATTGCAAAATAAAGACACAAAAAAAGCCTCAACATAAGTTGAAGCTTTGTGGGCGCTGAGGGAGTCGAACCCCCGACCTTCTGGGTGTAAACCAGACGCTCTAAACCAACTGAGCTAAGCGCCCTTGCTTAATTGCGAGTGCAAATATATAACCAAATTTTATATCCACAAATTTATTTTTTAAAAAAAATCAACTTTTAAGAAAATAAATCCTAATCGGCTAACAATAAAAAATCGGCTACCGTGAAATTGCTTCCTCCAACAAAAATTAAATCTTTTTCTTTTGCTTTTTTCTTTGCTTTTGCCATTGCTAAACGCACATTTTTATACGCCTCTCCTTTTAGTTGAAAATGTTTTGCACATTCTTCAAGGTCTTCAGCCGGTAGGCCCCTAGGAATACTTGGTTTTATAAAATAGTAAATAGCTTCAATAGGCAATAAACCAAGTATTAAATCTAAGTTTTTTTCTTTAACTACACCTAAAATGATATGCAACTGACTATAATTCTCTTTTTGCAATTGTTGCATCACTAATTGAAGTCCAGAAGCATTATGAGCAGTATCACAAATTATTTTAGGAGCTGTTCCGCAAACTTGCCAACGGCCTTTCAAATACGTATTATTAACTACCTTTTGAAATCCTTTTTCAAGGGCATCTTCAGTAATTTTCCAATCAGACTGATTGAGAAGTTCTACTGTTTTTAATACGGTTTGAATATTTTTTTGCTGATAATCTCCTAGCAAATCAGTAGCCCATTTTCTGTGACTATTTTCTTGGTTAGCGAGGTGTAAATCGGCTTGATTTAATTTGGCTAAAGTTCTAAAAACCGGATAAGTCTGCTCATTGTACTCACCAATTACGCAGGGTCTTTTTGGTTTGATAATCCCTCCTTTTTCAAAAGCTATTTCGGCCAAAGAATTGCCTAAAAATTCGGTATGCTCAAGACTAATATTGGTGATTACAGCTACTTCTGGCTGAATAATATTTGTGGAATCTAATCTTCCTCCTAAACCTACTTCAATAATGGCAATATCAACTTGTTTTTCAGCAAAATACTGAAAGGCCATTCCCACAGTCATTTCAAAAAAAGAAAGCGAGTGTTGTTCAAAAAAAACTTTGTTCTTTGCCACAAATTTTACAACGGCCTCTTTTGAGATCATTTTTCCATTAATGCGAATACGCTCTCTAAAATCAATGAGATGCGGAGAAGTGTATATTCCAACTCGATATCCTGCTTCTTGCATAACTGAAGCCAATAGGTGTGAAGTTGAACCTTTTCCATTAGTTCCACCTACGTGAATACTTTTGAATTTTTTCTCAGGATGATTGAGGTGCTTGCTAAGCAATTTGATATTTGTCAAATCAATTTTATAGGCGGAAGCTCCCTGACGTTGATACATAGGAAGCTGATTAAAAAGCCAATCTAGCGTTTGCTGATAATTCATTTGTTGTTATTCAGATAATCTGAATTCATAAGTAATAAATCCCACTTGTGTACTCGGTGCTTTTGAATCTGGATTGAATTTGGTATTTCTTGCCGCGCGCTCTGCAGGTTCAAGCAAACACCTACTTGAATTAGAAGTTCCTTGAACACCAGCTTTAGCACGAATTACCTCACCTTGTTTATTCACTTCTATTCGAACTACAACCACGCCAGTTTCATTACAATCCTGAACGTATTTTGTTTTTGTTAGCGCTTTTCTACCTCCTAATTTATAATTTCCATCTCCGTCTAAACCAACTCCTTGACCATAATAGGAAGAAGAGTTAGGATCGCCATCGGGATCTCCTTGGTTTCCTGCTTGGTTGGTATCGCCATCACCTTGGTCTGTTTCTCCTTCGTTTTCTTCACCTGAAAACAAATTAGACATAGTGTTTTTTACATTTTCATCGGGTTGTGGGTCGGGCTCGGGCTCTTCCACAGGTTCTTCAGGTTCGGGAGTTTCCTCTACGGGCTCTTCAACTTGTTCTACTGGATCTTCCTCTGGTTCATCTTGCGTTTCTTCCGTTTCTTCTTCTTTTTTTTCGTCTTCAATAACAGGTGCGTCTTCCGTTTCTTGTGTGGCTACGTCTTCAACACTCTCTTGACTTTCAGAAGTATTGGTAGGGGTTGGAGTAGGTTCTGGTGTAGCTGTTTGAGGAGATGTTTTCACCTCTTGCTCTGTTTCAACATCGCCAGATCCTGCATCGGTAGTACCAAAATTAATGGCAATTCCACTTTCTGGAGGAGGGTCAAGATACTTCAAGCCAGCAAAGGCCAATAAAAGAATCATCAACACATACAAAACACTTGTAATGATGAGTGACTTTCTTTTATTCTTATTTTCAGTAGTTGATTCCACGTTAATTTGGTTTTACTGCTAAAATAATTTTAAATCGATTTTTATTAGCTATATCCATCACTTTCACTGCTTTATCAACAGGCACGTTTTGCTCTGCCCGCAAAATAATGGTTGGGTTTTCTATTCCTTTAAGTCGGTTTTTTAAAACGGACTCTAAATTAGCTTCACTGATCTGGTCTTCGTTAACATAAAACTGCAACTGATCATTAATGCTTACAGAAAGCTGGTGTTGATTAGTTGATTTCCCTTTTGCTTTAGGTAAAATTAAGTCTAAAGCTTCTGGAGTAACTACGGGGGACGTCAACAAGAAAAAGACCAATAACAGAAAAACAATGTCTGTCATTGATGACATACTAAAGGTAGCACTTACTTTATTTCTTCCTCTTAAATTCATAATTAAGTAGGTTCATTTAAAAGGTCTAAGAAATCAACTGCTGTAGCTTCCATTTGGTAAACAATTTTATCGGTTTTTACGACCAGATGGTTGTACGCCATATAGGCAATAATTCCTACTACAAGTCCTGCTACGGTGGTAGTCATGGCGGTATAAATCCCTTCGGCTAATAGCCCCATTTCTGCTTGACCACTAGTGGTGGCCAATTCATGAAAGGCTAATACCATTCCTATTACTGTTCCTAAGAAACCAATCATTGGAGCTGCACCTGCAATGGTAGCTAAAATAGCAACATTTTTTTCTAGTTCGTAAACCTCCAATTTACCGGCGTTCTCTATGGCTGTATTTATATCTTCTAAAGGATGTCCTATTCTAGAAATTCCTTTAGCGGTTAGGCGTGCAACAGGAGTGTTTTCTTGTGCACATTTTACTTTTGCAGATTCAATATTTCCGTTAGAGACCGCATCTCTTATTTCGGCCATAAAATTTTTATCGGTTTTGTTTGCTCCTTTAATAGCAAACAAACGCTCAAAATAAATATACATAGCGGCAAAAAGTAGTACGGCTAGAATAAGAATAATTACAGTACCACCTGTACCTCCACTAAAAAGCAAACTTAATAGTGATAAGGTTTCTTCGGTAGGTTCTTCAAGGTTTTCTGTGGCTTCTTGAAAATATGCTAACATAGTTATTAGGTTGTTTAAATACTTGTGCTAAAATATAGAATAAATTGAAAGCTTCTACTTAATCTGTAAAATATTTAATTTACTTCTTTTTATTTGGTTTTTTCTGCGTACGCTTCGTTTTAAAGAGACACTATGGCTTAAAAGTGTTCTCAAAATTAGCCTGATAATCCTTCCAGGCTTCAGATGTGGTAATCTCTTTATAGTGATTTTCATTAATCATTTTTAAATACACTTCAAGCTGTTGTGCACTTTTATAACCTCTAACGGGAGAAATTATATTTGCTTCTTCATCAAAGAAAACAACCGTTGGGTAAGCTTGAACTTTTAGTGCTGCAGCAAATAAGTGTTGAGCATTTCTGCCTTTTCTGTTTGGGTCATGATTGGGATTAGTATATTCAAAATCATTGTAAAAAACAGTTTCTGTTCCTTCACCATTAAACTTTACCGCATAAAAATTTTCATTTAAATACTTAGCAACATCGGGGTGGTTAAAGGTTTTTTTATCCATCGCTTTACACGGCCCGCACCAGGTTGTATAGACATCTAAAAATATTTTTTTTGGTTCTTTTTCTTGTGCTTCAAGGGCTTCATTCATGGATATCCATTCAACTTCTTGTGCATCAATCAATGAGACAAAAAATATGCTTAAAACTAAAAATAGACTTTTCATTTTTTTTTATGGTTTATCTTAAAACGTTTTAATTTGTAAAAAAGTATGTGTTTTCGTTTACTCTTCTTCGTTATTCATAGCATTCCATCCTCTAGCCTTCATAGGGACTTTTAGCTGATCTCTAGTGATTAAATGAATTCCTTCTCCAGCTTCGTTAAAATGACCTATAACTGTAAGGTTGGGGTTGCCTTTAATTTTATCGTAATCTTTTTGATCGATACTAAAAAGAAGCTCGTAATCTTCGCCTCCATTCAACACAACGGTAGTTGAGTCTAATTCAAATTCTTCGCAAGCACTTATTACACTCTGATCTAATGGAAGTTTTTCCTCATAAAGCGTAGCGCCTGTACTAGAGTTTTTACATAAGTGAAGAATTTCTGAAGAAAGCCCGTCGCTTATATCAATCATAGAAGTTGGTAAAACCCCTAATTTTTCAAGTAATTCGGGAATGTCTTTTCTTGCTTCTGGTTTTAGTTGTCGTTCTACTATGTAAGCATAAGGTTCTAAGTTAGGTTGATTATTTGGGTTGACCTTAAATACTTCTTGTTCTCGCTGAAGCACTTTCAATCCCATAAAAGCTCCTCCTAAATCGCCTGAAACCACCATCAAATCATTAGGCTTAGCTCCAGAACGATAAACTATTTTTTCTTTTGCTACGGTTCCAATAGCTGTAATACTAATTGTAATTCCTTGAATTGCAGATGTGGTATCTCCACCAACTACATCTACATTGTAAAGTGTTGCTGCATGATGAATACCTGCATATATTTCTTCTAAAGCTTCAACGGTGAACCTGTTAGAACAAGCTATAGAAACGGTTATCTGAGTAGCTTTAGCATTCATAGCATACACATCTGAAAGGTTAACCATAACAGCTTTGTAACCTAAGTGTTTAAGCGGCATGTACGCCAAGTCAAAATGAACACCTTCTACAAGTAAATCTGTTGTGACAACAATTTCGTGATTATGTTTTAAAACGGCTGCATCATCACCTATTCCTTTAATTGTTGATGAGTGTTTTATATCTAAAAATTGAGTAAGGTGATCAATTAGTCCAAATTCACCTAATTCTGAAAGTTTTGTTTTACTGTCTTCTGTATTATCAAACATGAAATAAAATTTCTACAAAATTACGCAATTTAAATGGGTTTTGTGACCTGCAAAGTAGTATAACCTATGTTTAGCTATTCTCATTGTCATTCTCTTAATTCTTTGTACCTAATACCTGAATTTATTTTCACAAAAACCTACTTGATGGCAAGGCAGGGTCGCAAAGAAAGAAATAAATTTACCATAAAATTAAACTTCCGAACTCACTTACTAAAGATCTTCAGTTTTTTTCTATACTGACCAGTAGAGAGTCAGAGTTCACAAAAATTCAATTATAACTCAAATCAAGTCTAAGATTTCCAACTACAAACTCCCGAACTCTATAACCCAAAATTCACACCTTCGTCTTAATCTCATCCTGTTTTTACAAAAAATTTCTGAAGCTGACAAAAGCCAATACAGATTGAGCAACGCCGCAATAAGAAAAATCAATCTATTTCAATCTGCCCATTTGCGGGATTGAATAGAGACCTGTTTCGAAAACGAAAACAAACATTCAACATCCCACACTAAACCTCTATATAAACTTTCAGTCCTGTCTGATCAAAGCATTGAGAATTGGCTCAATCCAAACTGCGTAAGACATTTAGGCAAGCTGGTAAAAGATAAGATTCCGCAAGTAGTTATAACTCCTGGAGTATGACAGCAAACAAGGTGAAACTTTCCTTTTAGAATATCAAGATGCAAAAGCCCCTATTTTTGGTATGTGGGGCTTTTAGCTTTTATATTCTAGTGGCTTAAAACAGAAGTCTTTTTTAAACAATTAATGCCTATTTATCTTGGAGGTATTTCTTCTAAAACCCTTAGAGTAAATTTCCAAAATTTTTGCATTGATGAAATACTTGCACGTTCATCTGGTGAATGTGCTCCGCGAATGGTCGGTCCAAATGAAATCATATCCATTTTTGGATAGTGACTTCCTAAAATACCACATTCTAATCCTGCATGACAAGCAGCTATATTTGCTTTTTCATTATTTTGTTCTTGGTAAATTTTATCTAAGACTTGTAATATATCAGAATCTGGATTTGGTGCCCAACCAGGATAATCACCAGAAAGTTCAACCTCAAAGCCGGCTAATTCAAAACTTGAACGCAGGCTATTGGCCAAATCAATTTTATTTGATTCTACTGAAGAGCGTGTTAAACAATGCACCTCAACAGCTCCATCACCTACATAAATTCGGGCAATATTATTTGAAGTTTCTACCAGTCCATCAATATCTGGGCTCATTCTGTAAACTCCGTTATGAGCTGCATAAACTGCTTTCAAAAACCCTTCTTGTACACCTATTTCCATTACCATTTCTGGCATTTGAGTAGGAGTTATTGAGACTTCTAAATTAGGTTCTAAACTTTTGAATTCTTCTTTAATTTCACTTGTTAAAATAGCTGTTTCTTCTAAGAAAGCCTCTTTATTAAGTTGGTCTATCACAACTATAGCGGTACTTTCTCTTGGTATAGCGTTTCTCAATCCTCCACCATAAAGACTTGCTATGCGAAGTCCGAAGTTAGTATAAGTATCAAAAAGAATCCTATTCATTAATTTATTAGCATTGGCTAATCCTTTAATAATATCCATCCCTGAATGCCCTCCTTGAAGAGATTTCACTTTAATCTCAAAAGCCTCAACTTTACTAGGAATAGGCTCTTGTTTATAGGTTCTTGTCGCAGAAATATCAACTCCTCCGGCACAACCTATTCCAATTTCATCATCTTCTTCAGTGTCTAAGTTTAAAAGAATATCACCTTTTAAAATTGAAGAATCTAACTCTTTTGCTCCCGTCATTCCGGTTTCTTCATCTATTGTAAAAAGAGCTTCAATTGCTGGGTGAGCTATGTCTGTGCTTTCTAAAATTGCCATAATTGTTGCCACACCAAGACCGTTGTCGGCGCCAAGTGTAGTACCTTTAGCACGTACCCAATCGCCATCTATATACATCTCAATACCTTGATTGTCAAAATCAAAATCGGTGTCGTTATTTTTTTGATGCACCATGTCTAAATGCGACTGTAAAACTATGGCTTTTCTGTCTTCCATTCCTTTAGTTGCCGGTTTACTGATAATTACATTTCCTGCCCCATCTTTTTGTGTAGGAAGACCTAAACTTTTACCAAAATCCATCATAAAAGCAATTACTTTTTCTTCTTTTTTAGATGGACGCGGCACTGCATTTAAATCAGCAAAATTTTTCCAAACACTTTGTGGCTCTATAGTTCTAATCTCTTTGCTCATAAATTTCAATTTTCTACAAAAATAGGAAAGAAATAAGTGTTTCCTTAATGATTGAGGAATATATTGGATTAAAAATAATTAGATAAAAAACGCTTCTACTAGGTTTCTACACACAGTAGAAAGAGCATACGTATCGCAACTGTTGGACTTGTGCTAGTTAGGTTGGCCTGACCTTCAAAAAAAATAAAAAATCAGATTGAAAAGTTGAAATAAAACTAATTTATAAATCCATAGTTATAGCTTTTCAGAAATCGCTAATTCCAATTCACTTTTTTGTATTGAATGGAATTATCATCAATGGAATCTATTTCTACATATCCTCCAAGGTTGTACATGAAAATCTCATTTTTAGAGTAAAATTGAACTTGATTCTTAAAATCTTCAAAGTAAGATTCACATTCTTTTTCAATACAGAGTTCAGATTTAAAAAAAACAATTCTTCCATATTTATCTTTTATCAGGTTTTCTGAATTGATAAGTTCTTCTATTTGCTGGTTCAAACTTGCTTTAGTTTGTTGAGAGCAAGCTAAAAATGAAACTAAAATGAATACGTAAATTAGCAATTTACACACAAATAAATTCTTAAGTTGTATTACATTAGAATTTGATTTTATCAAACGCTTCATTCCATTAGATTTTTATGCATTCAAATATAGGATTTTTATGATTAATTATTTGTAGCTCTTCAAAAATTGTACTTTTGCTTTATGAAGCAACCATTAGCAGAACGATTACGACCAAAAAAGTTAAGCGAATACATAGGACAGGAACATTTAGTAGGTGAAAATGGCCCCGTACAACAGGCAATGAATTCTGGAGGAATCCCTTCGATGATTTTTTGGGGACCTCCAGGGGTAGGAAAAACAAGTTTAGCACAACTTATTGCTGAAGAAAGTAAACGAACTTTTTATACACTAAGTGCAATTAGCTCTGGAGTTAAAGAGGTAAGAGAAGTAATTGAAAAAGCAAAACAAGCCAATGGTATGTTTTCTAATGGAACTCCGATTTTATTTATTGATGAGATTCATCGATTTAGCAAATCACAACAAGATTCGCTTTTAGGTGCAGTTGAAAAAGGATGGGTTTGTTTAATTGGTGCTACTACAGAAAACCCAAGTTTTGAAGTAATCCCGGCTTTACTTTCTAGATGTCAAACTTTTGTACTAAAAGAGTTTACCAAAGAAGATTTATTAAATTTACTTCAACGAGCCATTGAGACCGACAGCTACCTAAAAGAGAAAAAAATTCAGCTGAAAGAAACCGATGCACTTTTACGGTTTAGTGGCGGTGATGCTAGAAAATTGCTGAACATTTTTGAGTTATTGGTTTTTAGTCAATCAGATGCTTCAATAGAAATCTCAAATGCCTTAGTTGAACAACAAATTCAACAAAAACCAGCTAAATATGATAAAACAGGAGAACAACACTATGACATAATTTCAGCCTTTATAAAATCAATTAGAGGAAGCGATCCCAACGCCGCAGTATATTGGTTAGCCAGAATGATTGAAGGTGGAGAGGATTTAAAATTTATTGCAAGAAGATTAATTATTTTAGCGAGTGAAGATATTGGTTTAGCTAATCCAACTGCATTAGTGATGGCTAATAATACTTTTCAAGCAGTAACCACCATTGGATATCCTGAAGCCAGAATTGTTTTGAGCCAGTGTTGCATTTACTTAGCCACTTCTCCAAAAAGTAACGCCGCCTACATGGCTATTAATAAGGCACAACAAGAAGTTAGAATTTCAGGTGATTTAAGTGTCCCGCTTCCCATTAGAAATGCTCCTACCAAGTTGATGAAAGATTTGGATTACGGTAAAAATTACAAATATGCTCATGACTATAATGGAAATTTTGTGCAGGCTGATTTTCTACCTAAGGAAATTGAAGGAAAAACTTTCTTTGAACCTAATCAAAATCAGCGAGAACAAGCTATTGCTAAAGACTTGAAACAAAAATGGTCGGGAAGATACAATTATTAATCCAAAGCATTTTTTCAAAAATTTTAGGTAGGCATCTATATTAATCTTGCTTAATAGTTACAAAATTAAAATAGAGAATTGTTAGTTAAAATGAAAAATAAAGGCCTAACATAGCACTAACTGTGGTTTGTTTTCATAGCGAATTATGAGGTAAATTATAAAGAATAAAAAAAGCCACTTTAATTAAAAGTGACTTTTGAGCGGGAGACCGGGTTCGAACCGGCGACATTCAGCTTGGAAGGCTGACGCTCTACCAACTGAGCTACTCCCGCATTGAGGAGGCAAATATACATTTAATTCTTTTTAATTTCAAAAAAAATTCAAAAAACCCCATTGTCTTAGAAACAAAAACTTAACTAATTGAAAATAATTTAATTAACGTCTAAAGCTTTTATTTCTGGAATTTGAATTTCTTCTCCCTCCTTGTTTTTGCTGAGGCTTCTTTTTTTCTACATGATGGTTTACCAACGGAAAGTTTTCGTTTTCTAGTACAGGAATAGACTTCCCTATTAATTTCTGAATATCCTTTAAATAAGCTTTTTCTTCAGCATCACAAAAAGCTATGGCTGTACCAGCTGCTCCTGCTCTTCCTGTTCGTCCTATTCGGTGAACATAAGATTCAGCTACATTAGGAAGCTCGAAGTTAATTACATGGGTTAAATCGTCAATATCAATTCCTCTAGCGGCAATATCTGTAGCAACAAGTACACGAGTTTCATTCGCCTTAAAACTACTCAATGCTTTTTGACGGGCATTTTGAGATTTATTACCATGAATGGCTAAAGCCGTTGTTCCATCTTTATTCAAATCTTTCACCACTTTATTAGCTCCGTGTTTGGTTCTTGTAAAAACTAAAACTCGGTCAATTTGATCATCTTCTAAAACCTCTTTTAATAAATTTTTCTTGTTCCCCTTATCAACAAAATAAACAAATTGTTGAATGGTGTTTGCTGTGCTTGAAACTGGCGTGACTTCAACCTTTATTGGGTCTATTAAAATAGTGTTTGCCAATTTCACAATATCATTAGGCATGGT
>LFIK01000954.1_pt1 | contig 22471 bp, 17 predicted proteins | sample 643401 | NCBI WGS metagenome assembly LFIK01 (sample SAMN03777447, study PRJNA286221) | soda lake metagenome | biome: soda lake; feature: Kulunda steppe; material: water; isolation source: sample T5-Br brine of Lake Tanatar-5 | place: Russia: Kulunda steppe | collected 2010-07
ACCTTCAGCCCCCGGGCGTGGGCCTCCTCGACGAACCGCTTGAACTGGCGCATCGTGCCGTAGTCGCGGTTGATCGCGGTGTAGTCGGCGATGTCGTAGCCGTCGTCGCGCCCGGGTGAGGGGTAGAAGGGCAGCAGCCACAGCGCGGTCACCCCGAGGTCCTGGAGGTAGTCCAGTTTCTGGGTCAGCCCGGCGAAGTCCCCGATGCCGTCGTCGTTGGCGTCGAAGAACGCCCGCACGTGGAGCTCGTAGATGACGGCGTCCTTGTACCACTGCGGGTCCTGGGCGACGCGGGGGCTGTCGGGGCTCATGCGGAGGGGGTCTCCTCGCTGCGGTCCGGGGTGCGGGGTGCGGGGTGCGGGGTGCGGGGTGCGGGGTGCGGGGTGCGGGGTGCGGGGTGCGGGGTGCGGTTGCTCCACGGTGTTCGGTGGTGGGGGTCCCCCGAACGCCGTGGAGCAACCCGCAGGCGTGGGGCCGTGCGGGTCAGACGCCGGGGTCGTGGTCGCGCTCGTCTCGGGGTGGCAGGCGCACCTCGAAGATGTGGGCGGGCGCCACGTGGGGGTCGAGCTGGACGAAGTTCTCCGGCCCGTGCCAGTGGTAGGTCCCACCGCCGAACACGTCGACCAACTCGAAGTGGTCGGTGTCGGGGTGCAGGCCCAGCGCCTCGAGGTCGAGCCACGTGGTGCCGGCCTGGGTCTGGTGGGGGTCGAGGTTGACGATGGTCAGGATCACGTCCCGCCCGGACCGGTCGGTCTTGGAGTAGGCCAGCATCCGATCGTTCTTGACCTCGTGGAAGTGCAGCGTGCGGTCCTGCTTCAGCGCCGGGTGGCGGTGGCGGATGCCGTTGACCAGGCGGATCACCTCGGCCAGCGACCAGTGCTGCTGGTCGGCGTCCCAGGTCTTGATCTCGTACTTCTCGTTGTCGAGGTACTCCTCGGCACCGGGGCGGTTGGCCGACCACATCAGCTCGAAGGCGGGGCCGTACATCCCGTAGTTCGCGGTCAGCGTGGCGGCGAGCACCAGCCGCTGCACGTACATCGGCCGCCCGCCGTGCTGGAGCTGGTCGGTGAGGATGTCGGGGGTGTTCGGCCAGGAGTTCGGCCGGAAGAAGTCCGCCACCTCGGTGTGGAACAGCTCGGTGTAGTAGTCCTGGATCTCCTGCTTGTGCCGGCGCCAGGTGAAGTAGGTGTAGGAGTGGTTGAAGCCGCGCATCGCCAGCTCGTACATCACCTTCGGCCGGGTGAAGGCCTCGGCGAGGAAGATGCACCCCGGGTGCTCAGCCTTGAGCTCACCCAGGCACCACTCCCAGAAGGGGAAGGACTTGGTGTGGGGGTTGTCCACCCGGAAGATCCGGACGCCCTCACCGATCCAGTGCTCGAACACGCCCTTGAGCGCCTCCCACAGGGCGTCGGCGTCGGGGGTCTCGAAGTCGATCGGGTAGATGTCCTGGTACTTCTTCGGCGGGTTCTCCGCGTACTGGATCGTGCCGTCGGGACGCTGCTTGAACCACTGGGGGTGCTCGCTGACCCAGGGGTGGTCGGGGGAGCACTGGAAGGCGATGTCCAGGGCCAGCTCCATACCCCGGTCCTGGCAGGCGGCCACCAGGTCGCGGAGGTCGGCGGCCGTGCCGAGCTCGGGGTGGATGTCGAGGTGGCCACCCTCGGGCCCCCCGACGGCCCAGGGGGAGCCGGGGTCACCCGGCTCGGCGTGGACGCTGTTGTTGCGGCCCTTGCGGTGGCTGCGTCCGATGGGGTGGATCGGCGGCAGGTAGACCACGTCGAAGCCCATCCCCTGGATGTGGTCGAGCCGGTCGATCACGTCACGCAGGGTCCCATGGCGCTCCGGGTCGGGCGAGGCGGAACGGGGGAACAGCTCGTACCAGGTGGAGAAGGCCGCACGCTCGCGGTCGATCTCCACCTCGTAGGTGGCGGAGCGGACCGCGTGGGCCCGGGAGTCGTAGCGCCGCGCGAGGGCGACCACGTCCTGCGCGGTAGCACGGTCGGACCGGGCGGCCGCGTCCAGGGAGGTGTCGGTCAACTGCTGGGCGACGGCCCGCAACCGGTCACGGTCCTCGGCCTTGGCGCGCTTGGCACGCCGGGCGAAGATCGCCGCGCCGACGGCGAGGTCGACCTCCTCCAGGGTCGCAGCCCCGGTCTTGGTGCGGGTGTCGCGGACCCAGGTGGCGAGGTGGTCCACCCAGGCCACCACACGGAAGCGCATGCGGCCCAGGGCGCCGGGGGTGAAGCTGCCCTCCCACCGGTCGTTGCCCGTCAGCAGCAGCTGCGCCTCCTGCCAGTTGGCGTCACCGTCATGCTGGTACTGCACCACCGCGGCGAGGAGGTCGTGGGAGTCGCCGACGATGTCCGCAGCGACGTCCACCGGGCGACCGATGACGGCCTTGGCGGGGTAGCGGCCACCGAGCACGCTGGGACGCACCCGCTGGATGCTGGCTCGCTGTCGGGTCGCTGTGCTCACGTGTGCCTCGCTGCTGTCGTCGGGGTGGGAGCGGCGCTGGGGTGGGGGTGGCGCTGCCGATGCTGCCTGCCGGGGTGCCGAGCGCTCTCCGCTCACCTACAGGGACCATAGTGGTGCAGCGGCCCCTCGGCGGCGGCGTGACCCGCCCATACGGCGGGGCCGCGCAGGGCTCGCCACACGCGGCAATGCATGCGACACGCGGCGCGGCGTGCGGCCCGCCGACCGCACCCGGGACTCACCCGGCGGCGGCGCGCGAGGCGGCCAGCAGCTCGTCGGCCGCGGTGTAGGGATCGACCTCGCGCGCCTCGACCCGGGCGGTGAGCGCGTCGAGCAGGTCGTCCTCACCGTCGGCGAGGCGTGCGAAGGTCCTGCGGGTGGCCTCCAGCGCCAGCTCACGCACGAGGTGGCGCACCCGGGCGTGGCGCCGCCGCACACCGTGCCCACTGGCATCGAGGTGGTCGGCGTGCTCATCGATCGAGGCCACCACCTCCTCGATGCCCTCGCCGCGCACGGCGACGGTGCGCAGGATCGGCGGCCACCAGTCCGGCGCGTCGTCCGCACCGGCGGTGGCGTGCCCGAGCTCGAGCATGCCGCGCAGCTCCGACTCGAGCTTGCCCGCCCCCGAGGCGTCGGCCTTGTTGATCACGAACACGTCCGCCACCTCGAGGATGCCGGCCTTGGCGGCCTGCACGCCGTCACCCATGCCCGGGGCCAGCGCGATCAGGGTGGTGTCGGCGGTAGCGGCGATCTCCACCTCGGACTGTCCGACGCCGACGGTCTCGATGATGACGTCGTCGAAGCCGGCGGCGTCGAGCACCACCACCGCCTGCGGGGTGGCGAAGGACAGGCCGCCGAGGTGTCCCCGGGACGCCATGGAGCGGATGAACACCCCGGGATCCGCGTGATGGCCCTGCATGCGGATCCGGTCGCCGAGCAGCGCGCCCCCGCTGAAGGGCGAGGAGGGATCGACCGCCAGGATCGCGACGCTGCGGCCGGCCGCGCGCAGGCGCGAGGCGATCGCGTCGGTCAGCGTGGACTTGCCCACCCCGGGGGAGCCGCTGATCCCCAGCACCCGTGCCCGACCCGCCAGGGGGTGGAGGGCGCCGATGACGTGGCGGAGCTGGTCCGCGGAGCCGTCCTCGACCACGGTCAGCAGGCGCGCCAGGGCACGCCGCTCGCCGCGCTCGAGCCCCGCGACCAGGGCGGCGACGTCCACCGCCACCTCAGACCTCGACGGTCAGCGCGTCGCCCTGTCCTCCACCGCCACACAGCGCGGCCGCGCCGGTGCCGCCACCGAGCTGGCGGAGCTGGCCGATAAGCGACACCACGATCCGGGCACCGGAGCAGCCGATGGGGTGCCCGAGGGCGACCCCGCCGCCACCGACGTTGACCTTCTCCTCGTCGATGCCGAGCTCGCGGGCGGAGGCGATGGCCACGGACGCGAAGGCCTCGTTGATCTCGTAGCGGTCGAAGCCGGCCGGGTCGGCACCGATGCGCGCGGCCGCGGTGCGGATCGCACCCGCGGGCTGCAGGTGCAGGGAGGGGTCGGGGCCGGCGACGGTGCCCCACGCGGTGATCGTCGCGAGGGGCTGCAGGCCGTGCCGCTCGGCGGCCTCACGGCTGGCCAGCACCAGGGCGGCGGCGCCGTCGGAGATCTGGGAGGCGTTGCCGGCGGTGATGGTGCCCTCCTTGGAGAACGCCGGCCGCAGCTTCGCCAGGGAGTCCGCCGTGGTGCCGGCCCGGATGCCCTCGTCGCGGTCCACCACCACCGGGTCGCCCTTGCGCTGCGGGACCTCGATGGTCACCACCTCGTCGTCGTAGGCGCCGGCCTCCCAGGCGGCTGCGGCCCGCTCGTGGGACCGCGCCGACCAGGCGTCCTGCTGCTCGCGGGTGATCTCGAGGCCCTTGCTGTCCTGGTAGCCGTCGGTGGCCAGGCCCATCGCGCAGCCGTCGAAGGCGCAGGTGAGCCCGTCGTGCATCATCGTGTCGGTCAGCGTCCCGTCACCCATCCGGTAGCCGAAGCGGGCCCGGTCGAGGACGTAGGGGGCGTTGGACATCGACTCCATCCCGCCGGCCACGACGACGTCGAACTCGCCGAGGCGGATGAGGTCGCGGGCCCGGCTCAGCGCGGTCATGCCGGACAGGCACACCTTGTTGATGGTCTCCGCGGCGACGTCCATCCCGACACCGCCCGCCACGGCCGCCTGCCGGGCGGTGATCTGGCCCTGACCGGCCTGGAGGACGTGACCCATGACGGTGTAGCCCACCAGGGACGGGTCGACCCCCCCGTGCGCCAGGGCACCCGCGATGGCGCGGCCCCCGAGCTCCATCGCACTCAGGCTGGACAGCCCCCCCGAGAACCGACCCATCGGGGTCCGTGCGTAACCAACGACGACGACCTCAGACATCCCGCGCTCCTCCCACGTGGTGGCGGCAGACTACGTGTCGGTGGAGGGCGGCCCACAACCCGTCGCCGCAGCGCGCGCCGAGGCGGCCGTCAGGCACCGGCCCCACCCGCCGGCTACGGCCGCCCCGAACGCGGCGAACGGACCGACAGCGCACGTACGGACCGCGACGCAGGACCTCGGAACAGGAGCAGCGACGATGTCGACGATCATCGCGGTCCATGGCAACGGCGGCGGTGGCGAGCGCTTCGAGCACGTCGCGCCCTTGCTGCCGGCCTCGGTCACGCTGCGGGCGCCGACCCTGCCGGGGTTCGGTGGCCGCCCCCTCGGCGACATCGACCACCTCGGTGGTCTCACCGACGCGCTGGGCGCCGAGGTGGCTGCGAGCGCGCGACCCCGCGTGCTCCTCGGCCACGGGGTGGGCGGGGCCGTGGCGCTCGACCTGCTCGCCCGGGACCCGTCGCAGGTGGACGCGCTGATCCTCCACGCGCCGGTGGGTACCCGGCTGGACACCCGCCTGTTCCCGCGGGTGATGTCCACGCGCCCGGTGCAACGCACGGTCCAGCAGGTGATCGCGAGCCCGGTGACCCGCCCCGTGCTGCGGCGGCTCGCGCTGCGGGCGGTCCCCCGGGAGACCGCGGACCGCACCCTGGCGGCCTACGGCCGTTGCGAGGCCTTCGGGCGCCTGTTCGACTGGCTGGACAGCGACTGGTTCGACGCGCTGCCGCCGCTGCCGGCGCTGCCCGCGGTGGTGCTGTGGGGCGAGCAGGACCGCGTGCTCGACGCCGAGCAGCGCGGGGACTACCAGCGGCTGCTGCCCACGGCCCGCGAGGTGGTGGTCCCCGGATGGGGGCACTTCCCGATGCTGGACCGGCCCGAGGCCTACGCACGGACGCTGATGGAACTGGTCCGCACCCTGCTGGCCGACGCGGCGCTCCCCCACGACGGTGGGTCGTGACCGTGCCGGGCGACGAGGCCGTGGCACGACCGCTGCGGCTCACCGATCCGGCCGTCGCCGGCCTGGTCGAGCGCGGGGCCGGGGGCAAGGCGACCCGCCTCGCCACCGCCGCGCGCGCCGGTCTGCCCGTGCCCGCCGGGGTGGTCCTGCCCTCGGAGCTGGTGGATACGCGCTCACCGCACGCGCTGGCGACGGCGATCCGGACCGCGCTGCGCACCGCGGGTGACCGCGCAGGTGACCGCCCAGGTGGCCGCGCAGTTGGTCGCGCAGGTGGCCGCGGTCGGCGGCCGGTACCGGTGGCCGCACCCCGGGTCGCGGTGCGCTCCGCCTTCGCCGCCGAGGACACGCACGGCGCCAGCCTGGCCGGGGCCTTCACCTCCCACCTCGACGTCGCCCTCGATGACCCGGCCGCGCTCGCGGCCGCCATCGCCGACGTGCTGGCGTCCGCGGAGACGACCAGCCCGCTACCGCGGCGTCGCGACGTGCTGGTGCTGGCGATGGTGCCGGCCGCCCGGGCGGGGGTGGCCTTCACGCAGGCGAGCTTCCAGGACGATCTGGTCGACCACACCGCCGGGCTCGGCGACCGCCTGCTGGCCGGCGCGGTCGCCGGTACCCGCGAACGGCTCCCGGTGCGGGTGCGCGGCGAACGGTGCCTGCCCGGCTGGCGCGGGCGGCTGCAGCGGCTGCTGCGGGACGTGCGGCGGGTGTTCGGGCCCGGTGACCTCGACGTGGAGTGGGCCGACGACGGGGTGCGCTGCTGGCTGCTGCAGGTGCGACCCATCACCGCACCGCCGCGCCGCGACGAGGCCCTCACCCTGGCCAACCACCGCGAGATCCTGCCGGACCTGCCCTCCCGGCTCACCACCTCGGTGCTGGCAGCCGCCGCCGGGGAGCTGTTCGGCTACTGGCGACGGTTCGATCCGTCCCTGCCCGCTGACCGCCCCTTCGTCGAGGTGGTGCTGTGGCGGCCGGTGATCAACCTCTCCCTGCTCACCGACACGATGCGGGTGCTGGGGCTGCCCACCGCCTTCGTGACCCGGTCCATGGGCGGGCAGGACGAGGTGTCGATGGGCCCCGCGCCGGTGCGCCTGCTCACCAAGAGCCCACGGCTGGTGGCCATGGGGCTGGACCAGCTGCGTGCGGTGGGCAACGGCCGCCGGACCGCCGCACGCCTGGCGGCGCTGGCCGACGAGCCGGGCGAGGACCTGGTGGCGCTGGCCGAGCTGCTGCGCCGCTGCACCGTGGAGCTGATCACCGGGATGTTCGCCCTGTCCACGGCGATCAGCGGCCCCCTCACCGTGCTGGATGCGCTGGGGGTCGCCCCGGTGCTGCACACCCGCCAGCGCACCGCCGCCACCCGGCTGTGGCAGGAGCTCGACGAGGTGCGCCGCCTGGCCGCCACCCGTCCGCAGACCCGCGCGGCGCTGGCCGCCGGGCTGACCCACACCGGTGACGCCGAGGTGGATGCTGCCCTGGCCGGCGTGCTCGCCCGCCACGGGCATCGCGGGATCTACGAGTCCGACGTCGCCCGGCCCCGCTACGCCGATGACCCGACGCCGTTGCTCGACGCCGTGGTGCACGGCCGCGCCCTGCCGGACCCGCCGCCGCTGCCCCTGCGGGCCCGCGCGGTGTGGCCGCTGTGGTGGCAGTCGTCGCGGGCGATGGGTGCACGCGAGGACCTGCGCAGCGACGCCATGGCCGCCTTCACCGTGCTGCGCCGTCGCCTGCTGCGCCGGGCCGCGGACCTCGTGGAGGCGGGTCGGCTGCCCGAGGCGGCTGCGGTGTTCGACCTCGACCTCGAGGAGCTGGCCGCGGTGGAAGCGGGCACGACCGTCACCGCCGCCGCGTGGGCCCAGCGCCGGGCCGAGCTCGAGCACCTGCGCACCTACCGCCTCCCCGACCTGCTCCACCGCAGCGACGACGTGGAGCGCTACCGCCCCGGCCAGGCCGAAGGCGACCAGGCGCTGCGGCTCACCGGGCTCGGACTGACGGGCGGCACGGTGACCGGCGTGGCCTGGGTCGCGGACGAACCGGCCAGGCCGCCACAGGAGCTCGGCTCCGAGGCGGTCGTGCTGGTCGCGCGCGGGGTGGACGCCGGGTGGCTGTCGACCTTCTCGCGCGTGGCCGCGGTGGTGGTGGAGACCGGCGGCGAGCTCTCCCACGGCTCGATCCTGCTGCGCGAGTCGGGCACCCCGGCGGTGACCAACGTGGCGGGCGCCGCCACGCGGCTCAGCACCGGGGACCGCGTCGAGGTGCGGGCCGGCGCCGGGGTGGTGCTCCGCCACGGCACCGCGGGCGCGCCGATACGCGGCCGGCCGCGCGGTGGTGGCAGGCTTGCGCAGCACGCGTGAGCCCGTCACGAGCCTGGAGCGCCCCCATGGACGTCACCCGCATCGACCAGATCGCCATCGCCGTCGAGGACCTGGACGCCGCCATCGCCTTCTACGAGCGCGCCTTCGGGCTCCAGGTCAGCTCGCGGGAGCGGATCGAGTCCGACGGGGTCGAGGAGGCGATGCTGGACGTCGGCGGGGTGTGGATCCAACTGCTCGCCCCGACCCGTGAGGACTCGCCCGTGGGCAGGTTCCTCGCACGCTCCGGTCCGGGCCTGCACCACCTCGGCTTCGGGGTGGAGGACGTGTCCGCCGCCCTCGACCACCTCCGGGAGGAGGACGTGGCCCTGATCGACCAGCAACCACGCCCCGGTGGCGGCGGGCACACGATCGCCTTCGTGCACCCCAAGGGCACCGGTGGCGTGCTGGTGGAACTGGTCGAGAACGCCGACGACCACGCCGACGGCCACGCCTGAGCGCCACCGCAGGCGCCACGCGTGGCCACCGGGAGGGGGTCACGCTGCGGGGAGCGGCGGGGCGACCGGTAGCCTCGCGGGCGTACAGAGCCGCCCTCCACCGATCCGTCGAGGCTGCACCGTGGGTTTCTCCGACCGTCTGCGCGCGTGGCTCAAGGGCGAGAGCAAGCGCAGCGCCGCCAGCCCGCAGATGCGGGAGGGCTCCAAGGAGGCCACCGAGGAGCTGGAGCGGTTCGCCCGCACCCGCATCGGCGTGGAGGCGTTCCTCGAGCCCAAGACCACCCTGTACTCGACCACGGTGCTGCTGGTGGCCGACGACGGCGAGTACCTGCGCCGGCCCGTGGCCGACCGGGGGCAGGCCGCCTCGCTGTGCGACGAGCTCAACATCCCCCTCTACGACGCCCGCAAGGTCGGCTACCCGCAGCGGATGCGCGACTACGACCAGGGCCGGGCGCCACGCCGCGTCGACCTCTCCGAGCTGCCACCGTGGCCGGGCGATGACGGGCCGGCGAGCCCCGAGGACGGTCCTCCTCCACCGCCGGTACCGCCGGTGGAAGACCCTGGGGGCGAGCACCCGCACCTCGACGAGGACGAGGTACCCGGACCGGACCCCGCGGGCCCGGACCACACGCAACCGGACCCGCCCCATGGGGACGGGCCCGCAGCGTCGGACGACGACGAGGACCGCTGAGCGCGCCAGCGGCCGTGCCGCCGTTCAGGACTCGGTGATCTCCACGGTCTCGATGACCACGTCCTCGACGGGCTTGTCACCGGGGCCGGTCGGGGTCTCGGCGATGGCGTCGACGACCTCCTGGCCCGCGGTGGTCCGGCCGAACACGGCGTAGGCCGGTGGCAGGGGCGCGTCCACGTGGGTGATGAAGAACTGCGAGCCGTTGGTGTTGGGACCGGCGTTGGCCATCGCCAGGGTGCCACGGTCGTAGCCGCGGGACTGGGCCGCCTCGAGCTCGTCACGGAACCTGTAGCCCGGCCCGCCGGTGCCGGTGCCGGTGGGGTCACCGCCCTGGATCATGAACCCGGAGATGACGCGGTGGAAGATCACCTGGTCGTAGAACCCTTCACGGGCCAGGAACACGAAGTTGTTCACCGTCATCGGCGACTCGTCGGCGAACAGCTCCACCTCGATGTCACCCTTGTTGGTCCTGATCGTCGCCGCGTAGGACGCCGAGGTGTCGATCGTCAGGCTGGGCGGGGAGTTCCACTGCTGGGCCACGGAGGGTCCTTCCTTGCTCGGGTCGGTGCTTCGGGGGTCGATGGTTCCTGCGCGGTGGGGCTCAGCCCACCTCGATGGTCACGCCGCGGATCACCACCGGCTCGTAGGGCAGCTCGGGGGTGGCGCTGGCGATCTGCGTCGGTGACGCGGCGATGTCGTCGACCACGTCCATCCCGTCGATCACCGTGCCGAGCACGGTGTAGAGCGGGGGCAGGGGGGTGTCCTCCCACACGATGAAGAACTGCGAGCCGACGGTGTCCGGGCCGGCGTTGGCCATCGCCACCGTGCCGCGCGCGTAGCCGCCGGGGATCAGCGCACGGAGATCGTCGTCGGTGGGCTCGGCGGGCAGCCCGAGGTCCTCGGGCTCGATGCCGGCCTCGAGCAGCTCGTCGAGCTCCGCCCGCAGCTCCTCGAGGAAGTCGTCGGCGATCCGCTCGGCCATGGCCTCCGCGCCGTCGAGTTCGTCCTCGAGCTCGAAGCCGGGGAACGCCGGCTCGTCGGCGGTGGCGGCGGTGCACTCCTCACGGCCGCAGCCGGTCCCGGCCGGGTCGCCGCCCTGGATCACCTGGGGCTGGTCGGTGATGCGGTGGAAGAACACGCCGTCGTAGTAGCCGTCCTGAGCGAGGTTGACGAAGCTGTTGACGGTGGTGGGGGCGTCGTCGGTGGCCAGCTCGATCACGATGTCGCCGCAGGTGGTGGACAGGGTCGCCACGTGGCTGGCATCGGTGTCGATGGTCATCTCGAAAGGCCCGTCGTAGAGCTGCGCGTCCACCTCCGGCACGTCCTCCGGGGTCTCGCCGCAGGGGCCGACGGTCTCCTCAGGCTCCTCGGGCGCGGCGAAGTCCTCGTCGCCGTCGAGGCCCTGGTCGTCGATCTCCGGCGCCGGCGCGCTGCCGGCGCCACCGCCGATCAGGCCGGTCAGGGCCGCACCGAGGACGGAGAGGAACATCAAGGCGGCCATGAGGAAGATGATCTTGCGGTTGCGGGCCGTGCGCCGGTCGAACTTCGACTGGCTGCGCGCACCACCGCCGCCGGGCTTCTTCGATGTGGACGCCACAGGTACCTCGCGTTGACGGGAGCGTGTTCACGGCTAGCCGCAGGCAGCGGTCAGGGCAGCGACCGCGTCGAGGTGTCCCGCCTCACGAGCGCTGCGCAGCGGACGATCGACGGCCCGGGGTGTGCATGCGGACCCTCAGGCTATCCGTCCGCGCCGGCACGCGATCCGCCAGCAGTGGCCGTGCCAGTGACGCCGCTCGCCGGCCAGGGACTCCGGCCAGGCGACCACGTGCCCGACACCGGGTGGGATGTCGCCGTGGCAGGCCGGGCACAGGTAGCCCTTGCGGGCCTGGAAGCCGGGCACCCGCTTGACGACGTAGCCCGCGAGCTCGGGCAGGTTGGGGTCGGAACGCTCCCAAGGATCCACGTCGCGCCCCGTATCCGGTCCAGCCGTACCGCCGGGGACGGTACCCGGGCAGCGGGCACCGTCCCGGGTGGCCTCACGTGTACACGTAGAACCCGCGGCCGACCTTACGACCCAGGAACCCGGCCTCGACCATGTGGCGCAGCAGCTCGGCGGGCGCGTGGGAGGGCTGGCGGTACTCCTCCTGCAACCGCTCGAGGATGGCGAGGGTCACGTCGAGCCCCACCACGTCCATCAGCTGGAAGGGCCCCATCGGGTAGCCGCAGCCGAGCTTCATCGCGGTGTCGATCTCCTCGGCGGTGGCGTAGTGGGAGTCGAGCATGCGGACCGCGTCGTTGAGGTAGGGGAACAGCAGGGTGTTGACGATGAACCCAGCCCGGTCGCCGCACAGCACCCCGGACTTGCCCACCCGCGCGACGAACGCACGCGCGAGGTCGACCACCGCGTCGTCGGTGCGCACCGTGGTGACCACCTCCACCAGCTTCATCACCGCGGCGGGGTTGAAGAAGTGCAGGCCGAGCACCCGCTCGGGCCGCGCGGTGGCCATCGCGCACCGGATCACCGGCAACGACGAGGTGGTGGTCGCCAGCACCGCGTCCGGCCCGAGCACCGCGTCCAGATCGGCGAACAGCTGCTGCTTGATCTCCAGCTCCTCGGCCACCGCCTCCACCACCAGGTCGCAGCCGGCCAGGTCCGCGAGCGCGGAGACCGGGTGCACGCGGGCCAGGATCTCATCCCGGGTGGCGGCCTCCAGCCGGCCGCGGTCGACCTGGCGGTGCAGTGACTTCCCCACACGGTCACGGGCGGCTGCGGCCTTCTCGTCGCTGCGGCCGCGCAGGGCCACCTCGAAGCCGGCACGGGCGCACACCTCCGCGATGCCGGTGGCCATGGTGCCGGTGCCGACGACCCCGATGCGCTGCCACCCGGCCACCAGATCCTCGTCCGCGTCGCTGCGCTGGGAGGACTCGGCCACGGTGCGCGGCGAGCCGGGCTCCTCGTAGCCGTAGAAGCCGCGGCCGGCCTTGCGGCCGGTGTAGCCAGCGGCGGCCAGCTGCGCGAGGATCGGACGGGGGGCGTAGCGCGGATCGTCGAACTGGTCGTGCATCGCGTCCATGATGCCGACGAAGGTGTCGATCCCCACCAGGTCGGTCAGCGCGATGGGGCCCATCGGCAGGCCGGCCCCCAGCCGCATCGCGGTGTCGACGTCCTCCTTGGTGGCGTAGCCGCCCTCGACCATCCACACCGCCTGGTTGAGGTAGGGGAACAGCAGCTGGTTGGCGATGAAGCCCCGTCGGTCCCCCACCACCACGGGCACCTTGGCGATGCGCTCGGCGAACTCCCGGGCGACGTCGACCACCGCGTCGTCGGTGACCACGGTGCGTACCAGCTCGATCAGCTGCATGACCTGGGCGGGGTTGAAGAAGTGGAAGCCGAGCACCCGGTTCGGGCGCTCGGTGACCACGCCGATGTCCATCACCGGCAGCGAGGAGGTGTTGGTGGCGATGATCGCGTCCTCACGGACCTGCGCATCGATCACGCGGAAGGCCTCCTGCTTGACCGCGAGGTCCTCCGGTACCGCCTCGACCACCAGGTCGCAGGGGGCCAGCGTCGCGGGATCGGTGGAGACCCCGATGCGCGCCAGGGCCTCGTCCCGCTCCGTGGCGGTGAGGCGCTCGCGCTGGACCTGGCGGTCCAGGGACGCCGCGATGCGGGCGCGACCCGCCTCGGCCGCGGCGTCGTCCACCTCGACGACCACCACCTCCATCGCGTTGCGGGCCACCAGCTCGGCGATGCCGGCACCCATGGTGCCGCACCCGACCACACCGACCCGCTCGATCCGTTCCATGCCGCCGCCTGCCATGCCTTGCTCCTCCCCCGGTGCGACCGGTGTCGTGCGGCGCGCTCCCGAACGCCGCGTCGGGGAGCCTACGTGCCGCCGGTCGCCGGACCTGCACCGACAGGAGCGCGCCACGCTGACAGGTGCGTGCACGCAACGACCACACGACGCCACCCGGCGGGCGCTCGGCGTATCGTCAGCGGGTCGCTCAGGGTGCGTTTCGCCCCCGGGCACCGCGATCACCCTGGGGGACGGCACGTGCGGATCACCGACAGCGCGCGCGGCGCGGACAGCCGTAGCACGGACAGCAAGACCGACGCGACCGCCACGACCGCGGGCGGCGTGTGGGCCGCCGCCCGGCCGCGCACCCGCCGCCGCCTGCTCCAGGGCGGCGCCGCGGCCCTGACCCTGCTCCTGGCCGTCGGCGGTGTGCTGGCCGCCGGTGCCGCCTCCTTCGGCCAGGACCTGCGGGCGGGCGACCAGCTCCTGCCCGGGGTCACCATCGCCGGGGTCGAGGTGGGGGGCAGCACCCGCACCGAGGCGGCGGAGGCCGTGCAGGAGAGGCTCGCCGACCACCTCGACGGCGAGGTGGTGCTGGTCCACGAGGTGGGCACCTGGTCCACCACGCCCCGGGCGCTCGGCGCCACCACCGACCTGGACCAGGTGCTGGCGGACGCCTTCGCCGGGACCACCGAGGCCTCCCTGACCCAGCTGGTGGCCACCCGCTGGTTCGGCTCCACCAGCCAGCTCGCCCTCGACGTGACCGTCCAGCACGACCCGGACGCCCAGGCGGCGCTGGTCGCCGAGATCGTCGCCGACGTCGACCGCTCCCCCACCGAGGCCACCGTGGTGTGGGGTGAGGGCGAGGCACTGGTGACCGCCCACCGCGACGGCCGTGCGGTGGACACCGCGGCGCTGGCCACCGCGCTGGCCACCGCGCTCGAGGACGCTGCGGCCACCACCCCCATCGAGGTGGCGGTGCCCACCGACGTGGTGCCCGCAGCGCTGACCACGGAGGCAGCCACGCGTGCCGGGGCCGCCGCCGAGGCGGCCGTGGACGCGGCGCTGGACCGGCCGGTCACGGTGGCCTTCGAGGAGCGCGCCTTCACGGTGACGGCCCGGGACGCCGGTGCCCGCGTGGACGGTGACGCGGTGATCAGCGCCGCCCTCGCCGGGCCCGACACCGAGCCCGACGTGGCGCTCAGCCTGACGAGCGACGACCTCACCGGCCCCGTGGCCGCGATCGCCGCAGAGGTGGACCTGGCTGCGGCCTCGGCGACGGGGGCCTACCGCGGCGGAGCCGTGCAGGTCACACCCGGCCGGCTGGGTCGCTCGGTCGACCGGGCGACGACCCGCGAGCTGCTGCTGACGGCGCTGGTGGAGGGCGGCGACGAGGTGCCGCTACCGGTCTCCACCGTCCAGCCGGCGGTGACCAGCGCCAACTTCGACACCACCCTCGTGGTGCGCCAGCGCGACCGGATCGTGGAGCTGCACCGCGCTGGGGCGCTGGTGCGCAGCTGGCCCGTGGCGGTGGGCACCGGAGGTTCGCCCACACCGACGGGCACCTTCACCGTCGGTGCGAAGCGCTTCGAGCCGACCTGGGTGAACCCTGCCCAGGACCGGTGGGGCGCCGACCTGCCGGCCCGGGTGGGGCCCGGCCCCGACAACCCGCTGGGGCTGCGCGCGCTGAACTGGAACCGGGTCGGCGGGGGCGACACGCTGATCCGCTTCCACGGCACCCCCAACGAGGACTCCATCGGTGAGGCCGCCTCCAACGGCTGCGTCCGGATGTTCAACGCCGACGTGGTCGAGCTGTACGACCTGGTGCCCTCGGGCGCGATGATCATCTCGATCGGCTGACCACGGTCACACCGCCCGCACGGGTCCGGCCGCGCGCCCGACCCGCGGTGCGGCTACCCGGACCCGCCGAACACCCGCGCGACGTAGGCCTCGCCCGCCCTGCGGCACTCCGGGTCGCGCACCGCGGTCAGGAGGGTGTCCGCGTCGGACCAGCCCTGCGGAGCACCGGCACCGAGCTGCGCACGCACGGCGTCCAGGGTGGCCCGCACCGGCAGCCGGGCCTTCTCCGCGAGCTGTCCCGCCAGGGTCCGTGCGGCTCCCTCGAGCTCCTCCGCGGGGTGCACGCGGGTGACCAGCCCGAGGCGCTGCGCCTCCGCGGCGTCGAACTCCCGGCAGGTCAGCACCAGGTCCCGGGCGACCGCGGGCGGGACCTCGCGCAGCAGCCGCGGGATCCCGCCCCAGGCCAGGGGGATGCCGAGATCCACCTCCGGGATGGAGAACCGCGCCGAACTGCTGGCCATCCGCAGGTCACAGGCCAGGGCCAGGACCACCCCACCACCGACGCACCGGCCCTGGATCGCCGCGATCGTCACCGCGTCGAGGGCCTCGATGGCGCTGGCCGCACGGTCGCCGGCGTCGGCGGCCTCGCGGGCCTCCGGGCCCTCGGCGAGCAGACGCTGCATCGTCGACAGGTCCGCGCCGGCGGAGAAGGTGCGCCCGGCACCGGTGAGGATGACCACCCGGATCCGGGGCTGGGTCGCGAGCCACCGGCAGGCGGTGACCAGGTCCTCGAGCAGGTCCACCGACAGGGCGTTGAGCACCTGCGGGCGATCCAGGGTGAGGGTGGCGACGGGTCCGTCGAGGTCGAGACCGAGGTGCGGCGAGCGGGGCGCGGACACGGCGTCCTCCTGCACGGTGCGGGTGTGGCCGGCGGAGGCTAACCGCGCGACCGCCCGCGACCCGCGTCACGGCGTACAGCCGCACCCGGCGCGCCGCGCCGCTCACCCGGTGGCGGAGGTGACCACGAGCTCCCGCTCGCCGCTGCGCCGGCCGCCGGTGACCACCCTGCGGCGGCCCCACAGCACCAGCAGGGCCGGCTGGACCAGCAGACAGGCCAGCAGCGCGTACACGATCATCATGGTGCTGACCGAGCCGAACTGCTGGATCGGCGTGGAGTTGGACAGCAGCAGCACCGCGAAGGCGAGCCCCGTGGTGACCGCGGAGCCCACCAGCGCCGGCCCGGTGTTGCTGAGGGCGTCACGGGTCGCGGCGTCGGGGTCCAGACCTCGCGCCATCGCCTCACGGAAGCGGTTGGTGAGGTGGATGCCGTAGGGCACCCCGATGCCGACGGCGATGGAGGCCACCGTGGCGGTCAGGGCGTTGAAGGCGAGCCCCAGCGCCCGCATCGAGCCGAGCACCAGCACCAGCGCCACCACGCTCGGCACGATCCCGATCAGCCCCAGCCCGATCACACGGGCGCTGGCGAAGGTGGCGACGACCAGCAGCAGCGCCGCGGCGGTGAGGCTGATGGCGATGGCCAGCAGCTGCGCGGCGGACAGCTCCTCGATGATCTCCGCGTTGACCAGGGGGTCGCTGACCACGATGACCGTGCCGCCCGCCGCCTCGATCGGCGCGGCGGCCGCCGCCATCGCCTCCGCCAGCGCGGCCGCACCGTCCTGACCCCCCTGGGTGCCGACGCTGAGCAGCAGGCCGTCGTCGTCGAGCACGGCGGCCAGCTCCCGGGGCGCCTGGTCGGCGAGCACCGCCACGTGGGCGGCGAGGGTCTCACCGTCGGTGGCGTCCACCGGCCCGGCGTCCTCGAGCGCCTCGAGCTGGGTGAGCCGTTCCCGGGCGTCGTCGCTGAGCGCGTCGTCGGGCAGGCCGAGCTCGGCGACCCGTGCCAGCGTCAGCTCCTCCGGCTCCAGCGCCGCCAACGCCGCGAGCGAGGCGTCGTCGAGCCCCTCGGGCCGCTCGTCGGCGAAGGTCGCGGCCAGCTCGTCGCGGATCGTGGCCTCGAGCTGATCGGGATCGGTGGTGGCGGCCAGCGCCCGGAGCGGGTCACGGCCGGCGGGCAGCCGGGCGAGCAGCGCGAGACGGAGGTCGTCGGGCAGGTCGATCTCGTCGGTGAGGGTGGCGTCGTCATCGAGCTGGCTGTCCACGTCGATCGGGTCGGGTAGGTCCACGTCGGCGGCGGCGGCCTCCGGGTCCTGCCAGGTCTCGAGGTCGTCGGCCAGCCGCTCCCTGACCCCCTCGCCGGCGGACACGATCCTGTCGCGCAGCTCGACGGGCGAGACACGGTCGATGCTGCCGTTCACCACCCGGACGTCCTCCACCTCGGTGAGGTCGTCCTCCACCTCGGCGACCGCGGCGAGCAGGTCGGGGTCGAAGGGGTCACCGGCGACCTCCAGGAAGGTGCGCTCGCTGACGTCGCCGCCGAACAGCGCGTCGAGCCGGTCGATGGTGGCCAGGATCGGCTCGCCCTCGGGCAGGAAGTCGCGTTCGTCGAACTCCGTCGACAGGCCGCTGGCCGCCACCACCGCGCCCGCCAGCAGCCCGGCGGTGACAACGAGGACGGTGCCGGGCCGCCGGGTCGCCAGCGCGATCGCAGGCGCCGCCCAGCGTGGCGGCGGGCGGTCCTCCACCGCCGCCTGCTCCCGGGGCACCGACCCCGCCGCAGCCTCCACCTCGGCGCGGCGCCGGTCCGCGCGGCGGTCGACGAGCACCCGGGCGGCGGGCACCGAGGTGGACAGGATCAGGAAGGCGGCCACGATGCCCAGCGCCGCGAAGATCCCGAAGTCCCGGATCGGCGCGAGCGGGGTGACCGTGTTGGCCAGGAACCCGGCCACCGACGCCACCGTCGCCAGCACCAGGGCCACACCCACCGTGGACAGCGCCACCCGGGCGGCGTTGACCGCCGGATCGAGCCGGCCCCGCTGTTCCCGGTAGCGGGTGGTCAGGTGCACCGAGTAGTCGATGCCGAGCCCCACCAGCAGCACGGGCACGGCGATGGAGACCTGGTTGAAGGGTCCGGTCCAGTCCAGCCCCCCCGGGCCGAGCAGCGCCGCCGCACCGGTCATCCACAGGATGCTGGCCAGCAGCCCGATCAGCCCGACGCCCACGTCGATCACGGACCGGAACAGCCACGCCAGCACCAGCACCACCAGCAGCAGCGACACCGACAACAGCACCGGCAGGTCGCGTTCCAGCGCGTCCTCGATGCCCTCCTCGATGGCCAGGAAGCTGAGCGTGGAACGCCGGGCGTCGCCGATCGGGTTGGCGGCCACCACCTCGTCGATCGCCGCCTGGGCCTCGCGGCGGTCGGCTGCGTCGGCGGTGGGATCGAGGTCGACGATGACCAGCCCCGCGCGGGCCCGGGGTGGGTCGTCGGTGATGTCGTCGGAGAACAGCCCCGTGACATCGTCGCCACCGTCGGCGATGATCGTCGCGGCAAGGGGGTCGAGGGTGTCCTCGTCGAGGTCGGCGAGCTCGCTGTCGAGGATGTCGGCGGCCGCGGAGAAGGGCAGGGCGAAGCTGACCACCGGCGGTGCGTCGATCGCCTCCTCCACCAGCACCGGCGCGATGTCGGGGTGGTCCTCCAGCGCCTCGGCCAGGTCCTCGGCGGCCGCGAGCGCGTCCGGGGTGATGACGTCGCCACCGGGCCCGGCGTCCACCAGGATCTGCACCGAGGTGGCGGTGGAGAAGCGGTCCTCGAGCTCGTCCAGGGTGGCGGCGATGCCGTCGGAGGGCGCGAAGCTCTCCACGGAGGTGTCCACCTCCAGCAGCGGGATCGCTGCGGCGAAGCCGAGGGTGAGCACCGTCAGCACCGCCAGGGTGAGCGCCGGGACCCGGGTCACGGCGCGGGCGAGGAGGTCGAGGAACCGGCTCATCACGCGCCCCGGTCGGTGGCGGTGTGGGCGTCGAGGCCGCCGAGGAGCAGCTCCAGGGTGCGGGCGTCCGCCCCGACACCGAGGTGGCGCAGCAGGTCCGCGCCGAGCACGGCGGCCAGCGCCGCCCGGGCCTGCGCGGCACGCTCCGCGGCGGGCAGCTGCGCGCCGTGGGGGTCGTGGTCAGCCAGCAACCCCTCCACGGCCACCAGCACCCGGTCGATCGCCGCCGACAGCTGCGCGCCGCGGTCCGGGTTGCGCAGGCGTTGGCGGGCGAGCTCCACCAGCAGCAGCACCTCCAGCGGGGGCTGGTCCCCGGCCAGCCACCGGGCGACCGACGCCAGCTGCTGCTCGGGCGCACCCGTGAGCAGCCCGGGCAGGGTGGCGTCGGCGAAGGCCGCCAGGCGCGCGTCGGACAGGGCGATGAGCAGGTCGAGCTTGTCGGTGAAGTTGGAGTAGAAGGCGCCCCGGCTGTAGCCGGCGCGGGCGGCGATGTCGTCGATGGTGGCCGCGTCCAGGCCGTGCTCGGCGATCACCTCACCGGCGGCGTCCAGCAGCCTCTGGCGGGTGCGGGCCTGCTGCTCGGCGCGGCTGAGCCGCTGCTGACCGGCGGTCATCGGCGGCCCCACCGACGGCGCAGGAGGCCGACCAGCCCCAGCAGCACCACCAAGGCCGAGGCTGCGGTCCCCGCCAGCGCCGCGGTTGGCACCGGCTCCTCGCCGGCGTGGCGCAGCTGCAGGGTGCGCAGCGCCGCGTCGCCGACGTGGTCACGGGCCAGTTCGTCCCCGGCATCGAGCACCGCCAGGGTGGTGGCGGCGTCCTGCCCGGTCCGGTCCGCGACGCCGGCGAGCTCCGCGAGGACCTCGGGCAGCTCGCCCGCGCCGTCGGCCAGCTCCGCGGTGCCCTCGGCGAGCTCGGAGGTCCCGTCGGCCAGCTCCGCGGTCCCACCGGCGAGCTCGTCTCCTCCGTCAGCCAGCTCCCGGGTTCCGACGGCCAGCTCCCGGGACCCCTCCGCGAGGCCGGCGGTGCCGGTCGCCACGCCCTCGGCACCATCGCTGAGCGCATCGGAGGCACCCGCCAGCTCACCGAGCCCCTCGGCCAGCTCCGTGGTGCCGGCGGCGAGCTCGGACACCCCGCCGGCCAGCTCCTCGACGCCACCGGCCAGCGCCGCGGCCCCGGCCGCGAGCTCACCGGCACCGTCGGCCAGCGCGGCGGCACCTTCCGCGGCCTCCTCCAGGCCCTCCAGCGCGCTACCGAGGGCGGTCAGGCCCGCTCCGAGCTCCTCCGAGAGCGCCAGGGTGGCGTCGCTGAGCGCGGTGAGGGTGCCGACGGCGATCGCCAGGGGATCGTCAGGTCCGGCGTCGGGCGGCAGCTGGGCGGCGAGGTCGTCGCGCACCCCGGCGATACCCGTGGCGATCTCCTCGAGCCCGCCGGTGATCTCCGCCACGTCCAGCTCCGGCGCGCCGTCCCCGTTGCCGCCGGCCAGCCCCCGGGCGAGCTCGTCGGCACCAGCGGCCAGCTCCTCGGCACCGCGGGCGAGCTCACCTGCTGCCGCAGCCAGCTGCGCGCCGCCCCCGCTGAGCTCGCCGACCCCCTCGGCCAGCTCCGCGCTGCCCCGTGCGGTCTCCTGGACCCCGCCTGCCACCGCGCGGCTTCCCTCGGCCAGGTCCGCGGCACCGCCCGACAGCTCGCCGGCGCCCTCGGCCAGCTCGCCGACACCGCCGGACAGGCCGGTGAGCCCGTCCGCCAGGTCCTCGGCGCCCGCCGCCAGCTCGCCGCTGCCGTCCGCCAGTTCGTCGACGCCGCTGGCAAGCTCGTCGGCACCGTCGGCCAGCTCGGCTGCGCCGTCCTCGCCCACCGTGGCCAGCGCGCCCACCACCGCCAACGCGTCCTGCTCCAGCACGCCCGCGGGCAGGACGAAGGGCTCGACGCCGGCCAGCGGGGTCGCCTCCACGGTGATGCTGGGGGTCCCGCGCCCGACCCCCGCCTGGACCTCCAGGGCGAGCGCATCGTCGAGCAGCGGCGGGAACAGCACCGCGCTGCGGGAGACCTCGACCATCCCGTCCACCACCGTGGTGGCGACCCCGTCACCGTCGGGCGCCGTGACGTCCCAGCTCCGCGGGTACGCCACGGCGATGCGCACCAGCTGCGGCATGCCGATCCGGCGCTCCGCCGAGGTGGCACCGAGCGGGCCCAGGGCGGTCACCTCACGGGTGGACGCGGTGACGTCGCGGGCCGCGACCCGGGTGGTGACACGGCCCTCGAGCCGTGCCAGCTCCGCCGCCTCGCGGGAGCGGCCCTCGGCGTCGGTGTGCAGCACCCCGACCCGGACGGTGGGCTCCGCGCTGTCGGTGTCGGCGATGCACACCTCGCCGTCGCCGCGGACGACGCGACGCTCGAGGGCGTCGAGCTCACCGTCGTCGGCCAGCTCGCCGACGGTGACCACCGCCGTCTCAGCATCGACGGGACCGCAGGCCACCCCGGGGGCGAGCACGGGTGGCGGCCACACCAGCAGCAGGGCGGCGACCAGCACCAGCGCCGTCCCCCGACCGAGCCGCCGGCCGCGCGGTGGACGCGGACGCGGCGCGGGCACGGGCCGGTGGTCACGGCGACGCGCCGCGCGCGTGCCGACCAGCTCCTCGCCCTGCACCATGTCCGGACCCCGGGACGCTCGTGGGCCCGGGATGCGACCCAGGCGCCGTCAGATACACCAGCGTATCCGGATGCACGGCTGTCGCCGGATGGGTGCTCGGCGCAGGCCTCAGGCGCGCGTGTGCGCCGGCTCCGTGGTCGTCAGCTGCGTGATGCGGTTGTCGGTGTCCACCATGACCACGGTGGGCTCGAAGGTCCGTGCCTCGGCGTCCTCGAACTCCGCGTAGCTCACGACGATCACCAGGTCACCGGGCTGCACGAGCCGGGCGGCGGCACCGTTGAGGCACATGTCCCCGCTGCCCTGGACCCCCGGGATCACGTAGGTCTCCAGCCGGGCACCGTTGTCGATGTCGACGACCTGCACCTTCTCGTTGGGCAGCAGGTCCGCCGCGGCCATCAGATCGGGATCGATGGTGATCGACCCCACGTAGTGCAGGTCCGCACCCGTGACCCGTGCCCGGTGGATCTTCGACTTCATGAGCGTGCGTCGCACGGCCTCGCTCCTCGCCTCGAGGACCGTCGTCGCCGGCCTCGCCGGTCGCCGCGGCCCGTGGCAGCCTCCCGCGCGGCTCCTCGCGGGCGCACCGATGCTACCTCCTACGCCTGCCAGCACCCGAACCGACGCGCTGCGTCGCTACCAGACAGCGGGCAGCCGCGCTCAGCGGTACCCGAGCGCCTCGGCCACCGCCTCGTGGACCACCCGACCATCCAGCACGTTGGCCGCGCCCTGCAGACCCGGGTGCTCCTGCGGCCCACCGGCCCGGCCAGCGGCCACGTCATCGACGAGGTGGAACGCCTTGCCGATCACCGCCGCGGACAGCGCCGCGGAGGCGGTACGCGGGAACTGCCCGGGCACGTTGGTGACGCAGTAGTGCACCACGCCGTGCTCGACGTAGGTGGGCTCCGAGAGGCTGGTCGGCCGGGCCGTGGCCACGCACCCGCCCTGATCGATGGCCAGGTCCACGATCACCGATCCGGGCCGCATGGAGGCCACCATCGCCTC
>LFIK01000956.1_pt1 | contig 22450 bp, 22 predicted proteins | sample 643401 | NCBI WGS metagenome assembly LFIK01 (sample SAMN03777447, study PRJNA286221) | soda lake metagenome | biome: soda lake; feature: Kulunda steppe; material: water; isolation source: sample T5-Br brine of Lake Tanatar-5 | place: Russia: Kulunda steppe | collected 2010-07
AGTCGGCCGACAGGGGCAACAACCGCCAGCAACGAATTGCCGACACGCCGATCATGGGGACGGACACCCGCCATGCGGCACCACGTAAGGCCTTGACGACACCGCACAGCATGCCGGTCAGACAATCGTCTTCGGGGAAGTCATGGACCCTGGCGGCGAAACCCGCACCATATGCAGGATTGCCTGCATCTTGGTGGAGCGGGTAGCGGGAATCGAACCCGCACTACCAGCTTGGAAGGCTGGGGCGCTACCATTACACCATACCCGCGCCGGCATCGTGCTAGACAAAGCCGGGGCAGGGGTCAAGCGGCATCGGCATGGCGCCAGACCCTTGGCACGCCCCGAACCCCGCGCTATCCGCTGCGCAAAGAGGAGCACGCATGTCATACCCCGTACCCAGCCCGAGCACCGACCGCCTGATCGTGGCGCTTGACCTTCCCGATGCCGTGCGGGGGGGTGAGCTGGCGCAGCGGCTCGGCGATACGGTTTCCTTCTACAAAATCGGACTCGGGATGCTGACCGGCGGCGGACTTGCGCTGGCGCGCGAGCTCAAGGATACGCACGGCAAGCGGATCTTTCTCGACCTCAAGCTGTTCGATATCGGCGCGACGGTGGAGGCGGCGGTGCGCGGGCTGGTCCAGTTCGCGCCCGACTTCCTGACGGTGCATGGCGACCCGTATGTCGTGGAGGCCGCAAGCCGCGCGGCCGCAGGCAGCGCGACGCGGATCCTGGCGGTGACGGTGCTGACCTCGCTCGACCGCGAGGATCTCGACGCGGCGCTGATCCGCCCCGGCGAGATGGGCCAGATCGTGTCGGAGCGCGCACGCCGGGCCCTGAATGCCGGGGCCGACGGGCTCATCGCCTCGCCGCAGGAAGTGGCGTGTTTGCGCGCCCTGCCGCAGGCAAGCGGCAAGCTGATCGTCACCCCCGGAGTACGCCCCGCCGGGGCGGCCGCCGGAGATCAGAAGCGAATCGCGACACCGGCGCAGGCATTGGCCGACGGCGCGGATCACATCGTGGTCGGGCGCCCGATCTGGCAGGCGGCCGATCCGCGCGCCGCAGCCCGCGACATACGCGCCCAGATGCCCTGACTTCGGCGGTCAGCCCTGATGTTCGGCGCCGATGCCGTCGAACATGGCGCGCAGATCCACGGTCGATTCGCGGCCGACGGCGTCGAAATGGGTGTCGAGCCAGCGCCGCGCCGTGGCCCGCCCGACATCGCGCAGATAACACAGAAAGGCCCATTGCGCGTTGAGCTTCGACGACGCGCCCAGCGGGTTGAGGCAATCCTCGTTGTGGATGATATGCACCCTCACCTGGCGGTATTCATCGGTGGACAGCTTGCCCTGCGCGATCAGACGGTCGACGAAATCGATGGCCCGCAACTCCTTCATCAGGCTGCCGTTGAAGCTGATCTCGTTGATCCGGTTGCGGATTTCCTGCGGGGTGCGCGGCACGCCCTTGCGTTCGATGGGGTTGATCTGCACGACGACGATGTCGTCGCTGCCGGTCTGTCCGTGAAACGGAAAGAGCGCCGGATTTCCCATGTAACCCCCGTCCCAGTAGGGAACGCCATCGATCACGACGGCCTGGTAGACATAGGGAAGGCAGGCCGAGGCCATCACCTTGTCGGCCGTCAGACGCTGGCGCGCGAACACCTTGACGCGCCCGGTCTCGACATTCGTGGCCGACACGTAAAGCTTGAAGGCCGTGCAGGCGCGCACCGCGTCGAAATCGATGCTGCTTTCGAGGATATCGCGCAGCGGATTCATGTTCATCGGATTGAGCTGATAGGGTGACGCGACCCGTGTCAGCAGATCCAGCGCATGAAAGGCCGGGGCGTTGTCGAGGCTCCAGTTGCCGAGGAAGGTATCGATCGGCGAACGCCGCAGCGGGCTGAGCGCGGCCGCGTCGCTCATGGCGCGCCAGAACTGATGCAGCGCGCGGCGCGCGCCCTCCGGCCCGTCGCGCGTGATGCCATCCGCCACCGCAACCGCGTTCATCGCCCCCGCCGATGTACCCGAAATCCCCGCGATCTCGAGCCGGCCATCCTCTAGGATCCGGTCGAGGACGCCCCATGTGAAGGCGCCGTGCGAGCCGCCCCCCTGCAATGCCAGATTCACAGCCTTGCGCGTTCTCGCCATTCCGACCTCCCCTACGCGCCCGGCCCGCAATCAATCGAGCCCGGCGGCGCCGCCGGGCTGAGCCGCAGATTGGCGCAAAGATCGCGCAGCGCGGTGCGCAGACCTTCCTCGATGACGGGATGATAATAGGGCATTTCCAGCATCGCCGGCACATCCAACCGCGCCTGCACCGCCCAGGCCAGCAGATGCGCGATATGCTCGGCGCGCGGCGCCACCATTTCGGCACCCAGAAACAGGCCCGTCGCGCATTCGCCATAGACGCGCAGCAGGCCGCGATTGACCCCCATGACGCGCGACCGCCCCTGACCCTTGAAATCGACTTCACCGACACAGAACTCGCAACCGCTGCGGGACAGTTCGGCATGGGACCGTCCCACCGTTGCGATATTCGGATCGGTGAAGACCACGCCCAGCGGAGCGCGCCGACGCCCCACAAGCACATGGGGATAGCGCGCGGCGTTCTCGCCGGCGATGCGCCCGTCATCTGCCGCCTCATGCAAAAGCGGGATCCGGTTGGAGGCGTCGCCGGCGACGAAGATATGGCTATCGCCCGCGCGCATGGTCAGCGGATCGAAGACCGGCACCCCGTCCGCGTCGAGCTTGAGCCCAGCCTTGCCGATATCGAGGCCATCGACATTGGGCCGCCGCCCGGTGGCCGCCAGCAGGTAATCGAACCGTTCCTCGCGCTGCGCGCCGTCCTGCGCGAAACGCACGACCACCGCATCACCGTCACGGCGGATCTGCTGCACATCGGCATCCGGATCGAAGGGCAGGCCATCGCCGATCGCCGCCGCGGCGGCATCGCGCACCTTCGGGTCGCTCAGCGGTCCGATGCCGCCACCCTTGCCGAACAGGCGCACCCGCACACCAAGCCGGGCCAGCGCCTGCCCCAGCTCCAGCCCGATGACGCCACCCCCGAAGACCGCAACCGAGCCCGGCAGATCCGTCCAGTCGAAAAGATCATCATTGACGACGAGCCTGTCGCCGGCTGCCTCGAACGGCCCCGGCCAGACAGGGCGCGAGCCCGTCGCGATGACGATGCGCTCCGCCCGGATGATACGGCCGTCATCCAGCTGCAGCCGGTGCGGATCGACGAAACGCGCGGTGCCCTCGAAGCGATGCGCCGGGTCGAAGCCCTCGACCGCCTCGCGCACAAACCCGACGAAGCGGTCACGCTCGCGGCGCACCCGGTCCATGACCTCACGCCCGTCGATTCGCGGCCCGCCATCGGCGTGCACGCCGAACATCCCGGCGGTACGGATATCTTCGGCACGCTCGGCCGCCGCGATCAGCAGCTTGGACGGCATGCACCCGACCCGCGCACAGGTCGTCCCGTAGGCCCCTCCCTCGATCAGCGCGACACGGTCCGTCACCTCCCGCGCCTTGCGATATGCCCCCATTCCGGCCGTGCCGGCGCCGATGATAGCGATCTCAACGTCAATCTCGTCCATGTCACTCTCGCAGCCAGTCTCGCACATCTTCCGGCATAGCAGGAAACAGCGCCTTGGGAACAGCGCGCGGCGCTCAAGCTGGAAACGCCGGCCATCGGGCGCTACCTTCGAAAAGACGGAGTCCGCATGCCGCAAGCCGAAGACGTTATCGATGACATGTCGCGCCCTGCCCCCGGGGCCAGCAACGGCGCACGCTGGCACCTGATCTCGGACGCTGTCATGGGTGGGCGTTCGGCCGGCGAAATGCGGCGCATGCAGGTTGCGGGGCACGCGGCGATGCGCCTGCGCGGCGAGGTCAGCCTGCTAAACAACGGCGGTTTTCTGCAGATGGCGCTCGACCTGTCCGCCGATGGCGGGCCCGTCGATGCGCGCGGCTGGGGCGGCATCGCGCTGGACGTCTTCGGCAATGGCGCAGTCTACAACCTGCACCTGCGCACGACCGATGCAACCCGCCCATGGCAATCCTATCGGCACAGCTTCGAAGCGCCGGCGCAGTGGCGACGGGTGGAACTGCCTTTCGCGGAGTTTGTCGCGCACCGTATCGACCTGCCATTGCGCACCGACCGGCTGCGCCGCATCGGGGTGGTGGCGATCGGGCGCGAATTCGAGGCCGACATCGCGGTGCGCGCCCTGCGCTTCATCGCCTGAGCCGCTTGACGCGATCCCGATGGGCGGCGCAAATCAAACGCCACCGCGCGGCGCGCCCACCGCGACCGCCAGCCAGTTGAAAGGAGCCGGCCCTCCATGCCCAACCCGCTGCACGACGCCCTTTTCGCCCCCCTTGCCGGTCGCGAGGCAGCGCTGCTTCATCTGCCGGATGGCGGTCGAATCAGCGGCGACGGCTTTGCGCGGATGATCGCGCGATCGGCCAATGCGCTCAATTCCTCGGGGTTGAAACCGGGGGACCGGCTCGCGGCGCAGATCCCGAAATCGCCCGAGGCGCTTGCGGTCTACGGCGCCGCGGTGGCGGCGGGTGTGATCTTCCTGCCGCTCAATACCGCCTACACCGCCGAAGAGGTCGCCTATTTCATCGACGATTCCGGCGCGTCGCTGTTGCTCGCCGATCCCGAGAACGCACAGATGCTGACCCCCATCGCACGGCGAAGCGGCGCCCGGTTGATGACCCTGGGCGCCGACGGGACCGGCAGTTTCGCCGAGCTGGCCGCCGCACAGCCCGAGACATTCGCGGCGGTTGCGCGCAGCCCGGACGACCTTGCGGCACTGCTCTACACCTCCGGCACGACGGGGCGATCAAAGGGGGCGATGCTGACACAGCGCAACCTGCTGTCCAATGCAGAGGTCCTGGTACGAAGCTGGGGCTTCGGGCCGAACGACACGCTGCTGCACGCACTGCCGATATTCCACACGCACGGGCTGTTCGTGGCCACCAATGTCAGCCTTCTGTCGGGCGGCAGCATGATCCTGCTGCCCGGATTCGACATTGACGCGGTGATCGGGGCCCTGTCGCGCGCGACCACGATGATGGGGGTGCCGACGTTCTACACGCGCCTTCTGTCGGATGCGCGCTTCGACCGTGATATTGTCGGGCATATGCGGCTGTTCGTGTCGGGATCGGCGCCGCTGCTCGCGCAGACGCATGACGCGTTCGCGGCACGAACGGGGCACCGGATCCTTGAACGCTATGGCATGACCGAAACGAACATGAACACGTCCAACCCGCTGGACGGCGAGCGCCGCGCCGGAACCGTCGGTCATGCGCTCGACGGCATCACCGTGCGGATCACCGACCCGGACAGCGCGGCCGAACTGCCGCAAGGCGAAACCGGCATGATCGAGGTGCGCGGCCCCAATGTCTTCAGCGGTTACTGGGGCATGCCCGACAAGACCGCCGAGGAGCTGCGCCCAAACGGCTTCTTCATCACCGGGGACCTGGGTCGCCTTGATTCGGACGGCTATCTGCACATCGTCGGGCGGCAGAAGGACCTGATCATCAGTGGCGGTTACAATATCTACCCCAAGGAGGTCGAGCAGTTGCTGGATGCGGCTGACGGCGTGGCCGAAAGCGCCGTGATCGGCGTGCCGCACCCGGATTTCGGCGAGGCGGTGATCGGCGTTGTCGTGCCGGCACCGGGGCGCACACCGGACCCTCAGGCCATACTGGACACGCTGACGAACCGGCTGGCCCGGTTCAAGCAGCCCAAGGCCCTGATCACGCTCGATGCGCTGCCGCGCAACACGATGGGCAAGGTACAAAAGAACACCTTGCGGGAGCGCTTTCGCGATCACTTCGCGACCTGAGGCCACCGTCACGACCGCACCCCGCAAGAACATTTGCACCACGGCTATTTCATGCAGCCCCTGCCCGCGGGCAGGAGTCGCCACGGCGCTCCGCAAGATCGGACACATATGTCTGATATTACAGCATTATTTTTTACCTGCGCCCCTGACGAAACGGCTTTCCGAGGCGGGCAGACGCCCGATCACCGTTGCGTTTCGACGCATTTTGCGCAAAAGATTTGCGTTTAATAATATCCTGTGCAAATATTATTGCCTGACAGGAAACACTGTCACAGCCAACAGAGAGGACGTCATGAAACCCATTGCCACCTGGACCGCAGCCGCGCTCATCGCCATTGCCCCGGCCGCCTCGGCCGACACCCTGCTCGTGGCGACCGACACCGCCTTCGTGCCCTTCGAGTTCGAGCGCGACGGCGAATATGTCGGCTTCGACATCGACATGTGGGACGCCATCGCCACCGAACTGGAGCTCGACTACGAACTGCAGCCGATGGACTTCAACGGCATCATCCCGGCGCTTCAGACCGGCCAAGTCGATGTCGCGCTGGCCGGCATCACCATTCGCGAGGACCGCGCCGAGGTCATCGACTTCTCGGATGGCTACTACGACAGCGGCTTCCTGATCATGGTGGATGCCGACAGCGAGATCAGCGGCGCCGAGGACCTGGCCGGCAAGAGCCTGGCCGTCCGCACCGGAACATCGGCCGCCGATTACGCGCGCGACAATTTCGAGGACACCGAGCTTGTGCAGTTCCCCAACATCGACAACGCGTATCTGGAACTGCGCACCGGGCGTGTGGACGCGGCCATGCACGACACCCCGAATGTGCTCTATTACATCGCGACCGCGGGCGACGGCGACGTCAAGGCCGTGGGCGAGCAGATGATGGCGCATGAATACGGCATCGGCTTTCCCAAGGGCAGCGAACTCGTCGAGCCGGTGAACGAGGTGCTCGCGAACATGCGCGAAGACGGCCGCTATGACGAGATCTTCGCCAAGTGGTTCGGCGAGGCGCCGACCAACTGATCCCCTGAAAATCGCGATCGGCGCGCTGCGGATGGACATCGATGTCCATCCGCATGCCGCCCCATGCCCGGAGGTCCCATGGAAGTTCAGTGGTCCATCATCCTCGACTTCATTCCGCAACTTCTCAGCGGCGCACAGGTCACCTTGTACATCACGCTGGTCGGGCTCGCGGGCGGCATCGTTGTCGGAACCATCGCAGGGCTGATGCGTGCCTATGGCGGCATGGTCCTCAACGCGATCGCCTTCGCCTATATCGAGGTGATCCGCGGCACGCCCATCGTCGTTCAGGTGATGTTCATCTACTTCGCGCTTCCGGTGCTCGCCGATCTGCGGATTCCGGGCATGTCGGCGGCGGTGCTGGCCATCGTCATCAATGCCGGCGCCTACATCGCCGAGATCGTGCGCGGAGCCGTGCTCTCCATCGGGCGCGGCCTGACGGAGGCGGGGCTTGCGCTGGGGCTGCCGCGCTGGAAGGTCGTCACGCATATCGTCGGGCCGCTCGCCTTCCGCCGGCTGATCCCGCCGCTGGGCAACCAGTGCATCGTCAGCCTCAAGGATACCTCGCTGTTCATCGTGATCGGCGTGGGCGAACTGACCCGCACCGGCCAGGAGATCATGGCCGCCAATTTCCGCGCGGTGGAGATCTGGACCGCCGTCGCAATTCTGTACCTGATCATGACCGGGACGCTTTCGCTGATCCTGCGGATGATCGAAAAGCGCATGAGGATCCTATGAGCGTCGTCGAGTTCAAGCAGGTTTCCAAGCATTTCGACGATCTCAAGGTGCTCGACGAAGTCGACCTCGAGATCGATCGCCAGGAGGTCGTGGTGCTGGTGGGGCCGTCGGGATCGGGCAAGTCCACGCTGCTGCGCTGTATCAACGGCCTTGAGGAGATCACCGGCGGCGATCTGATCGTCAACGGCATCTCGGTGCGCGGCGGCCACGCCAAGCTGCGCGAGATCCGCCAGCAGGCCGGCATGGTGTTCCAGCAGTTCAACCTGTTTCCGCAGTTCACCGCACTCGAGAACGTCGCCTTCGGCCCGCGCCAGGTGCTGGGCATGAGCAAGAGCGCGTCCGAGGCCCGCGCCCTCGAACTGCTCGAGAAGGTCGGCCTCTCGGACAAGGCGCATAACGCGCCCTCGGCGCTTTCGGGCGGGCAGCAGCAGCGCGTCGCAATTGCCCGCGCGCTCGCCATCCAGCCCAAGGTGATGCTGTTCGACGAACCCACATCGGCGCTCGACCCCGAGCTCAAGCAGGAAGTGCTGGGCGTGATGCGCCAGCTCGCCGAGGAGGGGATGACAATGATCGTCGTCACCCACGAGATGAACTTCGCGCGCAGCGTCGGCACCCGGCTGATCTTCATGGAGCACGGCAAGATCGCGGTGGATGGCGACCCGCGCGAGGTCATCAACAACCCGCCGAACGACCGCATGAAGGACTTCCTGCGCCATGTCGGATGAGTTTCCCCGAACCGGGTGGCTGCGCATGGGCGGCGACGCGCGCGCGCTGGGACGTGCGGTCGGACTGCAGGGGCGCGCCGCGGTGCATCGCCACCTGCTCGACAGCGCGATCTGGAACCGGATCGCGACTCGGGCCCGGACGGCTGCGGTGGCCCGCATGGCCGACACCGTTGCGGCGCATTACCCGGATATCCTCGACGAGATCGAGGCGATGGCCGAGGGGCTCGACCTGCCATTCGAGGAGGTGTTCGCCTGGAACTGCCGGGGCGAGTTGCTCGCAGCATCGCCCGACGGCTGCACGACGCTGATGCAGCCCGGCGAAACGCCGGTCCTGGCCCATAACGAGGACGGGCTGCCCTTCTTTCGTGGAAGCTGCTTCATCCTCGAGGCCGAACCCGAAGCCGCGCCGCGGTTCCATGCCTTCTGCTATCCCGGCTCATTGCCGGGGCACACCTTCGCCATAAACGCGCATGGCATGGTGCAGACCGTCAACAATCTGCGCCTGACCGGTCTCGCGGCGCAGGTGCCGCGCATGGTTCTGGGGCGTGCGGTTCTGCGCGCCGGCTCGATCGATGAAGCACTTGATACTCTGCGCGCCGCGCCGCCCAGCGCCGGCTTTCACTTCACCCTGGCGCAATGCGGCGACTCCCGCCTGACAAGCGTTGAGTTCGGCGCCGGAGCCGTCAGCACACAGAACATCACCGCCCCCGCGATTCATGCCAACCACGCGCTGCATCATCCCGCCGGGCTGGAACGGCAGACGATCACCCGCTCCTCGCGCGACCGGCAGGCGCGCGGCACCGCCCTGCTCGGACAGGGACGCACCGCGCCGCTGGACATCCTGCACGACACCGGCGGCCCGGGCCTGCCCATACACCGCAGCGCGCCCGACGATCCCGATGATGAGAATACCCTAGCCACCGCCATCTTCGAGATCGGCACAGAAGCTGTTACATGGTCTGTTCATGACCAACCCGGAGGCGGCGCAGCATATGTCAGGACACTCGACCGCAGCGCATGACAAGGCGGCGGACACGCCTCCGCCGGCCACGATCGAGGAATTGCGCGCGCTGATGATCGCAATCGCGCGCGGCGAATCGCGGATTGCACTGGGCCCCAAGGCGCGCACCGCGCTTGGGCGCATACTGGATCTGCAGGGCAGCCCCAAGCTGTTGTCGATTACCGCCCTGGCCGAGGAGCTGCAGGTAAACCCCTCCACATTGACGCGCCTCGCGCGCAGCCTGGGATATAGCGGTTTCGGCGCCTTTCAGGACGTGCTGCTCAGCGCCAGCCTGACGCGGCCCGGCGCCTTCTACAGCCGTCAGGCGCAGGCCGCCCTCGCCGACGGGCAGGCGGGCAGCTTCAGTGCGGCCGCCAAGCTGTGCCGCGAGAATCAGGCGAATATCGACCACTTCATCGAGACATTCGACACCGGCAGCTTCGAGGATGCGGTGCGCCGCATTGCAGGGGCACGGCGGGTCGCGGTGTTCGGGGTACGCCAGTTTCATGCCTTCGCCGCGTTCCTGGCCTATGGGCTGCGCATGATCCGGTCGGATGTCGTGCTGCTGGATGCGCCCGGCACCGGCGTCGCCGAAGCGCTGGCGACACTGCAGCCCGGTGACGTCGTGATCGCCGCAAGCTGTGCGCCCTATACCGCGCATGTCATCGAGGTCACCCGCGTTGCGCATGAGGCCGGGATCTCGGTGGTCGCGATCACCGATCGCGCCTCGTCGCCGCTGGTCGACACCTCGGATGCCGCGCTCTTCGTGGCGCATGACACGAGCTTCCTGTCGAACAGCATGACCGTCTTCATCGCCTGCGCCGAATGCCTGATCAATGCCTGCGCCGCGCAGCTGGGCGAGCGCGCCGCCGACGCGCTGGCCGAACGTGACCGCATGATCGCGCGGCTCCGGATCGAGATCTGAGGCCTCCTGCACGGCGTTGACGGCCGCCCCGTCGCCGCGCTAGCACTCGAGGCCGCGCGCCAGCATTCGCGGCCCGCCACCCGAGCACCTTCAAGACGGAGCACACCAGATGATCCCGCCCCTGCCCCAAGCGCGCGGCGTTGCGTGATCGCGCGCCACCCCATCGCACCCCCCGGTCTTCGGGTGGGGCTGCTGGGCGGGTCCTTCGATCCGCCGCATGCGGGGCATGTGCATATCAGCCATGAAGCGCTCAAGCGACTGCAGCTGGATCGGATCTGGTGGCTTGTCAGCCCGGGCAATCCACTCAAGCGGCGCGGCCCCGCCCCGCTCCCGCAACGGATGGCCGCCGCGCGTCGAATTGTCGGGCACCCGCGCATCACCGTCACCGATATCGAGGAACGCCTCGGCACCCGCTACACGGCCGAAACGCTAGCGCAACTCACGACGCGCTATCCGGCGGTGCGGTTCGTCTGGCTGATGGGCGGCGACAACATGGCCAGCTTCCATCACTGGGACCGCTGGACACGGGTCATGGAAACCGTGCCGATCGCGGTTTTCGCGCGCCCCGGTTCGAGGCTGCGCGCATTGCGCTCGCGCGCAGCGCTGCGCTACGCACATGCCCGGGTCGGCCAGCCCGGGGCCGCAACCCTCGCGCAGCGTCGGGCCCCGGCATGGTGTTTCGTGAACCTGCCCATGCGCGACATCTCGTCCACCGAGCTTCGGGCACGCGGCGATAAAGGCTGACGGACCGGCCGCGGCGGGGCGGCAGGACAGGCTTGCCATGGCCGCGCGCAGGAGCTTTACTCGACCGCACGCCAGGAGACGAACACCCATGTCTCGGACCGCTCAGCACTTGTCGCGCCGCGCGCTCGTCACGGGCTTGCTTGCAGGCTTTGCCGCGCCGCTGGCTGCGGGCGCGCCCGATGTATCGCTACGCCCGGCGCCTCGCCCGGCCCATGGCGGAGCGCCGTCGCTTTCGCAGATCGGGGCACGGCTGGTGGAGCGTGCGAATCTGACCGGACAGGTCAGCTATATCGCGGCAGACATGGCATCCGGCGAAATCCTCGATGCAAGGGCACCGGATATCGCGCTGCCCCCGGCCAGCGTGGTCAAGGCGATAACCGCGCTCTACGCGCTGCACCGGCTGGGACCGGATCATCGCTTTCGTACCCGGCTGCTGGCCACGGGGCCAGTTCGCGGCGGACGGCTGGAAGGCGACCTCATCCTGACGGGTGGGGGCGACCCGACTCTGGACACCGACGGGCTGGCCGCACTGGTGCGCGACCTGCGCGCGGCGGGGGTGCAACGCGTGGCGGGGCGGCTGCGCATCCATGCCGGCGCACTGCCGAGCATCCCGAACATCGACCCCGCCCAACCCGACGAGGCGGGCTACAACCCGACGATCGCCGGGCTGAATCTCAACTTCAATCGGGTGCATTTCGGCTGGGAACGCAACGCGACCGGCTACGACGTGGTGATGGACGCGCGCGGGCATCAACATCGCCCGCAGGTGCACATGGCGCAGATGCAGGTCGTGGATCGCACCAGCCCCGTCTACACCTATGAGAACAATGGCGGGCGCGATCACTGGACAGTGTCGCGCGGTGCGCTGGGCAATGGCGGCAGCCGCTGGCTGCCGGTTCGCAACCCGGCGCTCTATGCCGCCGAGGTTTTCGCGGCCCTCGCCCGCGACGCCGGAATCGCGCTGCCCGAGATCACCCTCGCAGCACCGCAAGCGCGCGCGGCGGACGTCATGGCCTCGCACGACTCGCCGCCGCTGACGGGGATCGTCGAGGACATGCTGCGTTATTCCACCAACCTGACCGCCGAAGCGCTGGGGCTGGCCGCAACGCTGGCCACCGGCACGGCGGCGCCCGACCTGCAGCGCTCGGCCCGGTCGATGGCGGAATGGGCGCGCGACCGCTACGGCCTTGGCGGCCTGCCGCGACTTGTCGATCACTCCGGGCTTGGCGGCGACGCCCGGATCACCTCGGCCGACATGCTGCGTGTGTTGACGCACCCTGATGGCCGCCGGTTGCGGCCATTGTTGCGGGACATCACGGTGCGCGACAGCACGGGCGCGCCGGATTACAACAGCCCGCTCAGCATCAAGGCCAAGACCGGGACGCTCAATTTCGTCTCGGGGCTGGGCGGCTATGCGGCGACCGCGGCCAATAACGAGATCGCCTTCATCATCATTGCCGCGGATGCCGCGCGCCGTGACAGCCTGCCACCCGAGGCAATGATCCGCCCGCCGGGCGGGCGCGCCTGGCTTTCAAGGGCGCGCACGTTGCAACAGCAGCTGATCCAGGGCTGGGCGGAGGCGATCGACAGCTGAGGCGCCACGATCCACCGCCCCACTTTCACGCCAATGTCACTGTCAGCCGGGATCGGGCCGCATGTGCCGCGCGCGGGCGCCGCGCTCGATCGCGGCGGCGTGCAGCCGGTCGATGTTCAGCTCGTCGCGGATTTCCTCCAGAAGCCGGAGTTCCGACTGCATCAGCTTGCCATCCGCAGCGCCCACATCACAGGCCAGGGCATAAGCGGTCTCGTACAGCCGCTCGGGCAGGCTTTCGCGCATCAACCCGAACAGCGCATCCAGACCATCCTCCTCTTCCAGCAGGTCGAACACCGTCTGGGCGACGGTCGCGATGCGGTCGGGGTCGTATCCCGCGAAGATGGGCAGATGATTGACGATCTGCTGTATCGTCACCAATTCGGAGGTGCGCACACGTTCATCCGAAAACGAAGCGGTGAGCATTATGGCGATCAGGCTGTCCTGCGCCGAGAGGGGCTGCGACTGCGGGGGCATCCTCGGTCCTTCGTGGCCAATGGGGCAGTCGCAGATTATTGACCCCGCCCGGGCCGGGCAATAGGAAGCGGGGCCTGTCGCGGCACCACGCCGCAACGTCAGCGGAGATACGCAGATCATGTCCGACATGCGCGACGCAGCGATGAATTCCAGGGCCTGGCCGTTCGAGGAGGCCCGGCGCGTGCTCAAACGCTACGAAGCCGCCGCACCGGATAAGGGGCATGTGCTCTTCGAGACAGGTTATGGGCCGTCGGGGTTGCCGCATATCGGCACTTTCGGCGAGGTCGCGCGCACCACGATGGTGCGCCGCGCCTTCGAGCTGATCTCGGACATCCCGACACGGCTGATCTGCTTTTCCGACGACATGGACGGGCTGCGCAAGGTGCCCGACAACATCCCCGACCGCGAGGGCATGGCCGAGGATCTGGGCCTTCCGCTGACCCGGGTCCGTGACCCGTTCGGCACCCATGACAGCTTTGGTGCGCATAACAACGCGCGGCTGCGCGCCTTTCTCGACCAGTTCGGGTTCGAATACGAATTCGCCTCCTCCACCGAATACTATGCCAGCGGGCGCTTTGACGAGGCGCTGCTGACGGTGCTGGAGCGGTTCGACGACATCATGGCGATCATGCTGCCAAGCCTGGGCGGGGTGGAGGCCGGACGGGCGGAGACCTATTCGCCCTTCCTGCCGGTCAGTCCGAAATCGGGGCGCGTGCTTCAGGTGCCCACGCTGGAGCACAACGTGGCCAAGGGCACCATCGTCTATCAGGAGCCCGATGGCGAGAAGGTCGAGCTCCCGGTCACCGGCGGCAACGTCAAGCTGCAATGGAAGCCCGACTGGGGCATGCGCTGGGCGGCGCTGGGCGTCGATTACGAGATGTATGGCAAGGATCTGATCCCCTCGGCGGAGCTGTCCTCGAAGATCTGCCGGACACTCGGCACCCGCCCGCCGGAGCTCTACAATTACGAACTGTTCCTGGACGAGAACGCGCAGAAGATCTCGAAATCCAAGGGCAACGGGCTTTCGATGGAGGACTGGCTGCGCTACGCCAGCCCGGAAAGCCTGTCCTATTTCATGTACCAAAAACCCAAGACCGCGAAGCGGCTCTATTTCGACGTGATCCCGAAGGCCGTCGACGAATACCATCAGCAACTGCGCGCCTACCCGCAGCAGGACGCCGACAAGCGTGTCGCCAACCCGGTCTTTCACATCCACGGCGGCGATGTGCCCGAAAGCCGGATGGTGGTGTCCTTCGCGATGCTGCTCAACCTTGCCAGCGTCTCGGCCGCCCAGGACAAGGACGGGCTGTGGGGCTTCATCCGCCGCTATGCCCCCGAGGCCGCGCCCGAGACGCATCCCGATCTGGACGCGGCGGCGGAATTCGCGGTGCGCTATTTCCACGACTTCGTGGCCCCGACGCGCAAGCTCCGCCAGCCCGACGCGCATGAACGCGCCGCGCTTGCCGATCTGCGCGATCGACTCGCCGAATGGACGGGCGAGACCGACGCCGAGGCGCTGCAAAGCGTCGTCTATGCGGTCGGCAAGGCGCATGGCTTCGAGCCGCTGCGCGACTGGTTCCGCACGATATACGAGGTACTTCTGGGTGCCAGCCAGGGGCCTCGTTTCGGCGGTTTCATCGCGCTTTACGGAATCTCCGAGACCGTCGCGCTGATCGACCGCGCTCTGGCCGACGCGCCGATGGAATGATCGGCTCCGCGCCGCCGGGCAGAGGCGCGCCGCCATGCTGATCAGCCATCACTACCGCTTCGTTCTGGTCAAGCCGCGCAAGATGGCCGGCACCACGGTCGAGCTCGCGCTCTCACCCTTCCTGATGCCGGGCGATCAGGCCACCCCCGTGGGCCCGGAAGAAGCGATGCGCGTCGTCACGGATGGTGTGCATGTCGGCCCGATCAGGCGCCGGGTCGGTGTGCTGCGCCGGACGCTGCGCCTGCGCGACCACTCGCCGCTGTTGCGCGCGCACAAGGTGGTCCCGCAAACCCGCGGCTACCGCGTGATCGCGATCTGCCGCAACCCGTGGGATCGCGCTGTCTCGCAGTTCTTCTGGTCGATGCGCCGCACGGACATCCGCTCGGCGCCCCTCGCGGACCAGAAGGCCGCCTTCATCCGCTACACCCGCCGATGGGGCCCGCGTGGGTGGCTGGAGCTTGTCTACGGGCGCAAGCGGCAGCGCCTTCTCGACAGCGCGCATCTCTACACGGTCGCCGGGAGTGCGCAGCCCGACTATGTCATCCGGTTCGAGGCGCTCGACGCCGATCTGGCCGGTTTGCGGGACTGGCTGGGCCTGCCCGATGCGCCATCGGCGCAGGGAATCCGTACCAAGACCGAATCGCGGCCGCGCTCAAGCGACTGGACCCGGTTCTACGATGCGCGCACGCGCGACCTCGTCGCGCGCGAATGCGCCCGCGAGATCGCGATGTTCGGTTACGATTTCGAAGGCAGGCAGATGCCACGCGGCCCGTTTCCGGACCAGGTCGCACCCGGCCCGGCCTGACCCCGAGCGATGCGCCCGGTCGGCGCTCAGCCCTGCGCGGCCGCGGTTTCGCGGACCAGCCAGTCGGCGTAGTCCTGATTGACCGCCTCGATGCGCACGGCGAGGATGCTCGGCGTCTCGTCGGGGTGGTGCCGGCGCACGACTTCGACGACAGCCTCGAACAGTTCGCGCCGCGTATGCAGCAGCAGGGGCACTTCCTGCGCCGTTTCGACCCGCCCATCCCAGAAATAGCGGCTCTGCACCGGCGCGAGGCGATTCGCGCAGGCGATCAGCCGCGCCTCGATCAGCGCTTCGGCGATCGCGTCGGCAATCTCGTCCGAAGGGCAGTTCACGGTTATGTCGATCAGTTCCATTTGCAGCTCCTCCCGGTGGGATGCGTTGCGCCCTCAACCTTCCGCGCGCCGGTCCAGAAGATCAAGCAGGCGCTCCGCTTCGGCCTGCAACGCAGCGCGGCCGGCGGCCGCAACATTTGCCGCCGCGGGGCGCATCGCGCCACATCCGGGATCGGACAGCGCCGCGGCCAGCGACGGCCCGTCCCACACCTCGCGCGCCGCGCCAGCCGCGTGAAAGGCGGCATAATCCAGCGCGAAGTTGCCGATATGCGGCCCATGCAGGACGGCGCAGTCCAGGCGCGCGGGTTCATACGGGTTGTGCCCGCCAACCGGCGCGATGGAGCCGCCGACAAAGGCCGCATCGGCAACCCGGTACCACAGCCCGAGCTGACCGACTTCGCCAAGAACAAGCGTATCGAAGTCGCCATCCGGCAGCAGGTTCCCCGCACCTATCCGGGCCGCCGCAAGGCCGGCGCCGTTCAGCGCGTCGCAAAGCTGCGCGGCGCGCAACGGATCGCGCGGCGCGATGATCAGACAGGTTTCCGGCGCCGAGCCGAGCAGTTGGCGCTGCGCCTGCGCAACGGCGGCCTCATCGCCAGGATGCGTGGACGCCGCGATCCAGACCCGGCGTCCCCGCAACCGCGCCGCGATGTGCGCACGCGCCTCGAGCTGATCTGCCAGCGCATCGGCCCCGGCCTTGAGCGATCCGGTGACCAGAACCTGCCCCGCGCCCAGCGCGGCGAATCGCGCCGCCGAATCTGGGTCCTGCGCCCCCAGATGGGCGAAACGGCACAGCAGGTCCCGATACAGCCCGCCGGCGCGCCGTTTGGCGCGCGCCGAGGCCTCGGTCAGCCGCCCGTTCACCATGGCCAGCGGAATGCCGCGCCGATCCACCGCCCAGACCATCGCCGGCCACAGATCCCGCTCGGCCCAGACCGACAGGTCCGGACGCCAATGATCCAGAAACCGCTTCAGGAAGGGGCGGGCATCGAGCGGCAGGAACTGATGCACCGCGCCCTCCGGCATGTTCGGCGCGAGCGCCGCCGCCGAGGTGCGCGACGAGGTGGTGACCAGCACGCTGATGTCGGGCCGCTGCGCACGCATCGCGCGAATCAGGGCGGGTAGGGCCAACGCCTCTCCCACGCCCACGGCATGCATCCAGACAAGCACGCCGTCCGGGCGCGGCAGGCTCGCGATGCCCAGCTTCTCGCGCATGCGCGCCGGGTCTTCCTTGCCGCGCGCCGCGCGCCGGCGCAGATGCCACCGCGCCAGCGGCGCCGCGATCGCCGACAGCCCCAGCCAGAGGCGCAGCACCGGACCCGGCGCGCGGGTGCGGTGCTCAGGCATCGCGAAACGCTTTCTGCAGCGGGGCCTTCCAGAACGCTTCGCTGCGCAGGATGGCGACGAAGCGCTCGGCCGCACCCCCTTCGCCGAATGCCGGGTGCGGGCTGTGACGCCCCCCCCATGCCCGCACCAGGAAATCACCGATGGCCGCGATGTCCTCGGCATCGCAATGCATGACGGTCGGCGCCTGCGAACGGTTGGTCTGACGCGTGCCCACATCCAGGCTGGGCAGACCGAGGAACGGCGCTTCGCGCACCCCGGCCGACGAATTGCCGACGATGACGGCGGCGTTCTTCATCAGCTCGGAAAAATGTGTGAACCGCATCGAGGGGATGATGCGAAAGCGGTCGGCCGGCAGGGTGTCGATGGCCGCCAGGATCGCATCGGCACCCGGGTCGTTGTTGGGCAGGATGACCACGAAGGCCCGCCCCGATCGTGCAAGCGCGCCGAAGAACGCCTCGGCCTGACGCCCCATGAAGGCGGCTTCCGATGTCACCGGATGGAAGATGGCGATGCCGAAACTCTCGAAGGGAATATCGTAGCGCGCGCGCACTTCCTTGAGCGTCACCCCCGAAGGCGCGCCATGCTTGTCAAGCTCGGGCGAGCCGATCACATGAATGCTGCCCTCCGGCTCCCCGAGGGCCTGAACACGCGCGCGCGCCGCGTCAGAGCTGACGAAATGCGCATGCGCGAGCTTGGTGTTGCAATGGCGAAAGACCTCGTCGATCGTCCCCGAAACCTCGCCGCCTTCCACATGGGCGCAGCGCACGTAGTTCGTCGCACAGACCAGCGCGCAGGCCAGCGCCTCGATCCGGTCCCCATGCACGACGACCAGATCGGGGCGGTGTTCGGCGAGGAAGTCGGAAAACCCCAGAACGGTCTTGGCCAGCACCATGTCCTGCGCATCGCCCGGCCGCTGATTGAGAAACTCCGACACCTCGACACCGGGGGTGCGATGCACCTCGATCTTGGTCAGGCCATAGCGTTCGAGCATGTGCATGCCGGTCACCAGCACCGACACCCGAAAGCCGGCATCGCGCGACCCGGTGATCAGCGGTTCGAGCTTGCCGAAATCGGCGCGGGTTCCGGTGACGAACAGGATATGACGCATCATGCGGCCTCGGCAGGTCAGGGCTGCATCGATGTGCCACACCCGACGGGAAAAACCAATTGCCGCGCGCAACTGCGGTGCCGCACGCCGCCGCCCGACCGGTCAGGACATCTGCGCCCCCCCGGAAAGCCGGTCGCTGTAGCCCAGCAGGTCGAAGTCCCGCGCATAGAGCGCGCGCACCATGTCCTCGGTCGTGGCATCGTAATAGTCGCGATACGCGCGCGCGTCGGAGCTCGACCTCGACCGGGTCCTGTTGACCGTGCGAAGCTGCGCCTCGCCCAGCCCCAGATCGTCGGTGAGCGCGCGAAAATCGGCGGACAGCTGCTCGAAACGCAACAGCCGGTCCACGGCCAGCCGCCCCTGCTCATCCACCAGGAAATGAGACTGATCGGGAAGGCGCACGAACAGCCGGTCGAACGGACCACGGCGTTCGAGCCGCTGCGCCAGATAGGCCTCGAAACTCATTCTTGCGAAGCGCGCAGCGATGCGCGGGCTGCGATACTGCTTCATGTACTCGTAATGCGAGACAGCATGATCGAACGGATCGCGCACCGCCGCAAAGCTGTGAAATCTGCCGTAAACCTCCGGCGACAGTTTGCGGCGGATGCGCGCGGCGCTATCGTGGATGCGAAAATGCGCGGCTCCCGGCCGCTCCACGATCGGCAACCGCCGTTTGGCCGATGTCCAGAGCGACCGCTGCGGTATGGTCGCATACGGACGCAGGGCGAGCGTCAGCGCGGACCCGGCCGCCTTGGGCACATGGACGAAGATGAAGTTATGCGACAGCGAGAGGATCATACCGGCACCACACAGGCAGCGATGTGTGTAGGCGATGACATCGGATGCGACAAGACGCGCGTGTCGCATGGATATTCCAACGCCGCCGACATAGATCGACACCCGAACGCCATCAGCGGGCCTCCATCGTGAACTGCACGATCATCATCCCGACAAAGGACAGGCCGGCCGGCCTGCGCGCCGCCGTCGCATCGGCCTTTTCGGCCCTGCCGGCGGGCGGGCAGGTGCTGGTCGTCGATGACGGAACATCGCCCCCCGCAACGCGGACGCTTGCGGCCATGACCGGTCCGGCCCCGGATGTCATCGACAATCCGGGGCCTTCGGGCGCGGCGGCGGCGCGCAATCTCGGCGCCCGCCATGCGCGCGGCGATGTGCTCTTCTTCCTCGACGACGATGATGCGATGCTGCCCGATTATCCCGAACGGATCCTTGCGGCGCTGCAAGGCCCCGCGCAGTCAGCGTGCTTCGGGTTCTCGGCCATGCGGTGCGGCAATCGACTGGTAAGCAAGCGTCTACCCGAAGGCATGATCGCGCCCGACGCACCGATAGGCGAGCGCCTCGCCGGGCTGGGCATGGGCTTCTGGATCAGGCGCGGGACCTTCGAGGCGATGGGCGGGATCGATGCATCACTTTCGGTCAACGAAGACACGGAGTTCTTTCTGCGCCTCGCCGCCGAAGGCGTGCCCGGCTGGTATTCGCCGCGCCCCGGCGTGCGGATCCGCCCGACCGAGGCGCGCACCGGCGGCGATCTCGCCAGCCTGACCAGCCGCAGCCGCGCCGCGGACCGCGCCGCCGCGTTCGAGCACATCCTCACCCGGCACGCCGACTTCCTGCGCGCCCATCCCGCGCAGCGCCTGGCCTTCGCCCGTCGGGTCGTCAAGTACCGGGTCCGCGCCGACGGGCTCGGGGCCGCGCGGGGCTTCATTCGCGCCCAGGAATCAGGACGTGCCAGTTTGGCAGGCGACGCGCTGCGCTGGTGGCTTCTGAGCCTTCTGTCGGCACGCGTCTCGCGGAGGGACCGGGCATGACAACCGCAACGCCCCGCGCGAATTCGGATCACACGCAGATCTTCGTCATAACCCTCCCCGGAGACGAGGACCGCCGGGCGCAGCTGCTTGCGCAGCTCGAACGGATGGGCCTGCGATACGAACTGCTTTTCGGCGTCGATGGCCGGTCGGGCTTGCCGGCTGAGCATGAAGGCGCAGTTGACCGCGCCCGGGCGCGGCTGAAGTATCGTCGTGATCTGTCCGACGGTGAGTTCGCCTGCGCGCTGTCGCACCTGGCCGCCTATGACCAGATCGTCCGCCGCGACCTTCCGGCGGCCATCGTGCTTGAAGATGACGCGATTCTGAAACCGGCCTTCGGCATGTTCCTGAAGGCGGGTGCCCGCGACATCGGTGATCTCGTGCTTCTGGATCACACGCATGCGCGGGTGCGCCCGCGCGACGGGGTGGAGGTGATACCGGGCATCCGGGCGCGTCGCCTGATGCTGCCCGCCTGCCTGACGACCGGTTATTTCATCACGCGATCCGGTGCGCGTGCCCTCCTTCGGGATGCGCTGCCGGTATCGGATGTCGCCGACTGGCCGCAATGCGCCGAGCGGCTGGACATGCGCGCGCTCGACCCGCGCATTGTCGATCATCCTGACCATGCAGAAGGTGCATCGCATCTGCGCACGGGCCGCCCCGGGGTTCGCAGCGACCCACGGCGCTTTTTCAAGGCGGGATTCTGGCGCAGGTGGTTCCGCAAACGGATGTCACAAAGAATCAGCTGACAGAAGGTGGGTTGCCAGACAGCCGGCAGGGACGGCGCATCGCCTTGGCATGTGAATGCAGCACGGAGCCAGATATTCTCGGAGCACTTCCCGAACGCCCGTCCGATCCGGTAGAAAGAGAAAGCGATGAGCCTGAAACACGCGCCCGAGTATGAGCGTCTCGCCGACGACATCAGGGCACAACGATCCGGCCGACAAATCTACATCGCGAATCCGGGCAACTGGGGTGACGCGATGATCCGTGCCGGGACACACGCCTTCTTTCGCACCTTCGACATCGAGGTGCATGAAATTCCGGTCAGGAAGATGACCCGGCTCACGCCCCTGCTGGCCAGGCTCCGGGCACGCCACCTCAGGCCGGTCGTCATCTATGGCGGCGGCGGGGCCCTGACGGGCTTGTACCAAAAACACTCCGCCCGGGTATCGCGCCTGGCAGACAGTGCGTCGCGCACTGTGATCATGCCGGCCACCTACGGGCCCGACACGTTTCTGAGAGCCCCGGGATTGCGCAGAAACTGCAGCCTCTGGCGTCGCGACGAATTCGAAAGCCGCGAAAGCTGCCCCGACTCGGAATTCTGCCACGACATGGCGTTTTTTCTCGACGCGCCGGAGGTCGATCCGTCCATGTCGGTCGGGCATTTCTTTCGCAGCGATGTCGAGCGTTCCGGGCGCCTTCCCGATATCGCGCCGAGCCGCGACATCAGCGCGCTCGGCAGCCACCTGACACCGATCGACGATTTCTTCGCGCAGGTGGGCGCCTGCGAAACGGTGCACACAGATCGGCTGCACGTCGCGATTGCGGGTGCGCTGCTCGGGCGGCGGGTTCACCTCTATGCGAACAGCTATTTCAAGAATCGCGCGATATTCCAGACCTCGATCGCGCCGAATTACCCGAATGTGACCTTTCACGATTCCGGGTAGGGCCGCCCAGTTCGGTCAGCGCACGGCGTCGGGCAAGGGCCCGGCATCCGGGCCTTCGGACGCGGTGCGGGCCCACCCTGTTCCTTCAACCCAGCTCTTCCCACCGCAGCTGTTCATTGCGCCGCACGGCGCGGGTCAGGCGGCGGCCGACGACCTTGTCGAAATCGTAGCCGGGGATCTCCCCCGAGCCGGGGCGACGCGCCCAGATGTCCACCTCGGTGATGACATGACCGGCGGGCAGGTCGCGGTCGGCGACGACGCTGGCGCGGGCGAAGCGGTAGACCGCCTCCTCCGGGGCGGAGCGGGCCTTGGGGTTGGTCGCGGCGACATGGATTTCGCGCGCGCGGTCGATGAGGTGCCTGAGCTCGGCGGGGTCCATCGAACAGGCGATGTCGGGGCCGGCGCGGTAGCGGCTGTCGGTGAAATGGCGTTCGATGATGCACGCGCCCAGAGCCACCGCCGCCAGCGCCATCTCCGGGCCGATGGAATGGTCAGAAAACCCCGTCACCGCATGCGGAAAGGCCGCGCGCAACTCGGCGATTCCGCGCAGCGAGACGATCTCGGGCGGCGAGGGGTAAA
>LFIK01000957.1_pt1 | contig 22442 bp, 21 predicted proteins | sample 643401 | NCBI WGS metagenome assembly LFIK01 (sample SAMN03777447, study PRJNA286221) | soda lake metagenome | biome: soda lake; feature: Kulunda steppe; material: water; isolation source: sample T5-Br brine of Lake Tanatar-5 | place: Russia: Kulunda steppe | collected 2010-07
CATGGATGCAGCCGGGCGCGGCGGCGAGACCCCGCTGCAGGACGTGCGCGTGCGCCGGGCAATCAACCACGCCATCGACCGCGAGGGCATCCGCGCGGCCATGATGGGCCCGGGCTCCAATCTCATCGATACCGCCTGCGCGCCGGTCCAGTTCGGGTGCATCGACGATCAGGTCGTCACCTATGAGCACGACCCCGATCTCGCGCGCGAGCTTCTGGCCGAGGCCGGCTATGCGGACGGCTTCTCGATCCAGCTCTACGGGTATCGTGAGCGGCCCATTGTCGAGGCGATCATCGGCGACCTGAACGCCGTGGGGATCACGGCGAACCTCAACTACCTGCAGATCTCCGCCCTGAGCGAACTGCGCGAGGCCGGCGACACCCCGATATGGTTCCAGGCCTGGGGGTCCACCTCGATCGGGGACATCATCGCCTCGACCGGGCACTGGTTCCGTCATTCGGTCAACGACTATGCGCGTGACGACCGTGTGCTGGAGTTGATGGAGCAGGGCAACACGATGGACCTCGATGTCCGCCGCGAAGCCTATGCCGAGGCGCTCGGGATCATCTCCGAACAGGCCTATATCGTGCCGATGTTCACCTATGCGCTGACCTACGCCTACAACGATCAGCTGCACTTCACCCCGGTCCCTGACGAGACCCCGCGCTTCTATAACGCGCGCTGGATCGACTGAGCCACCTTCCTGCGGTTTGGCCCCGCGGAGCATCCGCTCCGTGGGGCTGATCGTTCGAGCCATTCGCGAGGGCGCCTCTCCCATGATCGGATATCTTTCGCAGCGGCTGGCACTGGCCTTGCTGGTGTGCCTGACCGTCTCACTGATCACCTTCTTCCTGCTTAGCTCGTCTGGAGATATCGTCTCGGCGATCGCCGGTGAGGAAGCCACCCCCGAACAGATCGCCGCGCTGCGGCGCGAGCTTGGGCTCGACGCTCACTGGACGGTTCGCTACCTGGAGTGGCTGGGGAATGCCATGCGTGGCGACTTCGGCAACTCGCTCTTCTTCCGCGAAACCGTCGCCAATCTGATCATGCACCGGCTGCCGAACACGCTGCAGCTCGCCGGGATGTCGCTGGCCGTGATGCTGTCACTGTCGCTGCCTCTGGGCATGCTGGCAGCATTCCGCCCCAACACCTGGGTCGACAGGCTGGCGCTGAGCATCGCCGTGCTGGGGCAGGCAATGCCCAACTTCTGGTTCGGTCTGATCCTGATGGTGGTCTTCGCGCTCAATCTCGGATGGTTGCCGCCGTCCGGTTCGGCAACCAACTGGCATTTCATCCTGCCGGCGATCGCACTTGGCTATTACGCGACGCCGCCGGTGATGCGTCTGACCCGCGCCGGGATGATCGAGGTGCTGGGCACCGACTATATCCGCACCGCGCGCGCAAAGGGGCTGAGCACCACGCGGGTGCTCTTCAAGCACGCCCTGCGCAATGCGATCATCCCGGTGGTTGCGTTGACCGCCGTGCAGTTCGGCAACATGCTCGGCGGCTCGGTTGTGATCGAAACCGTGTTCGGCATCCAGGGCGTCGGTTATCTCGCCTGGGAGTCGATCACCCGGCTCGACGTGCCGGTGGTTCAGGCGATCATGCTGCTGGTTGCCATCTTCTATATCACGCTTGTGCTCGTCGCCGACGTGCTCAATGCCTGGCTTGACCCGAAGATCAGGAAGTAAGACATGACAAATGTTCCCGTTCCAGGGCAGGAAGGCACGCGCGCGTCAACGGTGACCGATCCCGCCGCCGCCCGTTCCGGATCCCCGCCGCGCGCGAAGTGGCGTGACCGGGATTTCATCCGCCGCGCGCTCAAGCACAGCGCCTTTCTGGTGGGCTGCTCCGTTCTGGTGCTGATCCTGTTGATGGCTCTGGTTGCGCCCCTGATCGCGCCCTACGATCCCTACGCGCAGAGTATGGCCAACCGCCTCGTGCCGCCGATCTGGATGGATGGCGGAACCTGGGACCACCCGCTCGGCACGGACGGGCTGGGGCGCGACTACCTGAGCCGCATCATCTACGGCTCGCGCATCTCGCTGCTGATCGGTGTCTTCACGGTTGTCTGTTCGGGGCTGATCGGCACCACGCTGGGTGTTCTTGCAGGGTATTTCGGCGGACGTGTCGACCTGGTGATCAACTTCATCATCATGACCCGGCTCACGCTGCCGGTCATCATGGTTGCGCTGGCTGTCGTCGCCATCATCGGCAGTTCGCTGTTCGTGGTGATCCTGGTTCTCGGGCTGCTCCTTTGGGATCGCTTTGCCGTGGTCATGCGCAGTGCCGTGATGCAGGTGCGCAGTCAGGAATACATTCAATCGGCGCGCGCGCTCGGTTGCTCGACGCCCTACATCATCGTGCGCGAGATCCTGCCGAACATCTTCGGCAGCCTCGTCGTGATTGCGACCTTCGAGATGGCGAACGCGATCCTGCTGGAAGCAGCGCTGTCCTTCCTGGGACTGGGCGTGCAACCGCCGCTTCCATCCTGGGGCCTGATGGTTGCCGAGGGACGCAACTACCTGCTCTTCGAGCCCTGGCTCATCATGATCCCGGGGGTCGCGATCTTCCTGCTGGTCCTCGCGATCAATCTGATGGGCGACGGGCTTCGTGACATCCTCACCCCGGAGAATCGAAATTGAGCAAGATCCTCGAAGTCGAGAACCTGCAGGTCAAGATACCCGTGGGGAAACAGACCCTGAACGCGGTGCGCGGCATTTCCTTTTCGCTGAGCAAGGGCGAGACGCTCTGTATCGTAGGGGAATCGGGCTGCGGAAAATCGCTTACCTCACTTGCGATCATGGGGCTCCAGCCCAGCGGTGCACGGCGGACGGCCGACAAGCTGGAATTTGACGGCGTCGACCTGCTGTCGGCCTCGAAGCGGCAGATGCAGAAGATCCGCGGCAGCCGGCTCGCCATGATCTTTCAGGAGCCGATGACCAGCCTCAATCCGGCATACACCATCGGCGACCAACTCATGGAGGTGATGCTCTGGCATCAGGATGTGCCGAAGGCGAAGGCCCATGATCGCGCGGTCTTCCTTCTGGAAAAGGTCGGCATAACGGGCGCCGCGAAACGCATGACCCAGTATCCTCACCAGCTCTCGGGCGGTCTGCGCCAGCGGGTGATGATTGCGATGAGCCTGATGTGCGGTCCGGCGGTGATCATTGCCGACGAACCGACCACCGCGCTCGACGTGACCATCCAGGCCCAGATCCTGCTGCTGCTCTCCGAGCTTCAGCGCGAGTTCGACATGGGGCTGGTCCTGATCACCCACGATCTTGGTGTGGTCGCCCGCATCGCCGATCGGGTGATGGTCATGTATGCCGGCGAGGTGGTCGAGGAGGGGACGGCCAAAGCCGTCTTCGAAGCGCCGCTGCATCCCTATACCCGCGGGCTTCTGGAGTGCATGCCGATTCCGGGCAAGACGAAACCCGGGCATCATCTCGGCTCGATTCCGGGCATCGTGCCCTCGCTGATCGGTGAAATCGTGGGGTGCGCCTTCCGCGACCGGTGCCGGCATGCCCGCGAGGGATGCGAAAGCTTCGAACGGCTGCGCCATGACGGCAAGAACCATTACTGGCGCTGCATCATGGACGAAGAAGAGACCCGCGGCCATCTTGCGAACTTCACTGCCGGCACGGAGGCTGCGACATGAGCAACACGGTCCTCGAAGCGCGCGATGTGACGCGGATCTTCACCGTCGGGGGCGGTTTTTTCAAACGCAAACAAAGCTTTGCCGCCGTGAACGGGGTCAACCTGACGCTCGAGCGGGGCGAGGTGCTCGGGCTTGTGGGCGAGTCCGGCTGCGGCAAGTCCACCCTTGCAAGCCTGCTGCTGGGACTCGTTGAAACCTCGGGGGGTGAGATCCGCGTCGATGGCGAGCCGATTCACAAATCCAGCCAGTTCAAACGTGCTCGCTATATCCAGCCGATCTTCCAGAACCCGTATTCCTCGCTCAACCCGCGCAAGACGATCGAGGACATTGTCGCGCTGCCGCTCTACACCCACGGGATCGGGCGGCGTTCGGAATGGCGGGGCAAGGTCGCCGAGATGCTGGACCTTGTCGGGCTGTCCCGGCGCTATCTGGATGCCTATCCCAACCAGCTTTCGGGTGGACAGCGCCAGCGTGTGGCAATTGCACGTGCGCTGATCATGCGCCCCGACGTGGTGATATGCGACGAACCGACCTCGGCGCTCGACGTGTCGGTTCAGAGCCAGATCCTCAACCTTCTCATGGACCTGCGCAACGAGTTGAACCTCACCTACATCCTGATCAGCCACAACCTGGCGGTGGTTCAGCACATAGCGACACGCGTGGCGGTGATGTATCTGGGGCGGATCGTGGAATACTCGCCGACCGAAGAGCTTTTCGCCGACCCCAGGCACCCCTACACGGAGGCGCTGCTGAGCTCGGTTCTGACGCCCGAGCCGGATCTGGGCATCCCCGACAACCAGCTCGGCGCGGTCTTTCCCAACCCCATGGACCCACCCTCGGGCTGCAGCTTCCATCCGCGCTGCGCCAAGGCGATGGCCCATTGCGCGCAGCGAGCGCCCGGGCCGACATCGCGCCCGCGGGGCATGGTCGAGTGCCACCTCTATGGTGAGGGCGCGTTGCGCAAGAGTGCCTGATCGCGCGAGCGATGAAGACAAGACAGGGAGCAAGACCAGATGACTGACCGCATCGGCGACATCCGCGCCAGCCTGCATCGCCACGCCGCGGATCTGCCTCTCAAACCCGGACACCCGCGCGGCTCGAGCCGCGTGATCTGCGAGGTTGAGACCGAAAGCGGGCGAGTGGGCGTCGGCATGACGGGCAAGTTCCTCGCGCATGCGGTCGTCGCCGCGATCCACCATCACATCCTGCCCGCCATCAAGGGAATGGACGTGCATGATGTCGAGGCAATCCACGCGCGACTTCACCCGATCCTGTCCGAACGGGGGCGGCAGTCAGGCGCCAATCTGTGGGCGCTCAGCGCCGTGGACCTCGCACTCTGGGACCTCATGGGCCAGATCTCGGGGCGGCCGGTGGCAAGTTTGCTGGGCGGCCACCAGCCGCACGCCGATGTCTATGTCACCTTCGGCTTCGGCCTCTATGATCGCGATGAACTGGTCGAAGTGGCGCGGATGCTGATCGACAAGGGGCATTCGCGTCTCAAGGTGCTGGTCGGTGTCTCGCCCGATGGTGTGCAGGGCGATGCGGCGCGCGTGCGCCATGTGCGCGCCGCGCTCGGCGATCACATCACGCTGGCGATGGATGCCAACGAGTCGATGACGCTCGACCATGCGCAGCGGCTCTGCCGGCTGGTCGAGGATTGCGACATTGCCTGGTTCGAGGACCCGGTGCGTGGAAACGACCCGCGTGACCTGGCCGCGCTTCGACGGGGAACGTCGATCCCCCTTTCGGCGGGGCAGATGGACGGCCACTCCACCCGGTTCCGCGAGTGGCTGGAGCACGACGCGCTCGACATCTTCATGCCCAACAGCATGTATAATGGCGGTATGACCGAGACGCGCCGCGTGGCAGCGCTGGCGCAGATCCATCACCGGCCACTTTCCGATGCCGGCGGCGGGGGGGTCTACTGCCTGCACCATGTCGCGGGGTTGCGCGGCGGCACGCTCGCCGAATGCCATCTCGGGGTCGAAGCATGGGAGGAGGCGATCTTCACCAACGCCCCGCTGCCTGAAAACGGCCGCATCGTCATCCCCGACCGGCCCGGCTTCGGTGTCGCGCTCGACCGGGACATGCTGCGCGAGACGCGTGTCACACCCTGACCGGTCGTCATCTGCCGGTTGCACCTCCGCGCCGCGTTTCGTTTGACAGCCCCCCGCACAGGAGAGTTCCCCAATGTCGCGCAACGATGCCGTGGCCGCCGCAAGGCGCCACCTGACCGATGGTGGTTTCGCCGCCGATCTCAGCCGCCGGCTCGCAATCCCGACCGAGAGCCCGCGCGAGGAGTCCGGCCCCGACCAGCTGCGATATCTCGAGGAAGAGATGCGCCCCATGCTCGAAGCCATGGGCTTCGAGTGCCGCATCATCGACAACCCGAAGCAGCCGCGCCTCCCGGCGCTTTTCGCCGCGCGTCGCGAGGGCGATGACCTTCCGACCATCCTGACCTACGGCCATGGTGATGTGCTGTGGGGGATGCAGGGCGACTGGAAGGACGGGCTCGACCCGTGGACAATGACCGTGCGCGACGGCCGTTTCTATGGCCGCGGGGCTGTCGACAACAAGGGCCAGCATGCGATCAACCTTGCCGCGCTGCGCGCCGTTCTGGAGACGCGGGGCAGCCTTGGGTTCAACGTCAAGGCAATCATCGAAATGGGCGAGGAATCCGGCTCGCCGGGTCTGCGCGAAATGGCCGAGCAGAACGGCGACCTGTTCAAGGCCGATGTGCTGATCGCCTCGGACGGGCCGCGCATTGGCGCCAACCGCCCCACAATCTTCCTCGGTGCGCGGGGCTCCAAGAATTTCCATCTGACCTGCCATGCGCGCGACGGGGCGCATCATTCGGGCAATTGGGGCGGGGTGCTCAAGAACCCCGGAGTGCGCCTCGCCCATGCCATCGCCACGTTGATCGACGCCAATGGCAAGATCCTGATCGATGAATGGCGCCCACCCGAGATGTCGGCGACGGTGCGCGCCCTGCTCGACGATCTGGAGTTCGAGCATGGCCCCGAGGATCCGGAGATGGACGAAAACTGGGGTGAGCCGGGCCTTGACGGGCCGCGCCAGGTGCTGGGCTTCTCCAGCTTCGAGGTGCTGGCCTATCACTGCGGGCGCCCCGAGGCACCGGTCAACGCGGTGCCGGGCATTGCGACGGCCACCTGCCAGCTACGCTATGTGGTCGGTGTGGACGGTGATCGGATCCTGCCCGCGCTGCGCGAGCATCTCGATCGTCACGGCTTCGCCGATATCGAGGTCGAGCCGATGAAGCGGGGCTTCTTCAGCGCCACGCGCACCGACCCCGACAATCCGTGGGTTCGCCTTGCCGCCAGCTCGATCGAGCAGACCACCGGAAAGACGCCCGGCATCCTGCCCAATCTTGGCGGCTCGTTGCCCAACGAGGTGTTCGCCGAGGTCCTGGGCCTGCCCACGGTTTGGGTGCCGCATTCGCACCCGTCCTGTTCACAACACGCGCCGAACGAGCATATGCTCGAAAGCGTCGCCGAGGAGGGGCTGATGATCATGGCCGGCCTCTTCTGGGATATCGGGGAACGTGGCAAGGTCTAGACGATGCCCTGGATCGCGCGATCCGGCGGGCGCATCTATTATGAGCGTCACGGCGCGTCCGGGCCGGCGTTGATCGTGGTGCATGGTCGCGGCGGATGTGCGGCCAGCTGGTGGCAGCAGATCCCGCATTTCGCCGCCGATCATCGGGTCATCGCCCTCGACCAGCGCGGATTCGCGCGTTCAGCCTGGGCCGAGGATGGCCCCCATGCCCATGCGCATGGCGACGATCTGCTGGCGCTGATCGATGCCGAAGGGCTGGACCGCGTCGTTCTGGTGGGGCAGTCGCTGGGCGGGCGCGCGTGCATGAAGCTGGCATGGCAGCACCCTGAACGGGTGCGCGGGCTCGTGTTGTCGGCAACGCCCGGGGGGTTGCGCATTCCCGAGGTGCTCGGCAGCCAGTCCGCGCGCAGGGCGATCCCGCGCGGGATCGAGGCGCCGACCGCTGCGCTGGCGCCGGCTTATCGGGCGTCCCATCCGGAAATGACGCTGCTTTATGAGCAGTTGCGCGCCATGTCGCCGCCCCAGGGGCGCGCGTTCAAGGCCAGTCTCGACAGCATTGAGGACGGGCCGACGCCAGACGACCTGATCGATTATGCCGTTCCCACGATGGTGATCTCGGGCAGCGAGGATGTGCTCTATCCGCCGCCCATCCTCGCGGCAGTGGCCGCACGGATCCCCGGCGCGCGCCTTGCGCCGATGGCAGGCGCGGGCCACTCACCCTATTGGGAGCAGGCTTGTGCGTTCAATTCGCTTCTGCGGGAGTTTCTCGTCGCGCTGCCATGACCGACGCCACCGTCGGGGACACCGCCATCCGCGGGCACGGCGCAGGGCGTGCACTGCCAGATCGCGCGTCAGGCGGTCATGTGTCGCCCAGCCGACAGCGCGGCGCGAGCAGGGGTCCGGCACGACGGCGAGGTGGAGCCAGCTCTCTGCTGTCCCGATGCAGGAGATACCCGCTTCGCATTTCCTGTCCGGGCCGTCTGCCGTGACGTCCTGCGCCACGAGGTTCGTGGCGACGAGCCGGGCAAGTCCGGAATGGCCCGACAAGCGCGCCGATACGGAGACGTCGCGTCGCCAAATGACAGATTTTCCTGACTTTTGGACGGGCCTCGCGGTGCCCACGAATTGTTGACAACTCACATTTCTGTAGATATGTATACAAGTATCGCGAAATCACGCGACAGCCTGGTTTTCGCGCAATCCGGAGCTTTGAGGAGGGCTTCGGTCGCCCCTGGGTGGGCGTGAAATGCAAGCTGCGGCGCTGCCTTTCGGCTGTGCCGGGCCATCACACTCTGGAGGAGGAAGATCGTGGTCAAGACACCCAGACGCCCCGGCACGGCTATCGCTGCGTTGGCAACCGCCGCCGTTTTTTCGGCCGGCTTCGCAACCGGCGCGGCGGCCGAGTATCCCACGCGCGACATCACGATGATCGTGCCCTTTGCCGCAGGCGGCGGCAGCGACGTTGTTGCGCGCAACATTGCCAATGTCATCAACGGCCTCGGGCTATTGCCGGTCACGGTCATCGTCGAAAACCGCCCCGGCGGCAGCGGCGCGATCGGGTATTCCTATCTGGCGCAGCAGGAGGGCAATCCATACTATGTCGGCACAGTCAGCGCCGGGTTCTACACCACGCCGCTGACAGGCGGATCGCCGGTTACCTATCGAGACTTCACCCCGCTTGCGGCGATCGCGACGGATCCCTTCGTGCTTGCCGTGGCGGCGGAGTCCGACATTCACACGCTCGAAGATCTTCAGGCGCAGGGATCGCTGGTCACCGGCACGTCGGGGGCGGTATCGGATCCGACCATGCTGGCGCATATTCTCGAGGATATCCTCGATATCTCGATCCAGGTGGTGCCCTATGATTCCGGGGGCGAGGTGCTCAGCGCCCAGCTTGGTGGTCACACCGATTTCATTTTCCTGAACCCGTCCGAAATCCTGCCGCAAGTGGAGGCAGGCGAACTGCGCGCGGTCGTCGTGACGACCGAAGAGCGGATGTCGCGGCTGCCCGAGGTTCCGACGATGCTGGAACTCGGCCATGACGTCACCGTGCAGCAATTGCGCGGCCTTCTGGCGCCGCAAGGCGTCTCGGACGAGGTCGTCGCGTTCTGGGAGGATATCCTGGAGCAGGTCGCCGACAGCGACATGTGGCGCGAGCAGTATCTGGACCGGTTCCTGACCGAGCCCGCCTTCCTGCCCAGCGAGCCCTTCGGCGAAAGCTGGATCGCCACAAGCGATCAGTATGAAGCGCTGATGCGCGATCTGGGCATCATCGACTGAGCACGCACGCCGAAGCGCGCGCTTCGGCCGTGAAGTGTCCGCGCCAGCGGGCACTTCGCTCCCCGTGTGTGCCGCGCCGGCAGGAAGGAGACGCCCGTGCCTGTCCGTATCCTCGACATTCTGGTTGCGCTCTGCCTGATCGCGCTTGGCGTCCACATCGTGTGGATGTCGATCGGCTATGGCTACATCGTGCGCAACGTGCCCGGGCCCGGTTTCTTTCCGTTCTGGGTCGGGCTGGGGATCGTCCTGCTCTCGGTGCTCAACCTCTGGAAGGCGCTGCGGCTTGAACGCGGCGAGCGCCGCGACCGGGAAGGGTGGGCCGCGCTGCGGGTCGTGGGCATCGTGCTGGCGATGTCGCTCGCGATCCTGGCGTTGCCCTGGCTTGGCATGATCCTTGCAACGGGGCTTCTGATCCCGGTTGTCGGGATCATCATCAATGGCGGCGTCGATCGCGCCTTTGCGCTGCGGATCGTCCCGGCCGCGGTGCTGATGCCGATCGCCTGCTACTACGTGTTCGGACGGTTTCTCAACGTGCCGCTGATCACGGGTGTGTTCGGGATATGAGCACGCCCCCCGACAGCCGCGCGCGACGCTCTCGCTCCGGGGGCTGCGCAGTCATCTTCTCCGTCGATCAGGATCATGGATCATGGAAACTCTGGGCTTCTTGATGGCCGGGATCGGTGCTGCGATGCAGCCCGGAATCCTGCTGGCTATCCTGGTCGGCGTGGTGATCGGGCTGTTCATCAGCGTGCTGCCGGGTCTCGGGCCGGCTGCGGGCGTGGCGATCCTGCTGCCGGTGGTCGTGGGGCTGGACGGCACCATGGCGATGGCCGCGCTGGCGGGGGTCTATTACGGCGGCATGTATGGCGGTGCCGTGACGTCGATCCTGCTCGGTATTCCCGGTGACGCGCCATCGGTGATGACGGTGCTTGACGGTCATCCCATGGCACAGCAGGGCCGCGCCGGCGACGCGCTGAGCATGAACGTGCTCGCGTCCTTCTTCGGTGGCCTGTTCGGCCTGGTGATGCTGGTGGGCGTGGCCTACCAGGTGGCCCGGTTCGCGCTGGCCTTCGGCCCGACCGAGATGACCGCGCTCATGGTGATGGCGCTGTCGCTGGTCAGCGTTCTGGGGGGCAAGGATGCGCTCAAGGGCTTCGCGGCGCTCGCGCTCGGACTGTGGATCGGGATGGTCGGGCTGGACGTGATCGGCGGGTTCCCGCGCTATCACTACGGTTCGATGCACCTTCTCAGCGGCCTGGAGTTTTCGGTGATCGCCGTCGGGCTGTTCGGACTGGGCCAGATCTTTGCCGCGATCACCCAGCCGCCGCTGCAGGACTCGCAGAAGATCAGATACACGTTCCGCTCGCTCATACCGAACCCGCGCGAACTGATCCGCTGCAGATGGGATCTGCTGCGCGGGTCGGTGATCGGCTTCGTGGTCGGGATCCTGCCAGGCGTCGGCGCGACAGCATCGACCATGCTGTCCTATGCGGTCGCCAAGCGGTTCTCGCGGACGCCCGAACGCTTCGGCAAGGGTGCGATCGAGGGCGTTGCGGCGCCCGAGGCGGCCAACAACAGCGCCTCCTATGCCGCGATGATCCCGCTGTTCACGCTCGGGATTCCGGGATCGGCGACGACGGCGGTGCTGATGGGCGGCCTGCTGATGATCGGCCTGCAGCCAGGTCCGCAAATGTTTCAGCAGCATTCCGAGTTCGTCTGGACGCTGTTCGGCACCTTCTACATCGGAAATGTTGCGCTGGTCTTCCTGACCATCCTGCTCATTCCGGTGCTGGCCAGCATCGTTTTCGTCTCGCGCGCCTTGCTGTTCCCGATGATCATCTGCGTGGTGATGTTTGCCGTGTTCTCGATCGGCTACTCCGTGGCCAACCTGTGGATCGTGATCGTCTTCGGGGTCCTCGGCTACGTCATGCTGCGGCTGGATTATCCGGCGGTGCCGCTGATCCTGGGGGTGGTGCTGGGGCCACTGCTGGAACGCGCCGTGCGCAGGACGCTGATCGCCTCGCAGGGGGACATGATGGTCTTCCTGCAGCGCCCCATCGCGCTGACCCTGTTTGTCCTGACAGCCCTGTTTCTGCTTGCACCGCTGGCCAAGCGCGGCCTCGCCGCGTTTGCCCGGCACCGGAATGCGGGCAGCTGACGATTTCAAACTCTGGAAAGGAACGTAGAACATGGACATCTGGCAACTGACGCCGACCGCAAAGCGGATCCTCGACGGGTCGTTGGGGCTCCAGCCCGGAGAGACCCTTACGATCATCACCGATACCGAGGTGCCGCGGTCAATCACCGCCGCGCTTGCCGCCGCAGCGACGGGTCTGGATGCAAGGCCGATCATTCTGACGATGCCGCCGGCCGATGTGGGCGGGGTCGAACCCCCTGAACCGATCGCGGCGGCGATGGCCACGTCGAGCGCGATGATCTTCCAGACCACCGCGGGCATGGTCCATACCGAAGCCGCGCGCAACGGGCTCAAGAATGGCGGGCGTTTTCTCGACATGTGGAGCTGCACCGAGGAAATGATGGTTCGCGGCGGTCCGACCGCCGATTTCCAGGAGGTCGGCCGCGTGACCGACAAGGTCCACGAGGCGCTCAAGGGCGGCTCCGAGATCCATGTCACCACCCCCAACGGCACCGATTTCCGCCTCAACATGAAGGACCGGCCCCTGTTCCAGTTCTCGGGGCAGGCGCAGAAGGCCGGCACTTTCAGCGCCATGCCCGAAGGCGAAGTGGCGGTCTGCCCGCTCGAATGGGACAGCGAAGGGGTCCTGAACGATCCGGTGGTTCTGGAGCGCCGCGACATCGCGTTCCCGAAGGACCGCTTCAGGGTGATCGTGGAAAAGGGCCGCATCATGACGGTGGAAGGCGGTCGTGAGGCGAAGGTGTTCAACCGGATGCTTGACGAAAGCGGCGAGCCGTCGCGCAACATCGCCGAACTGGCGATCGGGACGAACCGCTGGTGCCAGCTTGGCGTGACGCTGCGCGAATCCAAGAAGGCATACGGCTCCTTCCATATCGGTATCGGGGACAACCGGTCCTTTGGCGGAGCAGTGCTTGCGCCGTTCCACATGGACATGATCTTCGAGGCTCCAACGCTGAAGGTGGATGGCCGAGAAATCATGCGTGACGGCGAGTTCCTGATCTTCTGACACGCCCCGCTTGCCCGAGATCGGGGCAGGGGCTTGCAGGCGAGACGCCGGGGCGCCGGAACGGGCTGGACATCCAGGGGGGCCGCGGGCCAGTTTGCACGCGATGGTGGCCGGCGTCGGTCATCGTCGCGTGCCCGGCCGAGACCGTCGGACGGTCTGGGGTCCGAGCCGGCGGAGCGGTCCGTTGTGCCGCGTAGGGTGGAGTGAACCGGTCATGTCGAACAGATCAGCACGCCGTGTTGCCATGAACGCCACACCGGTATCGCCGCGTGACCTGGTGCCCTCTCCAGCCGCCGAGGGCGCCGCCTCGACCTCGGACTGGGTGTTCAACGAGCTGTGGCGTCGCATCGTCACCCGGGCCATCGCGCCGGGGCAGAAGATCACCGAGGTCGAGCTCTGCTCGATCCTCGACGTCTCGCGGACCCCGTTGCGGGCGGCGGTGCAACGGCTGCAGGATGCCGGCCTGATCGAGCGCAACCGCAACCGCACCATGCGTGTGGCGCCTCTTTCCCGCGCCGAGGTGCGCGAACTGTCGCTGGTGCGCGAACGGCTTGAATGCCTGGTCGCCGCCGAGGCCGCGCGCCGCGTCGCCGAGCGGCAGCTTTCGGTTGACGAGTTGCGCGACCTCGTGGCCGAGATGGAAGCGCTGGGCGGGGTCGATCATGGCGCGCTTGCGGTTCTGCGGCTTGGTCAGCAGTTTCATTTCGGCCTGTGCCGGCTCAGCGGATTGAAACGGGTCGAGGCCATGCTGGCCGATATCAACCTGTCGCTGCGTCGTTACCAGATTCTCCTGAACGAGAACGTCGATCGCACACCGCAACTGGTTCTCGAGCATCGTGAAATCCTCGAGGCAGTCGCCGCAGGTGATGCAGATGCCGCCGAATCCCGGATGCGAGCGCATATCGATGCAGCCTGCCGGCTGTATCTGAAGCACATGACCGTACCTGAAGACCCAGCGGGCGCCACGCCGCAGTAGCCAGTTTCCCGCACCACGGCTGGACGCGCCCCGCGTGCAGCTTGTGGCGTTGTCTGCCGGAGGATGCGCATGTCGATCGGCCTTGCCGTATTCATCGGCGTGATCACGGTCTTTACCGCCTTTCTGACAAGCATCTTCGGCATGGCGGGCGGGCTGGTGCTGATGGGGGCGCTGGTCGTCGTGCTGCCAGTGCCGGACGCGATGATCCTGCACGGAGTGACGCAATCGGCCGCGAACGGAACCCGTATCCCGATGATGTGGCGGTTCATCTCGTGGCGGGTCACGCGGCAGTTCGCACTGGGTGGTGCTGCATCGCTGCTCCTGATGTCGCTGGTCCTTTTCGTGCCCGACCGCGGGGTTGTGCTGCTCGGGATCGGGGTGCTGCCGTTTCTGGCGTTGACGATTCCCGCGCATCTGGTGCCCCGTGTGGACCGCGGCTCAGGCGCGCTCTGGTGCGGGAGTTCGTGCATGGCGCTGACGCTCACGGCGGGGGTGGCCGGACCGCTCCTGGATCTGTTCTTCGTGCGCTCCGATCTCGACCGCCGCGAGATCGTCGCCACGAAAGCGGCCTGCAATACCATCCTTCATCTGACCAAGACCGCCTATTTCGGCGCGTTGGTCGGGCTCGCAGGCACCAGCCTTCCCGGCTGGATATTGATCATGGTGGTCATCCTGCCGGTGTTCGGCAACTGGTTGGCGCGCCCGATCCTCGACAGGATGCACAACGATCAGTTCCGATCGTGGACGCGGCTCATCGTCCTCGGTATCGGGGTCGTTTATCTGTTCCAGGGGCTGATATACGTCTTCGGGTCCTGACAGGCTGCCGAAGACGCCCCGGACCCATCAGGTGACGGACACGAAAACGGCAACCGTTGTTGGTGACGCTCCACGCGCGCCACGGCCCGGTCGACCGGCCCCTGTGTCCTGACCCGCCTTGCAGGGCTCGGGCGCGTGCTTCGGAGCGCAGATCCGGCCGCAGAACCGGGCCGCTTTCCAGGCCGGTGTCACTGCCTGAACATCCGTTGCCGCGGCCGGCCACGCGGCGGGCGGGACGCTGTCGCGGTTCAGAACTTGCCCGCGCGCCAGACTTCGACCGGGGACAGCCAGACGATGCCGGACTGGTCGGCCAGATGATCGGTGGTCAGCGTTTCGGCGATGCGCTCGGCTGCGGCGCGATCGTGCACCACCGCCTCGATCTTGACGATGGCGAATTCGCGCACCAGCTGCGCGGCCTCGGCGCGGTGCAGCCCGTGGGCGCCCATGCCACCGCCGGGAAAGACCGACCAGCCGCTCACGCCCGCCTCGGTCAGCAGCCGTTCGACGGCGGGTTTCAGCAGGCGTTCGACGATCACGGTCAGCTTGACGGCGGGTGTGGTCATGGCATGGCTCCTCACAGTGCAAAGACGACATCGGCCAGCGCGATCCACAGCGGGATCGACAGCAGCGCAACGGGGGTGCCGATGCTGGTCGACGCGCCGATATAGGCGGCCGGATTGGCCGAGGGGATGGCCGCGCGCAGCGTCGGCGGGCCGGAGATGTCGGAGCTCGACGCCGCCATCACCGCCAGCAGCACCACCCCGCCGGGCGAGAAGCCGGTCGCCAGATGCGCCAGCCAGCCCAGCCCGAAGCCCAGGCCGCCATGCACCAGCGGCGCGGTCACGCCATAGACGGCATAGACATGGGCCACGCGGCGCAGCTCGGCCAGCCGGGCCCAGGCCTCCATGCCCATGATCACCATCAGGATCGACAGAAAGCCCCGGAACAGCGGGTCATAGAAGCTGTGGAACACCGGGTCGGGCCGCGCGATCATGCCCAGCACCAACCCCAACGCCAGCGCCGAAAGTGCCGCGCCGCGCAGGCTGTCGGCGATGATCGGGCCGATCCGGGGCCGGGTGGCGCCCCGTGCCGGAACGGGTGCAAAGCCGGGTGCCGTGCCCGCCGTTGCGGCGACGGGCGCGCTGCGTGCCCTGGCCAGCTGCGCGAGCACGATCGCGGTCAGCAGGGCGGGGATGTCCATGAACGGATAGAGCGCGGGTGCCCACGCCTCGAACCGCAGCCCGTCCTCTTCCATCAGCACCATCGCGGCGGCGAGGGTCGAGGCCGAGACGGCGCCGAAGACGCCCGCCGTGGCGATCCCGTCCTCGGGGCGCGGGCCGGAGAGCGGCGCCAGCGTCAACCGGCCGATCAGCACGATCCCGACGCCCAGCACGCTGGCCGCCAGCGCCGGCAGAAGGATGTCGGACAGGTCGGCCTCGCGTATGGCGATCCCGGCACCAAGGCCGATGCGCAGCATGAGGACGACCACGATGAAGCGATAGATGGCGTCGGGGATCTCCAGCCGCGTGCCCAGCGCGGCAATCGCCATACCCCCGAGCAGAAACGAAAGCGTCGGCGATTGAAGCTGCCGCCCGAACGCGGCGAGGAAGTCGAGGAAGAGGTCCATTGTGGTCTCCGGCTGTCTGTGCTGGCAGGGCACAAAGACACCGGAACTACATGAAATGAAATTACATCTTTTTGTTTTTATCGTGCTATTTGATAGAACGATTGATCATCTACCGGACGGTGTCATGGCATCTCCCAACCTCCACCACCTTCGGCTCTTTCGCGCCGTGGCCCGTGACGGCAAGCTGACCGGCGCGGCGCGGCAGCTGAACCTGTCGCCCTCGGCCTTGTCGGCGCAGCTGCGCACGCTGGAGGCGTCGCTGGGCCATGACCTGTTCGAACGGCGCGGGCGTGGGCTGGTGCTGACCGAGGCGGGGCGGATCGCGCTGGATCATGCCGACGCGATCTTTCGCACCGCCGAGGATCTGACCGCGATCCTGCGCCAGCATGGGCCGGCGCGGCGGGCGCTGCGGGTCGGAGCGCTGGCCACGCTGTCGCGCAATTTCCAGCTGCGGTTCCTGCGCCCGCTGCTGGGGCGGCCCGATGTCGAGGTGGTGCTGCGCTCGGGGGGGCAGGCGGAGCTGCTGCGCGGGCTGGAGGCGCTGGCGCTCGACGTGGTGCTGACCAATCTGGCCCCGCCACGCGATGCCGCCAGCCGATATCTGCTCCACAGCCTCGACCGCCAGCCGGTCAGCCTGATCGGCACCCCTGCTCGCGCCGAACCGCCCTTGCCGTTGGCCGCGCATCTGGCATCCGCGCCCCTTGTCCTGCCGACGCCGGAAACCGCTCTGCGCGCCGGATTCGACGCGCTGGCTGCGCGGTTGGGCGTGACCCCGACCATCGTGGCCGAGGTCGATGACATGGCGATGATGCGGCTTCTGGCGCGGGCCGACGCCGGGCTGGCGGTGATCCCGCCCATCGTGGTGCAGGATGAGCTCGCCGCCGGTCTGCTGGTCGAAATCGCGGCCCTGCCGGGGATCGAGGAGAGCTTCCTTGCCATCACCCTGCAGCGCCGCTTTCCGAACCCGGCGCTGGCCGAGCTGCTCAAGCAGTGATGCCCGACGCGATGGGCCGGGCGAGAACCGCCCGTTCCTGCCCGGTTGCCGAAAGGCCCGGAGCCATCGGATCACGGGCGCGACACCACGAAACCATCCTTCGCGGCGCTCGACCCGCGCCTTGGACGGTGCCGCCAGCCCCGTCCATGCCCGACCATGCCCGACCATGCCGGGGGCTCGCGCAGTCGGGCGAAAACAGGATCCGCCGAAGCACGCAAGGGCGGATTGCCAAAATCTCGGTCCGGGGGCGCGGGCAGGGTCAGTTGCGCGGCAAGCCCGGGCGCGCCCCGGATCGCGCAGCGGGCGGCACAGACCGGCGCCGGCACCCCCCGGCGGCTCACGCTCGCGCCGCGGTGCATCGAGCAAGGCCCCGCCGCCATTGTCGGAGTATTGCCCACGCCGGGCGCCTCACCGCGATGTCTCGGCACGCCGCGCGGGCAGGCGGTAGCTCAGCGCCTCGGCCAGATGCGGCTGCCGCACGGTGTCCGCGCCATCGAGATCGGCGATCGTGCGCGCCACGCGCAGCACCCGGTGGTAGCCCCGCGCGGTCAGCCCGAACCGGTCCGCTGCCTTCGAGATCAGCGCCTGGCCCTCGGCGTCGGGGGCGGCGATCGTTTCGAGCAGCGCGCCTTCGGCGTCGGCGTTCACGCGCAGCCCCGGAAACTCGGCGAAGCGGTCCGCCTGCACGCTGCGCGCCCGCGCGACGCGCGCGGCGACGGTCGCCGACGGCTCGCCCGTCTGCGGCAGGTCCAGCTCGGCGATGGCGACGGGCGGCACCTCGATCCGCAGGTCGAACCGGTCCATCAGCGGCCCCGAGATCCGGCCGAGATAGTCATCCCCGCAGGCCGGTGCGCGGGCGCAGGCGCGCCCCGGATCGGCGAGATACCCGCATCGGCACGGGTTCGCGGCGGCAACCAGCAGGAACCGGCACGGATAGCGCACATGGGCGTTGGCGCGCGCGACCGTGACCTCGCCGGTCTCGATCGGCTGGCGCAGGGTTTCGAGCACCTGGCGCGGGAACTCGGGGAATTCATCCATGAACAGCACCCCGTGATGGGCAAGGCTGATCTCGCCCGGCCGCGCGCCGCGCCCACCACCGACGATGGCCGCAACCGAGGCCGTGTGGTGCGGCTCGCGGAACGGGCGCCGGCGCGAGATGCCGCCTTCGTCCAGCAATCCGGCGATCGAATGGATCATCGAGGTTTCCAGCGCCTCGGCTGCGGTCAGGTCAGGCATGATGCCGGGCAGGCGTGCGGCGAGCATCGACTTGCCCGATCCCGGCGGGCCGGTCAGGATCATGTGGTGGCGGCCTGCGGCGGCGATCTCGAGCGCGCGCTTGGCGCGTTCCTGGCCCTTGATGTCGCGCAGGTCGCGCCCTGTCGCGGGCGGCGTGACCTCGCCCGCGCGGGCGGGGGCAAGGGGTGCCTGACCGGTGAAGTGTCGGATCACATCGGCAAGGCTGGCGGGCGCGAAGACCCGCGCGGCATCGACCCAGGCGGCCTCGGCCCCGCAGGCGGCGGGGCACATCAGCACGCGCCCCTCGGCCGCCGCGGTGACCGCCGCAGGCAGCGCGCCGATCACCGGCAGCAGGGTGCCATCGAGCGACAGTTCGCCCAGTGCGAGCGTGTTCGCGGCGTCCTCGGGCGGGATGATGCCGATCGCGGCCAGCAGCGCCAGCGCGATCGGCAGGTCGAAATGCGACCCTTCCTTGGGCATCCCGGCGGGCGACAGGTTCACCGTGATCCGCTTTGACGGCAGCGCGATGGACATCGCCGCAAAGGCCGCGCGCAGGCGTTCGCGCGCCTCGGACACGGCCTTGTCGGGCAGGCCCACGATGTGAAACGCGGGCACCCCGGCCGAGAGCGCGCACTGCGCCTCGACCGGGTGCGCCTCGACCCCTTCGAAGGCGACAGTGTGCGCGCGCGCGACCATGATCCGCGGTCCATTCCGATGTGGCAGCAACAGGTCATGGTTAACCGCGGCAGGGTTTAGGAATGGTTAACGGGCTTCGGCGTCGGACGCGGGCGGTTGTCCCCGAGGCCCGATGCGTTATGTGTCGCGCGCATCCAGAAGGAGGATTTCATGAGCGATCTGACCCTTGCCGGCATCTCGGGCGCGTTGCGCGCCGGGTCCACCAACACCAAGCTGCTGCACGAGGCCGGACGGTTGTTCGCGCCGGCGCGGTTCGAGGTCGGGGATCTGCGCCTGCCGCTTTACGACGGCGATCTGGAGACCGCGCAGGGTATCCCGGCCGAGGTGACCGCGCTGTTCGAGATGATCGACCGGGCCGACGCGGTGGTGATATCGAGCCCGGAATACAACAAGGCGCCGCCGGGCGTGCTGAAGAATGCGCTCGACTGGGTCAGCCGCGTCAAGGGCAACCCCTGGGCCGGAAAGCCGGTGGCGATCATGTCGGCGACCGCCGGGCGCGCGGGGGGCGAGCGAACGCAGTTCGCGCTGCGGCTGATGCTGATGGCCTTCCGGCCGAGATTGCTTCAGGGCCCCGAGGTGCTGGTCGCGGCCTCGGGCGATCAGTTCGACGACGATGGACGGTTGGTCAACGAGGTCAACCTCAAGGCGCTGACCGAGCTGATGGCGGTGTTGCGCGCCGAGGCCGAGCGGGGCCGCTGAATCCTCGCGCAGCCCCCCGAGGCACGCTCCCGCCCGCCCACCCCGCGCGCCTCGGGGGGCTGGGACTATGACCGATCCGCACGCAGAGGGCGGAAGGCGGCAGGAATTGCGTCATGGCCGTCAAGGATCAGATCGGCCATGATCTGCGCCAGCCGTGGCGCGAGCGCGAAGCCGATCTTGAAGCCGCCATTGAAGATGTAGGCGCTATCCTGATCAGGGAGCGGCCCCAGCACCGGGGAACGGCTCTGCGCACGCGGGCGCACCCCGGCCCAGCGCTCCACCACCGGCGCGCCGGCAAGCGCGGCGCAGGTGGCAACGGCGCGGGCGTGGACCGCGTCAAGCTGCGCGTCGGTGGTGTCGGGGGCGTCGAAGTCGCGCTCGCTGGTGGAGCCGATGGCGACGGTGCCGTCCACATGCGGGACAATGTGCAGCCCGTCGGCGTAGAGCTGCGGCGCGTCGGGCGCGGCGAGGCGCAGGGTCAGCGCCTGTCCCTTGACCCCGCCGCCGAGGCCCGCCGCGGTCAGCCCCTCGTGCCCGGTGGCGTGGATCACGCGGTCGCCGGGGGCGGGGCGGGCGCTCGCGTTCTCGATGATCTCGGCGCCCGCGGCCTGCGCGGCAGCGGCGAGCGCGGCAAGCGCGCGGCGGGGGTGGATGCGGGCGCTGAGCGTGTCCTCGATCACCAGTCCGGTGGGGGTGAGCGGAGTGAGACCGGTCATGTCGTCCACCCGGCGCAGCCGCCACTGTGCCTGTCCGCGCCAGAGTTCGGCCGCCTGCGCGCCGCGCGCGCGGGCGCGATCGAGGCCGGCCTCGGTTACCGGTTGCAGCCGGCCGGTGCGCGCGTAGCCGGGGTCGCTCCCGCCGATGCGCGCGACCTCGGCCCAGAACGCGCCGGCCATCAGCAGCGCATCGAGCTGGAACGCCTTGGTCTCGGTCCAGTTTTCGGGAGCGTGGGGGGCCAGCGCGCCCACCAGCCCGCCGCTGGCCCCGGCGCCGATGCGGCGGCGCTCGATCAGCCGCGGGCGCGCGCCGCGCCGCGCAAGCTCCCACGCCAGCGCCAGACCGAAAATGCCGCCCCCCATCACCGTGATCCCGGCCATTGCCATTCCCCGCGCTGCCCAGCATGGTGTCCCGCATCGGCTTAGGGCAGGACGGAATGAGTGACCAGAGCGGGCTGCTCGACTGGCGGGCAGGGGAGGTTCCGGTCTCGCGCCGGTTCGAGGACAGCTATTACAGCCTTCACGACGGGCTGGCCGAGACGCGGCATGTGTTTCTGGCCGGAAACCGGTTGCCGGAACGGCTGGCGCCGGGGTTTCACGTCGCCGAGCTGGGCTTCGGGACGGGGCTGAACCTGCTTGCCCTGCTGGAGGCCGCGCGCGGGCAGGCCGGCCCGATCCGCTACACCAGCTTCGAGGCGTTTGCGATGCCGCCTGCCGACATGGCGCGCGCGCTGGCAGCGTTCCCGGAGCTTGAGACGGGGGCGCTGCTGGCGGCGATGGAGTCGGGCGCGCGGCGGTTCGCATTGGGACCGCTGGAGGTGGCGCTGGTGATCGGCGACGCGCGCGCCACGCTGCCGGGGTGGACCGGCCGGGCGGATGCGTGGTTCCTCGACGGCTTCGCGCCCGCGCGCAACCCCGAGCTGTGGGAGCCCGGATTGCTGGCCGAGGTCGCCCGCCACACCGCGCCCGGGGGCACCTTCGCCACCTACACCGCCGCCGGGGCGGTGCGCCGCGCGCTGGCCGAAGCCGGCTTCGCGGTCGAGCGCGTGCCGGGCTTCGGGCGCAAGCGGCACATGAGCCGGGGCTTGCTGGCATGACCCCCCAGAACACCACGCGCGGGATCTGGCTGATGGTGGCCACCGCCTTCGTGTTCGCGGTCCAGGACGGATTCTCGCGCCACCTCGCGTCGGAATACAACGTGCTGATGGTGATCATGATCCGCTACTGGTTCTTCGCGGCCTTCGTGGTGGCGCTGGCCGCGCGACAGGCGGGCGGGATCCGGCGCGCGGCGGCGACGCGCCAGCCGTGGCTGCAGGCGTTTCGCGGGGTGCTGCTGGCGGGCGAGGTCTGCGTGATGGTCACCGCATTCGTGCTGCTGGGGCTGACCGAAAGCCATGCGGTGTTCGCGGTCTATCCGCTGCTGATCGCGGCGCTGTCGGGCCCGGTGCTGGGCGAGCGCGTGGGTTGGCGGCGCTGGGCAGCGATCGGCGTGGGGTTCCTGGGCGTGCTGATCATCCTGCAGCCGGGGCGTGGAGTGTTCGACCCGGCGGCGCTGGTGCCGCTGCTGGCGGCGGCGATGTTCGCGCTTTACGGGTTGCTCACGCGCTTTGCCGCGCGCGCCGATCCGGCAGCGGTGAGCTTTTTCTGGACGGGCACGGTGGGCGCGGTGTTCATGACCGCGGTCGGCATCTGGTTCTGGGAGCCGATGCACCCCGCCGACTGGGGCTGGATGGCGGCGCTGTGCGTGAGCGCGGCGCTGAGCCACTGGATGCTGATCAAGGCCTACGAGCTTGCCGAAGCGAGCGCCGTGCAGCCCTTCGCCTATCTGCAACTGCCCTTCGCGGCGATGATCGGGCTGGTGGTGTTTTCAGAAAACCTGCGGGTGACTGTGGCGGTGGGCGCGGCGGTGGTGGTGGGCGCGGGGCTGTTCACGCTGTGGCGGAGCCGGCAGCGCGCGCAATAGCGCCCGCGTCTCTTCGCGCCCTTCCCCTGCGCACCCCC